>Ga0272442_10002372_pt1 | contig 27438 bp, 27 predicted proteins | sample SSMForm2O_FD_200262 | JGI IMG/M metagenome (GOLD analysis project Ga0272442, IMG submission 200262) | Marine sediment archaeal communities from Little Sippewissett salt marsh, Falmouth, MA, United States - SSM-Form-2O | ecosystem: Environmental > Aquatic > Marine > Wetlands > Sediment ... | reverse complement strand
CATAATTTAAACTAGTAATGGTAATATCAATTATTTCAACATCAAAACTGTTTGTATTATCCATTTTTATCTTTGCATTAAGTATTATCTCTTCTGAATTTATTTCGATCAAATCTATGAAAACCTCAGTTTTTGGTACACTTACTACTTGTATATCTATAAATATTAATGAAGCTATGAGAATATTAATTATAAATAAGGCTATAGTAAACACTGTAAATATTCTTTTTTTTGACAAATTTAGCTTCATGTCCCCGGTTATTATATAACATATAACTATAAAAATATTACTTATATATATCTGTATTAAAACTCGTAGCACAAAATTATTATAATGGAACTAAATATCTGGAGCAATAAAATGTCAGTATTAACAATAATGATTGTTTATATTTTAAGCATAATACTTACTTTTCTGTTTATGGAATTTGTTGCCTGGTCCCTTCATAAATATCTAATGCATGGATTTGGATGGTTTTTACATGAGGATCATCATAGAGCATCAAAAGGTAGATTTGAAAAAAATGATGTATTTGGACTATTTTTTGCAATTATTTCTTTTTTATTAATATTTACTGGATTTTTAGCAGAATTTGATATTCGCTTTTACATAGGAATTGGTGTAATGCTTTACGGTGTTGGATACTTTCTTGTTCATGATACATTTTTTCATAGACGAATAAAAATCAAATATCGTCCAAAAAGCAAATACATGAAAAGAGTTCTAAATGCCCATTCTGTTCATCATCAAAAAAGCAAAGCTCATGAAGGAATTTGTTTCGGTTTCCTATATGCAAATAAAAAATACGAATTAAAACAATAAAGAACACAGAACTCAACTAGTCGCTAATTCCGAATCCCTGAAATAAACCTCGGTTAGACCACTGGCTTGAGTGTTATGATGTCTGACTTATTGGTTTATAAATTGATTTAAAGAATATATTTGGTACTTTACTATTATTAGAAGAAAGAAAAAATATTCCTTGGTTATCTAAAAATATATTTTTTTGCGAGGCTACTAGTGAAATGGAATGGATGAACCGAAAATCCTCTAAATGCGTCTAATGGCCTAGTCTTTATCGTTTCAAATATTTTACTTGTCTCGCGTACATTAGCAATTTTACTTTGGTATAAATAAAGTTCTTCGGGGGTGAATTCACCAGTCTTTATCATTGCATTATTGTTTAATAAACCCCTCTCAAAATCTTCACCATGCTTTAACAAATATCCGCCATCCATTGCTTGTTTATACAGTCTTGTTCCATAGAATGGACGGGCTATGAAACATGCGCAATTTGCGCCATATTCTCTTAACTTTTTTGAAAAATTTATTGTTTTTTCTATTTGTTTTTTAGTTTCACCTATCATACCAACAACAAAAAAACAACCAACATCTAAATCTATCTCTTTACAGGCTTTAACTACCGATTCAACTTTTTTCAAATCTAACTTCTTCCCTATTATATTATTTACAACATATTGATCCCCACTTTCTGGAGCTACTATTATTCTTTTACATCCGGATTTCTTCATTTTAATCAACAAGTCTTTATTTAGCGTATCAGCCCTAATTCCATTTGGGGTGGTCCATTCAAACGCTTCATTCAATTTTTCTTTTATTATTAAGTCACATATTTTGTTCATTCTTTTTGGGTTTAGTGTTAAGTTATCATCTTCAAAACCAACATATTTTATATCATAGACGTTGACCAGTTGCTTCAATTCTAGTATAACGTTTTCTGGTGTTCTTGGTCTCCAAACATGCCCCATCGACAGTCCTATTGTACAAAAAGCACAGGAGTAAGGACATCCTCTGCTTGTTATAACGCTTGTATGTCTAATATACGTAGCACGAGCACCCTGTAACCATTTGGCAGCTCTAAAATATTCTTTCATGTTTAGCAAATGTCTTGCAGGAAATGGCAAATCGTCTAAATTTTGTATAAAGGAGGGTTTATTCCTTTTTATTCTATTACCCTCCTTCCACCCTAAACCATCTATATAGTCAAAATTTCCATTGTCCATCGAATTTAGCAACCGTGGGAGTAAGTATTCGCCTTCACCAGAACAAGTAAAATCAATATTTTTATTGATTAAACATTCCATTTCTCTAGCAGAGGCATGTGGCCCACCAACAATTATTTTTTTTCCAGTCTCATTTTTAATTTCCTCTATTAATTTGAACGATGTTGTTTTATCAATCGTTAATAAATTGATACCGACCAACATCGGATCAAAATTTTTTATACTTTTAATTATGTCTTTAACGCTCATACCAAGGTATTTAGTTTTTTTATCGAGATTGTTAACTTTCCACCATTTTTCCACGCTTGTGTCCAATATTTTAACTTCATGGCCATTTTGTTCCAAAGTTGCACCCATATATGCAAGACCTATTGGTTGATAAATTGGGCTAAATCCCATCCAGTCATCGGGCAAAGTTAATGGCGGTTTTATTAACATTATTTTCATTTTCTCATCTCAAAACAACTATTGGTTTATAAATTGATTTAAAGAAGAAAAGAAATTAAAAATAAAGAAAATAAAAAGAAGAAAAGGAAAGAAAAAAAGAGATTATTGTTTATCTGATATTCGCCAGTCTCTGTAAGATCTGAAAAAACAATGGAGTTGAGGATTGCTGAAAGCTCTGTTCATTTGACGTTTCATCATCTATAGTTACAATAAGTGGACTAGACCAATCAGTTTCCTCCAAATAATCGCTGCTTTCTAAGTTTAAAGGTGTTTCACGATACAATCAACAATAAGTCCTATCAAAAATTGTATAATAACCCACATTTATAGACTACAATTATATATAGGTATAGTTATATTAAATGAGAAGACATGAAAAAGAAAATGATGGTAATGATATTTGGAGTAATAACAGAGATTAAAAAACAGAGGTAGACTGGTATGAAAGGACAGAAAGTTGTTATTACTGGTGGTGCGGGATTTATTGGCTCTAACATAGCGAAAGCGCTTGCAAAGGAAAATCAGGTGATAGTAATCGATGATCTTTCTACGGGTTATATTAAAAACATACAAAATCTCATAGATACAAAACAAATCGAGTTTATGAAAGGGAGTGTTACCGATCGCACTCTTCTGCAACGAACGTTTTCTGATGTTGATGTTGTATTTCATCTGGCAGCAGTTGTAAGCGTTCCTAAAAGTATAAAAGATCCCATTACTACCCATGAGGTAAACGTAACTGGAACGCTAAACGTGTTGCTTGCTGCAAAAGATAACGCCGTAGACAAAGTGGTGTTCAGCTCATCCTGTGCAGTATATGGAGACCCTTCTGAAGGCCAGTTACCGTTAAAAGAAACAACGCCTCTGCATCCTATGTCTCCTTATGCTACAAGCAAGTTCATGGGAGAATACTATTGCAATATCTTCAGTGAAATCTATGCTCTCCCCACTGTCTGTTTACGGTACTTTAATGTCTATGGCCCACATCAAGATCCATACAGTGAGTATGCAGCAGTTATTCCAAAATTTATTAGCAGTGTGTCACAAGAACAATCTCCCATTATCTATAGTGATGGTAAGCAGACAAGAGATTTTATTTTTATTAAAGACGTCGTGAATGCCAATATTTTAGCAGCTGAAAGCAAGGTAACTGGTGTTTTTAATATCGGGAGCGGAACACAAATTTCGGTAAATGACCTAACTCGTTTGATCATGAAAAGAAATAACAAAAAGTTATATCCAGTTTACAAAAAGCAACAGATTGGAGATATACGCCATTCTCTTGCTGATATTTCCAAGGCAAAAGAAAAACTGGGATATAAACCAAAATTCAATGTAACAAAAGGATTGGAGGAAACAGTAAAATGGATTCAGAATCAAGCATGAAAACAACCTCCATAAGCCAGAAACAAAAGATAGCTAATCCGATTATTAATGTTGCAAGTCATCTTGGATTCTTAGATATCTATAGTCTATTGAGAGGATATTGCAGGTCACAAATAACTATTCTAATGTTTCATCGTGTAGGACCAGCAAAAAATGCTTGGCTACTTCCACCTACAAATACATCAGACTTTGAAGATCAGATGAAATATCTTTCTAAAACACATGAAATTTTATCACTTAATGAATTGGCCACATGCTTACGAGGCGGAAAACCTTTAGCTAAAAAAGTGGCTGTTGTAACATTTGATGATGGTTACAGAGATAACTATCGATATGCTTTTCCTATTCTTAAAAAATACAAAATTCCAGCAACTATATTTTTGGTAACAGGTCATATTGATACCGGAAATCTGTTTTGGTTTGAAAAGATTGAATACATAATCAAGAACACAAAAATAAAAAGACTTGAGCTAGATGGTTTTGGGGATTTTTCACTGAATCCTATAAAAAATAGGTTACAATCAATCTTTATGATTGTAGAGAAACTCAAAAAAATAGAAGATGGGGAAAAGAACCATTTGATAAAAAAAATAATTAATATTTCTAAGGTAGATATCCCACATGATCTGGGGCGGGATGTCATTTTATCTTGGGATGAAGTAAAGGAGATGAATGAATGGGGCATTGATTTTGGTGCTCATACGGTCTCGCAACCGATATTAACTAGGATTGCATTAGAAGAGGCAAAGTTCGAGATCTTACAATCTAAAAAAGATAACGAAAAAAGACTTGGACAATCCGTTAAAACTTTTTCCTATCCAAATGGTAATTATGAGGATTTCAATACTAAAATAATAGATTTAGTTAAAGAGAGTGGTTTCACATGTGCAGTAACTACAATTCCAACAATACAAGCTTCAAGGATGAATTTGTATAAACTCGGAAGACTATTTCCTTGCTGGAGTCTTCTTTCTTTTAAATTTATTGTCTCAGGGTTGCGTTCTGATGCATCAAAAATATTCAACAGGAGAAAGGAAGTAGATGTCAATCTTTCGTAACAATTTTGGGAGAGAAGTTATATGATTTCAAAGGAAAAATTGAATAAAAAAATAGTTTGTGTCGTTGGACTTGGGCATGTTGGTTTGCTCTTAGTAGAGACATTTTCAAAGCATTTTAGAGTTATTGGTTTTGATATTAATGAAAATAGATCTCATATTTAATAAGTTTGTAAGTATTTTTACTTTTTTTTATGAAAGAATACTTCATGAAAAGATGAGTGATGATGTCAAAAAATTCGTCAAAAATCTTTCTTATGTAGGATTTGGTACAATCATTGCAGTTATATTTTCATTTACTTTTAATATTCTTGCGGGTAGAATACTAGGGCCTTCAGGATATGGAGAATTTACACTTGTCCAATCTATTGCCATGTTTCTAATGATTCCAATGCTTTTAGGATTTGGCACCGCGATGGTAAAATACACTTCAGAAAATGGAGATTTAAAAAGACAGCGAAGCATTATTTCTGTTACTTATATCTTTGTATCCATATTTATGGTTGTTTCGATATCTATCTATTATTTGTTCTCATCTCAGATCGCGAAAATATTTTCAGTCCCAATAGGGTTCTTTTATCTATCGATTATATTTGCTACTTTATTTAGTTTCTATACGCTCACAACGGACACGCTAAGAGGTTTGCATGAGATGAAAAAGTATGCAATATTAAAACCAATGTACAGTGTTATATTATTACTTACTTTTTTAGTTTTTATTTTTTTCAATTTTATATCATTTAAATCAATGGTATTTTCGATATGTCTCGCTTATGGGGCAACGGGTGGGATTATCTTAGTTTTTATTCGTAAATATATAAGATTTGAGTTTGATAAGACTTGGACAAATAAGTTATCGAGATATAGTATTTTAGCAATAATTGGTGGTCTCACATTTGTGTTTTATACGAATATTGACAAGATATTAATAAACAAATATATGACCATTTCTGATGTTGGTATCTATAAGGCCTACAGTTACTCGTTCCTAACTTTTTTATCCTTGTGCCTTAGTATATTTATTACTGTTTTTTTCCCAGTTGCATCAAAGTGTAAGAATAAGGCCATTATATTCAGGAGAATTAATAAATTTATTCCATTTATAATTATTTTTGGTTTACCTGTTATGATTGGTTCAGGAATCGTCGTTTTAATGCTATTTGGAGCCGAGTATAACTTTAATTTATCCATGGCATTACTATTTGGGACTGCAGGAATATGTATATTTATCAATAGCATCTATGCTTGGTTGATGAATGCAGTAGGCAGGAAAGGGATTAGGCTCACTTCCTTCGCTGCAATAATCATAGCATTGGCAAATATTTTCCTAAATATTTTATTGATACCAGTAATGGGGATCAAAGGCGCAATAATCGCAACAATAATTTCATATTTTTTATCTTTCATTATTATTCTATCCAAAAGAAAATATTTTTATTTTCCGGAGGCAATAGAATGATACATATTTGGGGAGAAAATATTATACATACCCCCAATTAACAAGAGCCACCCCTCCGCGTCATAAATGGCATGGCTTCCCCTCAAGGGGAGAAAACACCTGTCGGTGTTTTATTAGGGTTCCAGGCGATTCGTCTCACGACATAAATGTCGGAGATTCCACGCTTGGATTAGTTAAAAAATGCAAAGAAGGATGGATAGAAAAAACATGAAAATAGCAATTTTTGTCCCGTCTTTTCCTCCAAAAATAGTTGGAGGATTTGAAATAGCAAGTGATAACATAGCGAATTATCTAACCAAAGCAGGTCATGAGGTTCACGTTTTAACAACATTAGATAAAGGGTTACCAAAAGAGAGCATAAGAGAAGGTTTTTATGTACACCGCATCTTCCGGTCAAAGATAAGAATTTTAGGCTCCATACTGTATTTCATAAATATATTTCGGTGCTTGAAAAAGATTGAACCCGATATTATTCATATACAGGCCTTTGGGAATGAAACACCAGTCCTTTTATTAACTAAGAAACTTCTAAAAAAACCATGCGCGATCTGGGGCCAGGGTTCTGATGTATATGTCCAATGGATGTTCAGAAAGCCAATATCAAAAATTATATTTAAAAAATCAGATGCTGTAATTGCATTAACAGAGGATATGAAAAGAGAGATGAAAAAGATTTACGATAGAGATATTGCTGTGATTCCAAATGGAATTGATTTAAACAAAGTTAAATGTTTATCAACACAAGATGTTGGTAACGAGTTAGGAATTAAAAAGGACAGGAAAATAATTCTATTTGTAGGAAGATTAGATCCAATTAAAGGATTGACATATCTGATCGAGGCGATGACTTCTATCGAGGATAAAAATAAACAGTTAATACTCGTTGGAGATGGAGAAGAGAAAGATCGGCTAGAGAAACTCGTGAAAAAATTGAAATTAGAAAAATATGTAACGTTTATTGGAAAAGTTCCATACGGTGATGTTTTTAAGTATATGGTCGCATCAGATATCCTAGCCCTATCTAGTTTATCAGAAGGACTTCCCAATGTAATTTTAGAAGCAATGGCGTCTGGTCTTCCAATCGTTGCAACAAGAGTTGGAGGAATACAAGATATTGTTAAAGATGGAGAAAATGGATTCTTGGTAGATCCGGAAAATCCAGAACAGATTGCTGAAAAAATTAACTTATTTTTAGAAGATGACAAATTGAGAGAGAAAATATCTAAAAATAACAAGCAGAAAGCAAAAGAGTATAGTTGGGAGAGTGTTATAGAAAGATTAGAAAAGATATATTTTAGAGTAATTAATATGAAAAATATATAGCTGGAACCATTTTTTAAAGAATTTAGCTAAAAGAAAAGAACCAATATTACTAGAGCACATCAACAAAGAAAAAAAATAGTATTTACTTTACCCATTTCCTTTTAATACATAGATATTACCAAGATCGCAAATTTTATCTATACCATTATAATTTTTATAAGATAATATCTCGATGGTTTTAAGATAATCCTCTTGTGATTTTTCTTTTAGATTCTTTAATTCTGATAAATAAATATTATCATTTATTACAGCCATAGTAGAAGAGTTGTAAAAATCACTTAAATCCCCAAAAGGTTTTCCACCCGTTCTCTGTTCTATTCCTTGCACATCATAAATAGCGCCAACTACGCCTACATGTCCATGATACTCCCCAGGAAAATCAATCTGTTCTGCTATTAAATAATCTTTTTCTGTTGCAACAACTGCTGTAAGAGATGCATTACCTGTATAATAATCCGAATCAATATTATACAAATTATAAACAACGAAAGAAATCAAAAGTAATACAAGAATTTTCCTATACAAGTCTTTCTTCAAAATAAGTAAAAAACCAGTAAGAGGAATAATTCCAAATACCCATGCAAAAGGTAAAAATCTATCCGGAAATATGGATGAACCTAAAACATACAATGATAGAAAAGCATAAAACATGCAAAAAAAGAAAAACATCGTAAACGAGGTATCCTCTATTCTCTGGTTATTTTTTCTCTTTATTAACTTTATCAATAAAATAAAAGCAAACAGGCTATGAAAGAAAAAAAAGCCATAATATATAATATTGCCTTTAAGTGTTACAATTGGAGTTCCTAAATTTAAATTGTAAGCCGCATAGGTGGTAAACTCCCTTAGCCCAAAGAGTTCAGAAAAAACAATATAAGAATAATTCATAATAAAGACGGCATGAAAAATCCAATAAGAAACCACAGATACTAAGATCATCAGAAAAATAATTTTTATATTTATTTTACCAGAAAGTCTGCTTAAAATTTCCGCATCTTTTCGATATAAAAATGGGATTATTTTTGATACAACAAGATATACACCAAGTAAAATAACAAGCATAAAAGAAGTAAAATGATGAGAGAACACAATAACAGGAATTAGAATAACAGACAACAATGTAAAAGAATAAACGCTTCTTCGTCTAGAAATATAAAGTATACTAAAAAATAAAATCATAATAAAAAAAGCAAAAATTTCTCTTACAAAAAGCCCCTCAAAAATCATAAATTGAGGAATTGTACCAAATATTAGACATGAAAATAATGCTACTTTTTGGTTTTTGTAGATATTCTTGACTAATAAATATAATGGAATCACGATAATTGACAATATAAAAGACGGAAGAAATTTAGCTATCAACAAGGGATCAATTTTTGTGGTTAAAGAGAGACTGGAAGAAAAAATATGCATCATTGGCCATCCATCTACACTTTGCCCCAAGATAAAACTGTTATCATTTAAAATGTTTTTAAAGAAATTATAATCGATGTATGAGTCACTTCCACCCAATCCATAAAATCCTACATGAAACGTTAGATGCAAAGATAAGTAAACTATGAAAATTTCGAAAAGAACAAAAGTATTATTTTTTAAGAAAAAAATTTGGTATATGACAGTACCAAGCATAAGAAGTATGGATAACCAAAATATTACAACATCGTATTCATCCAAGAGATTGATTTGTAGGTTAAGAAAAAACAAAAAAGCAGTCCAAATAAATACTAAAATAGACGCTTTTTTACATATATATTCTGATTTTATTTGATTTACAAATGAAGAGTGCAACTTTATTAACCTCCAACTGTGAGTTGATCGATTACTTTTTCAAATTCCTGCAATATTTTTTTTATATCATGTTCTTTCTTAACGTATCTCCATGAATTCATGCCCATTTCTTTTCTTAGTTTCTCGTTTTTTAGTAACGTTTTTACATCTTTAACCATCTGATCAAATGTTTTCGAATGAATTCCAAGTCTGTGTCTACAAATTATTTCATCTGGATCGAAGCCAAGGGTAACAATAGGAATGTAATTCCCCCATGCTTCTAGAAAAGTATTAGGAAAACCTTCACTTGGTGATGTATTTATGAACAATGATGACTCTGCATAGTATTTGTCTATCTTGTTATGTGAAACAAATCCAATGAAATCTAGGTTTTTTATTCTACTTGCCCCCTCTTCGATCTTGCAATAATATTCATAAGCTGCATTAGAGGAATTTGCTTTAGATCCGATCATCCAAAATCTAAACTCGGGAAGATTTTTAGCTAACTTTAAAAACAATTCCGGTCTCTTCTCTTTTATTAACCTTCCCACCCAAATTACTTTTAATTTAGAAGTCGCATTCTCATCATATTTTATTTTTGAAGATGGATATAAACTTTTAATTATTTTTCCTTCTTTGTTTATTGTTTGTTTCAGTAAATTTTTTTGATGACTAGATTGACATATAACGCAGTCACAATATTTTACACCAAATCGATAAAATAATTTTTTCAAATCTTTAATAGATTTGATAAGCAGAGCAATGCTTACATCCATATCCGAAGCCGCTAAATACAGAAATACCTTATTTTTTAATTTAGAAAAAAAAGCTATAGCTCCAGTTAAAGGCGTCGTTCCCATCTGAATGTAAATATCTGCATTAATCTCACATAATAATTTAAATAGTTTATACATGTTTTGTGGGTATAGATAGGTATAACCACTATGTTGGTTATCAAACGGATTGTAAACCTTAATGCCATCAATAACTTTAACCGTATTTTCTTTGTTTGCAAATACAACAAAAGAAACATCATATGATCTTTTAGCTAACTCTTTAGCTAGGAGAGTCATTTGTAATTCAGCACCCCCCACCGCATCATTTTTATTTGTAACCAAGGAATAAGCATATTCAGATAAAATACAGATCTTCATGATCGAACCTCAATAAGCGATTCATAACATTTTAAGAAATTACTCGATATCGCATCCAAAGTGTAATTCTTCTCGATTGTTTTTCTTGCGTTTTTACTCAGATTTTTCCCTATTCTTTCATTTTTTAGGAGCATGGATATTGCCTCAGCCATTTTTTTAGGGGCTTTAGGAGGTACTAAGATTCCATTTTCTCCATCAGAGATTATATCTCGATTTCCTCTAACATCTGTCGCGATGACTGGTAAACCACAAGACATGGCCTCTAAAAGAACTCCAGGCAAACCTTCGTGGTAAGAAGGAAGAACGAAAAGAGTTGCATTTTGATACAATTTAACAAGTTCATCTTTATCGACTTGCCCTAAAAATATGAACCTACCTTGAACCTCTGCTTTTCTTGTTTTTTGCCTCAATTTATCTAGATCTCTACCCTTTCCCACAACAACAAAAAATACATCGGGTCTTTCACTGCAGATGTATCTTCCGCATTCTAGAAGATCAAACAAACCTTTTTCACGATCTATACGTCCTACAAACATGATATATTTTTTACTATCATCTGATCTTCTTTGTTTAGGGGAAAAAAACTTCTCATCAACACCATTATATAATACGTTTACTTCATCTGGATTCAAATGATATTCTTTTAACTCTTGAGCAATTGATTTTGATACAGTTGTTACCAGATCTGAAGACTGAACAAGTTTTAATTCTAATGGATAACTAACAAACCTCGCTGAAATTTTTGAAAAAAAAGAATAAATGGATCTAATTTTCATATAGCGATTATCTGTTAACATGGGACTATGAACAGTTGTTATTGTGGGAAGCGATGTTTTAACAGGAGGTGGTAATGGCGTATGAATATGTACAATATCTATTTGTGATTCCAATGATTTGAATATTTTATTTACAAATATCCCATGCAAATAAATATAAAAAGGATAAATCGGAATAAAGGGCACTCTAATTACATTCATCCCGTCGATAACTTCTCTTTCAATTTTATTCCAAGAGCCACGTGTTATAATGGCAACATTATGACCTTTTTCAATTTGCTTTGTAGAAAGACCATGAACATAACGACCTATTCCCTCCACAGGTGGAAATGGAACAGAGATCACGTGACATATATGCATATTTATACCTCAATAAACCGTTAAGCAAATTTTTTAATATATTCTCTCAGTGCTACAGGCATCCTGTCGTCTTTTTTAATTTTCACAGTAGAATTCACAAATGGGCTGTTTAATGCCTCCTCCAACTTATCTATTTCATACACTGCCATTATTTTTCCATCATTTGCTAAAGCGTTGACTAGCTCTAGCTGATGATCATTGATATGTTCGCCATAACATTTCAATCTTGGAACTGCAATTACTGATGTCCCTTGATCTAACGCAACAATTATAGTGCCAGCACCACCATGACACACTACAACTTTTGCTTCTCGATTCAAATCTTGTATTTTTTGAAAATCTTTTATGAAATCGAAATATTTCGCATTTTTTGGCTTATACTTGGTTGAACCAATTTGCATTACAACTTCTTCGTCAATTTTACCAGCTATTTCATCCATCTTTCTAATCAATCTATCAAAACCTTGCGAATGCATACCCACTGTAACAAATATCATAACACAGTCCCCCAGTACCTAGCTTTACTATATTTCTTTGTTAGTTTTTGCCATTGAACCAAAAATAGATCTGCGATAAGATAGACTATTTTTCCAGAAGGAGAAAGATCATTTACCCTGCACAAACTTTCGATAAAGAAGATTTTTATGTTAAAAAATTTACCAATATAACAAATCGGAATTGTAACATCAGCACCGGTGCTTACAATAATTTTAGGTCTTTCTTTTAAAATAATGTTTAGACTTTGAATTGCAACAATGACCATGTTTAAAAGCATATGAATCTTGGTTGATCCTGCAGTATCCCTAATATAGCATACATTTGGCAAATGTCCAGTAGATTTTGCTTTTATCGTCACAAAGGAAATATCATGCCCATCAAATGCATCTAGCAATCTCTGAATCTCAGTAAAATGACCTCCAGGGGAAAATACCAAACATATCTTCATCTATTGTCCTCCATCACATAGTTCCCCATACCATTTCTCAAGTTTGCAAGCTAAATTGTTCCATTTGTAATTACTGATGTGTTTACTCGCGTTTTTCATTACACTGTTTCTCTTTGATTCATCGACTAGTAGGGTTCTAATTTTTAATGCCAAATCTTCGCAGTTTTTAGGTTTAGACAATAGTCCCCCTACCCCCCCACTAGTTACTTCTCTTATCGGACGAATATCCGATGCAACGTAAGGTATACCTGCAGCCATAGCTTCGATGATAACCATTCCAAAACCTTCTACAATACTAGGTAATGCAAAAACATGTGATTTTTTCAGAACTTTAATCACATCTTGCGTATCGCTGACCTTGCCGAGAAAATCAACATTATCTTCAACTCCCAATGTTTTTGATAATGTTTTAAGTGCTTCTTTCTGAGGACCGTCGCCGATTATCTTTAATTTGATGTTTTGAAAATCTGTTTTTAATGCCTTTACTGCCCTAATTAAGTCATCAACTCTTTTATATGAAACCAATCGACAAATAGTAACTATGGTTGGATCTTCATATTTTCCATCAATCTTTGTTGTTTTATATAGATCTAGATCAATCCCATTATAAATAACTACGATTTTTTCTTCATCTATTCCAATTTTTTCAATCAGTTTTTCTTTAGTGAAACTACTAACTGAAACATATCCACCGAAATTATATTTTAGATATTGTTTTTCTAAAAAATGTCCAGCGAAACCGTTAATTAAACCCATATTTTGAATCCATTCGCCCTGCCAGACTTCATGAACCGTTGCAACTGATGGGATGCCTATCTTTTCTGCTCCCGCATAGCATCCGGCGTAAGATACAAAACCACTGCCGTCTACGATATCTGGTCGCAACCTCAAAATTTTAGATATAGCTTCAGATTTGAAGTTTAATCTTTGTAAAAAATCGCCCCTCTGAGTAAATCTTCTCGTTTTACCAACCCGATGTATCTTGAATCCATCATAGCTCTCCATTCTTTTTCCATTCTCAGTAAATGAAGTTATAATTTGTACGTCGTTGTTTTTAGCCAAACATTTGGCCAAATTAACAGTTCTCGCGTCGACTCCTCCAAAGTAGGGTTTATCTTCGGGAGCTAGATATTCTGTAACCATCACAATTTTCATTTTATTTATCACTCATTATTATGTTTTTAACGATATTTTATATCCTATTCAAAAGGAATCTCTTGTTCCCGATCTCGCCTAATTATCCTAGGTAGAACGTTCAGCATTAATCCCATAAACATTGCAAGAGCGCCAATAATCAAAAAAATACTCACCAGAATAGCATGGGATAGAAGGAAAACATGTGTCTGATTATAATACTGTAAAGTATTAATAGCCAAAAAAAGTCCTAGCATGACCATAATAAAACCCGGGACGCCAATAAACAATAAAGGACGCCTCTCAGCAACAAGCCAGATGACATAGCTTAGTACGGAAATGCCGTGCGAAGTAGGGTTTTTAGTGGAGGTATCTAAATTTTTATATTTACAGGCAACATTTGTATGAGTGACGCCTAAACCTAGTTCATGAGCTTTAATCAGTTGTTCACTTTCAACACTAAAATCTCCACCGTTTAACCTTGGAGTGATGCTTTTTACCGCTTTTTTATTGAAAGCACGGAAACCACACTGACTATCAGTGACATATCCCCCATTACCAAAACTAGTGGTATAATCCAGTAATCTTTTCCCCATTCTACGCCAAAAAGGCATCTCTGTATCATTACCCGATCTAAGACCTATAGAGATATCATGACCATTGTTCATCAGATGTCCTAAAATCACCGATATCTCAGCTGGATTGTGCTGTCCATCACCATCAATAGTAACCACATAATCAAAATTTCGCCGCATTGCATATTCGAATCCTGTTTTGATGGCCTTGCTTTTTCCACAGTTTGTCTTATGCGAAATAACGACTGCGCCTGCATCAATGGCTATTTTGGCAGTATCATCAGCACTCCCATCATCAATAACTAAAACTTCATCCACATAGCGTTTGCTCTTTAGAACGATGCTACCAATAGTAGCCTCTTCATTATAGCAAGGAACCAGAGCAAGAGTGTGCACGCTTGTTTTATTCTGCAAATTTTCACCCCTTCGATACAATTATACTGGGAGAAGCAGCCTTACAAATATCTTTATTTTGCTTTTCCTCCCCAGGAGATGCATAATACTATATTTAGTATAATATACTTTAATTTAAATATTTTGTGATGTTTTTTACTACAAAAATAAAAAAACAATACAAGGAGACATCCAATTTATATTAACAGGCAAAACAATTTTTATTTTAATGGAAAAAATAATATAGTATACGTTTTATAAAGATAATATCATGTTAGCAGTTGGTAAAAAATTTTGACAATCAATACCAAGGACGATGGTTAAACGGAGAACAAAACAATGCAAATACGAAAAATAGCTGATGTTGACATCAAACAGAAATTAAAAGTCTTTATAATAAACAAATTTCTGTTGGGCGTTAGCTCAAAGGTCCCGACTGATGATGATTCTTTCTTGGAAAAGGGGATTATCGATTCAACGGGGGTCTTAGAACTGGTCAACTTCATCGAGGAGAAATTTAACATTAAAGTTGAGGATGAAGAATTGGTGCCCGACAACTTAGATTCCCTGAATAAATTGACTAAGTACATAAAGGGGAAGATGGAACATGTTGGTTAATGACTTTTTAGAACAAAGCGCAAAACGATTCCCCAACAAAGTAGCGTTAGTTTATCAGAACAGGAGGCCAACATACGCTAAAATTGAAAATAATGCTAATTCCCTTGCCAATGCTTTGATGCATCACGGTTTGCAAAGACAGGATAGAGTCGCTATATATCTGGAGAATTCCGTTGAATCTGTATTGTCCATCTTTGGAACGCTAAAGGCTTCGGGCGTTTTTGTTGTGATTAACCCACAAGTTAAAGCAAAAAAGATAGAGTATATTTTGAATGATTGTCAAGTAAGATTTTTAATAACTGATGCAAGACATTTAGAAAAAATACCCGGGGTTCTATCAAATTGTCCAAATTTAAGTTCGATAATAATAACCAATGACTATAAACATGACAACCCAAAAATATCTTCTTTCAACGAGGCTCTAAATCACCCGATTACATGCCCATCAAACAGATGCATGGATAACGATTTAGCCAGCATCATTTATACTTCAGGTTCAACAGGCAATCCTAAGGGCGTAATGCTTACACAACTGAATATGGTTTCAGCAGCCAATTCCATAATTGAGTATTTGGAAAATACCAGTGAGGACATCATACTCAATTGTCTACCCTTGTCTTTTGACTATGGGCTATATCAAATTCTAATGGCTTTTAAATTCGGAGGAACAGTAGTTTTGGAGAGATCGTTCCTCTACCCATATCAAGTCATCGATTTGATTATAAAAGAAAAGATAACTGGTTTTCCACTTGTGCCAACAATTGCTGTCATTCTTTTAAAACTTAAAAATTTGCACAAATACGACTTTTCTAACTTACGATACATTACCAACACTGCCCAGGCGTTGGCACCCAAACATATTGCCAAGCTTCAAAAATCGTTCCATCACACCAAGATTTACTCCATGTACGGTCTTACTGAATGTAAAAGGGTATCTTATCTTCCTCCCGAAGAGCTTTCAAAAAGGCCAACATCTGTAGGCAAAGCAATGCCCAACGTAGAGACGCATATCGTTGATGAGAATGGAGAAGAGATAACCAAACCTGGAGAAATTGGTGAACTAGTGGTAAGAGGTGCAAACGTTATGAAGGGATATTGGAACCTTCCTGAAGAGACTGCCAGCAGGTTAAAACCTGGAGTGCATCCAGGCGAAAAGATTTTATATACTGGAGATTTATTTAAAATGGATGATGAAAATTATCTCTATTTCGTTGCTCGAAAAGATGACATCATTAAGACGGCTGGGGAAATGGTCAGCCCAAAAGAGGTAGAGAACACCCTATACGAAATCGAAGATATTATCGAGGCAGGAGTTATTGGAGTATCAGATGAGATGTTGGGTCATGCAATAAAAGCTGTCGTAGCTTTGGAAAAAGATTCAAAATTGACCGAAAAAGATATTATCCTGCATTGCTCCAAACATTTGGAAAACTTCATGGTTCCCAAATACGTTGAAATTAGTCAACAATTACCTAAGACCTCAACTGGAAAAATTTGCAAGAAGGATCTATTACAAATAAAATAAATTTAAAAGACAAACACTCAAAATATGGGAGACAAATATATTATGAAGTTCCACAAAGAGATTCTAAAAATCGATTGCAAGAATGAAATTGACCGCATTTGTTCATTCATTCAGCAACAAACAATTGAAATGAAACGAGATGGCATAGTTATAGGGCTAAGTGGGGGTATTGATTCTGCACTTTCTGCTGAGTTATGTGTAAAAGCGCTCGGTAAAGAAAGAGTATTTGGTTTGATTCTTCCTGAAAAGGACTCAAATCCAATTAGCACTAAATACGCTGAAAAACAAGCCAAGAAATTAGATATAGAAACAGAAACGATCGACATTACTTCTACACTTGAGGGGTTTGGAACATACGAAAAAAGGAACGAATTCATAAAAAGGGTTTTTCCAGAATACAATGACAAATATAAGTTCAAAATTACTCTGCCTGCTGATTTGTTATCCAAAGACGCATATAACGTTTTCACCCTAAAAATTGACGATGGCAAAGGCAATGTAAAATCAACTCGGCTAAATAAAGAAACGTTGAATGGAATTGTTGCAGCTACAGATACCAAACAGAGAACGCGGATGACGTATCTATATTATTACGCAGAAATGAAAAATTATCTAGTCTGCGGCACAACCAATAAAAGCGAAGCTATGCAAGGGTTTTTTGTAAAATATGGAGATGGAGGAGTTGACATCGAACCTCTTGCCCATCTCTATAAGACCCAAGCTTATCAGCTTTCCGAGCATTTGGGTGTAATACAGGACATCATAGACAGAGCTCCTAGTCCAGACACTTTTAGTTTTCAAGTAAGCGACGAAGAATTCTACTTTCGCATTTCTTACGATAAATTAGATCCTCTGCTTCATGCATGGGAAAACGATATTGCGATTTCTGAAGTCTGCAAAGCGATGGATCTAGAAGAAAAACAGGTAGAGAGGGCATTCAGGGATTTTAAAGGTAAACATAATAAAACAAAACACTTGAGACAATTACCTCCTACACTTACAAATGAGTCAGGGGAGGTAACAGTGTGAAACGCTGTACTAGATGTATATTGCCTGAAACTTTCCCCGGCATCAGATTTGATGAAAGAGGAATCTGTAATTTCTGTCTTGAGTTCAAAGGTTTAGAACATTTAGAAGGTAAAAAGGCAGAATACCGGCAAAAATTTGAGACACTGGTTGGAGATTACAAAGGCAAAAGTAGTTATGATGTTTTGATGTGTTACAGCGGAGGCAAAGATAGCACTTACACCATCATTAATTTGAAGGAAGAATATGGCTTAAACATTCTTGCCTTCACATTTGATAATGGATTTCTTTCGGAACAAGCCATTAAGAATACCAAAAATGTGATGGAGAATTTGGGGATTGATCACGTTTTAATAAAACCTCGTTTAGATGTTCTCAAAAAAATCTTTATTGAATGCACTAAAAAAAATATTTATTCTCCAAAAACCATTGAGAGAGCAAGCACCATCTGTACATCTTGCATGGGGATAGTGAAATTCAGCGCCCTTCGTATGGCACTCGAGAAGAATATTCCATTTATTGCTTTTGGTTGGTCTCCAGGTCAGGCACCCATTACATCATCAATTATGAAGAACAATCCTCAAATGGTAAAGATGATGCAAAAAGCAATATTTGAGCCATTATACAAATTAGCTGGAAACGAAATAAAACCCTATTTTCTTGAAGAAGTGCATTTTAGCGATTCGTACCGTTTTCCGTATAATATAAGTCCATTAGCATTTTTAGAATATGATGAGAAAAAGGTATATCAGAATATCTCTCAATATGGGTGGGAAGCACCAAAGGACACGGATGCCAATTCTACCAATTGTCTGCTTAATTCATTTGCAATTGGCGTCCATAAGAAGCAATTTAGTTTTCATCCATATTCATTTGAACTAGCAAAATTGGTCCGTGAAGGTTACATGAATCGAGACCTAGCTTTGGAAAAGATTAACAAAGTCGAGGACCCGAAAACCGTCACATTAGTACAAAACAAATTAGGAATAAAATGAACAAATATACAATCGCTGAAGCAAATGTAGAACTTGATAAAAAGGATATTCTTCCCATATTAGAAAGAAATCTTGAAGTTGCATCATCACAAAGATATGATTGGAACTATGAAAATTGCCCCAATGGAAACGCTCGATGTTGGTTGGCCAAATGCGAACAGTCCAATTCTGCAGTTGGTTCGGCAGCACTTTTCCCAAGAAAACTGTTTATAAATGGTGAACCAACTTACGCTGCAATAGCTGGCGATTTTGCTATAGACGAAAGACATAGAGCATATGGGCCTGCCCTAAAATTACAAAGAGAAATCCAATCAAGAGTGAATGATATTGGCATTAGCTTTATTTATGGTGTCCCCAACGACCGGGCAAGAACATTTTTTTTAAGAATAGGATATAAAGAAATTGGAAAATTTAAACGACATGTAAAACTAATAAAAACAGAAAAGGTGCCAAATGAGTATCTACCCCCAATCCTTCAACACAGGATAGTTTCAAAGGCGGTGGACCCTGTTATCAGCATTACCTCAAAAGAACGGCTTTATAAAAAAAATGACAAGTATGCCGTCGAGATGCCGGAATATTTTGACGATAGATTTGATACATTCTGGCAAGAGACCTCAAAACAATTTACCATCATTGGAGAACGAACTACACAGTTTCTAAACTGGAGATTCAAACAACCCTCTGGACAAAGATATGATATCTTTTGTATTGTGGACGAGAACAAAGGACTTGCAGGATACATCGTTTATTGTATGAAGGAGAATATCTGTTATGTTGTCGATATGTTATTTAAATCCTCAGAGGAGGCAATAACCTCACTGTTAACAGAGTTTACACGGCATATAAAAACAAAGGAGGTGGGTGCTATTGTTATTCGTTATCTCGGAAATAGATTACTTGAAAAGAAGTTAAAAGAATTTAATTTCTTTATGACAAAAAAAGAGGATGCAAACGTGGTAATTTATAGTCCTAGCATTTCCTCAGAGTCCCATCTGTTAGATGAAAAAAATTGGCATTTTTTCATCGGCGATAGCGATGTTTAAAAACATATGCAAAAATCAGATATAATACATGGTAAAGGTGATAAATTGGAAATTGGCATAGACTGTGTTGATCTCTCTCAATTTAGTAGAGATGTCATTTCGAAAAGAAATATATTAGAGAAAATCTTTACAGAAAATGAAATAAAATATTGCGAAAGGAAGGTAAAATCACATCAGCATTATGCAGTTCGGTTTGCCGGAAAAGAAGCAGTTATCAAAGCATTTTCTTACTATGGGATTAGATTACTGTTAAAGCAAATTGAGATAGCAAACAAAAAAAATGGAATTCCTTTTGTCAAGATTGTAGATGTGAACGTAGACGATTTTGATGTAAAAATAAGCTTGTCCCATTCAAAGGAAACTGCCGTAGCTGTTGCCCTTGTTGTTAAAAAATCAGAAAATTGAATGTATCTTCCTTATTGATGTTGCCAATTCAAACATACTATGTTCTTTTTAACACATTCAAAATCAAAGGATATAGCAGAACGTCTGATCTGAACAACTCGCATTGTGCAAGGACATTATCACTACCGGATATGTCAAATCTACCAAGACGCATGCAGTCCATAGCTTGGCCATCTATTGGCAAGTAGTTCTTTCCATACTCAGCTGTTACTCCAAGTTTAAATCCATTTTCCTTCGATATTCTGATGATTTCATCTGAATAATTTCCATTAGGATATGAAATGGCTATTGGAGTTGTTCCGGTAATCTCATGAATGACGTTTTGAGCATCAAGTATTTGTAATCTAATTTCGTCTGGAGAATAATTTGTTAGAATTGCATGGTCACTTGTATGATTGCCCAGAAATACGTAATTCTCTTTAGAAAAATCTTTCAGTTCAGAAGGAGTAAATGGCCTATCAATATCACCCCTTGGCTTCAACACATTTTCTCCAAACGTCTCCATTAGATACTTTTCTATTTCTTTGTTTGTTTTTGTTTTCAACATGTTTTGTTCATGGATTATTTCTTTTGTTGACGTTCCTAATTCTTTCCTTTCTCTATATATAACATCCCACCAGAAACATTTGTTATGTTTTACATGACTTGTGGAAATAAAAAAAACGGCAGGAATTTTATATTCTTTTAAAATGGGCAAAGCATATTGATTATTAAAATATCCATCATCAAAAGTTACCATAACATATTTTTTGTAATCCTTTAAACCATGTAAAACATCATCTGGCGACACAAATGTGTAATCATGATCCAAGTAATATTCTACAAACTGACGAAATTGCTCTACGAATATCCACGGTTGCGGATCTACAAGGTTCAAAGCAATTTCTTTTTCATTACAGAATAATCCATGAAAGAGAAACGTGCTTAGAGAACTCTTCTCCTCAAATAATTTCAAATACACTTTAGAAATTATTGAATCCGGTAATTTGGCAAGCGATATTATGTTTTTTTTCAAATAGCCCTCCTCCAATACATATATACTACCTAGATCCACACGCCACTTTCCCCGATAAACAAGTCCATCACCACATGTAGCAATATACACCACAACCCTATAATCCATACGGGTTTTCTTTTGACATTATCCCAAATTTTTAAGATTACAAGACCACCAATGGCTATTGGGGCGGATACAAAGAGGGTGAAATTATGATACGGTAAAGCAGCCTCAAATGACAAAATATGAGTTGTGTAATGTATTATTAAAAAGAAATCAGGTATAAAAGTAAATGACAAACATACAACAAAAAGAAGTAAACGTTCCTTGACTTTATCATTACCATCAAAGTAACTTTTGAAATAATATCTGCCAGTAATAGACATCGCACTTCCAGCTATTAGATGGGGTATCATTCCAGGCATATCATCTCACTTTTTTATTAAGATCCGATAAAACTTATTTTTAATCATTTTTTATTCTAGTTTACATTTATCCATAGATGTGTTTCTCTATATGCAGTGCTAGTTTTTTGTTCTGCTATATCTCCGTAATCCATATCTTTAGTATACCCTTCTGAAGGTGTTGTAAACAATAGAAATGTAAGTTTATATGAACCTGTTCTGTTAATGCTAAAAGAATAATTGTATTCCCATTGTAGCGTTTTTGTTTTTCCAATTTCTATATCAGTATGTTCTAGCGTAGTCATAATTTTGTCTACAAACCACATATTGTGTATAATGGTTTCGTCCTTATCCTCTAGCTGGTTATAATAGATTGACTGGTTTAAGAGCCATATCTCAATATTATAGTCGACAGTTTTATATTCATGGTTGGCAACAACTAAATTTACAGTATAATTTTCTCTGATTGAGATATTTTTTGGATATTCTGTTGCATTTCCACTGGATCCAAAAAGGTATAATTCGGTGAATTTTTCCCCTTGTCTTGGAGTGACTATTACATAGGATAGAGCCGCTATTGCTAGTATTATAAATACAATTATTATCACATTAAGAATTTGATCTAGTTTATTCTTTGATTTTAATTGTGATAAATCAAAATGTATTGTATATCTTTCATCTTGGTTGGTATTGAACCATCGATAAATTGCTAAAGCCCCCATTCCAATTACAAAAACAAAAATGCTGAGAAGAATAGACTCCAGTCGTATACCCCAAGATGTATAGTTGAGACCAAATCCAATCAATGACACAACTGCTATTGAGAAACCAAAGCTTAAAATAATCCTCTCAAGAATGTCTATTCCTCTATCTGTTTTTCTAGTGGGAAACAGAGCAAAGATTAAAATATAACCGGGTATAAAAAGTATGAAGGGCAAACCAAAGATAATGCGTATTATCTCCCCCACATCCAGTAAGCATATAGGAAGTAAGATAACACTCAATAATAGACATAGAATGATATCAATTGGGTATTTATTAAAAGAAATCATTATATTCCCTGTTCAGATGCCCCATGCATTTATTATCTTTTTTCCCGCAATTACCAAGAAAACTATGATAAACACAAAAATGAAGACGTTCATCCTATGTTTGAGGCGGATGTCAGTAAATCGATCTGTTATCTCTTTTGCAATAAGTAACCCAACGAATATCAAAATAATAAATATCTCTACATTTGCATCTCCTGTAACAAATAGCATCACTACTACCCATACAGCAACAAATAAAGTGATTTTTTCAGATATCAACAACTTTTATCCATCCTGTTTAGTTCTCTGTTTAATAAAATGAAGATAAAATGTCATTTTCTTTCCATTGTGTTTTATATCTTTTATCCAAAGTTTGTGATTTGATCCATCTGATGATCGTGTAATTGCAGTGAGAATAGCACTGCATGTCGGGCATGGATATTGTCTACAAAGATTTTTATCCTTGGGACAAAATTGGGGCTTTCCCAGTTCTAATATCCAGCCACTTTTATTTTGTTTAAGTGCTAGCGATTTGGTTATATCCATCCCTACAAATTTCTGTAATTTTTCTTCCATGTCTTTCATTTTCGTGTTTTCAAAATCTGCCTCTTTTTCAATTTCTTTCAATAGTTTTAGGCCAGATGGAGGTATTGCTATTCCCAAATTCTTCCCATTTCCCCCAGTTAAAAAAACATCATCATTATCTATGTCAGGGACTTGTATTATATCTAAATTATTAGGTGGAAGTAGTATTCTTTCTTCAGTAAGAGTAGTAGTTTTTGGCAAAAAAACGGCGTTCCCATCTATGTGGAGGTCCCTGATTATCTTCTCTACAGCATTTATGTTTCCCTCTAGCTGCCCATCACTTATTTGCTGAGGTATGCTTTTTTTTGTAATCATAAAAATCATGAAAACTCCTATCAGTATAGATGCAAAACCTATTTTTAGATTCAGAGAGATAGGATTAGAAAGAAAAACGATGCCCATTCCAATAAGTATCATTCCAATAATTTTTGTCCCGATATGAGATTTATATATCGAAAGATGCTGTTTCAATTATTTGATTCCTCCAATGTTTGAGTAAAGTAAGTAATTTATAGAATTTAAATATTTTGTTTATTATATATTATTGTATATCTTGTTAATAGTGTTTCCTATTTTGCTTCCCCCACATCAGAATTTTAAATTGGAAAGACAGCTATGAACGAAGGTCACACCCTTGCTCACGCTGGACAACAGTCCAAGTATTAGAAGGTGTACGAGTCAAGGACTCATTAACAATACAGCACTCGCAAGACACTTAGTCACAGAAAAAAATAAACGGAAATTTAGACGCAGTTAACAGTGCTGTAAGACGTTACAAACTAGGTAAATATGATGAGATATTTGATAGAGTAAACAAGATTGTCAGTTTTGGGGAGCTTTCAACAAGAAGCAGACTGGCAAATATCGCCGTTATTAAAGACGCTGAAGTACAAGAGCTCATCCCCAGACTATTTTCAATAATACAATTTAATGGAGGAGACGTTCTTAGAATTATTCAGGCAGATGAGGCAATCAAGATTCTTTTTAATGAAAAAAATTTAGAAAAAGTAAATGATATTTTGCTAAAAAATAAAATCATAAAAATTGATCAAAATCTAGCTGAATTAAATATCCATTTACATCTTGACGCAATAAAAACTCCAGGTATTGCAGCAGCAATATCTACTGAGCTTGCAATGGATAGTATCAACATTATGGAATTTATGAGCTGCGTTCCAGAATTGCTCTTTTTTGTTAAAGAAAAAGACATTTTAAAGGCATATAATGTGCTGTATCAACTTTGTAGTTCTGCAGAGCAATGATTACTGCAAAAAGCCAAAATATGGGCAACAATTGTTTAATATCATCTAAATATAGTGATAAAAATCATATTTTGTTTTTTCTTTTATAAAACCAACCACAAACAAAAAAGAAAAGAAGGAGATGGTTTTTTTATGAAAATGGTAGATTATTATTCGTATTCGACGTCCCAAGCCATCTCAGCAACAGTAGCTAATACAAGCCTTGAAACCTCTGTTGTATAACAAGTGTCCATATTCTTAATGATATCTGAAGTTCTATGCCAATCATAATCATTTGCAGCTTCTTCCACCAAAACTGCATCAAAACCACTATTTAAGAACGGTTTATGATCGCTTCCATGGTTAAAAGGATCGTCCTTGATTATCGTGAAATTTAAAAACTCAGGATAACGTTGATTGACATTGATAGTAAAATTAACTATCCAATTAGATACGCCATCTATTTCTCCAGCGACCATGACTTCAGTATTTCTAATGCCTGGGGCACGAGTCCCTATCATATCTATACTAATTGCTGCTGCAATATTTTCATTGTTTTTAGCAGCTGCTCCGGCATACGCTTTACTTCCCCAAAGACCTTGTTCTTCCCCTGATACTGCTAGAAAAACTACAGTATGATTAAAAGAATATTGACTCATTATTTTCGCAGCTGTAAGCAATAAGGCTACGCCAGAAGTATCATCATTCGCACCGAGACAAGGCCCTCCTGCAACAAGACGCCCCATAGTATCATAATGAGCAACCAAAACGTACATCTCATCACTACTTGGATCAGTACCTGGTAAAGTAGCCACTACATTATCTACTACGATCCATCCACGATAATAATTTGGCATATTTAGGAAGTTATTTATCGTCGGCTCCTGCTCCCAATGCTGATATCCGACTTCTAAACCCATGCTTTCAAACTCATTATAGAGATATTTAGCCACCTTCTCAATTGGAAGATCAAAAAACCTACCGATAATAGGTCGATTAGAAAGCTTATATGGAAATCTACGAGCAGTAGAATGATGACCAAAAGAAGTTATTTTTTCTATATAACCCCGTATCGTTGCTTCATCCAACTGCTGCATCATATCTACGACTTTTTCAGCAATAGGATCCAATACTTCATCTTCTTCGGGAGAGTCGTCTTTTACTAAGGTAGTTTCAGTTTGTGAAAAATTATCCAGATAAACGTAAACTACCACTGTAGATGCTAAAAGTAATATTACCAGCGCGATTGCTATGATCTTCTTTTTATTAACTTTATTCATAATTTCAAACCTTCAGATTATGCTTTAGATATAAATAATCTATACAAGATTTATATTTATTTGTGAATATTTAAAGTTTACGGTAATTTCGGCTTTGCACATTTAATTTCTATAATGCTATTCTGCACATAAAGTAGGGGGTAATTGTGCAAAGCCGGTAATTTCTGATTTTATATAAATTGGGTCTGACTAATTAGTCAAAATATAATTCTAATTGATGCTATGGACAGAGGAACTTCTTTAAAAGAATAATCAATCAATTCAATTTACGAGTCAAGTATGTATTCTCTTCCTTTTTCTTAAATTCTTTTATAAACCAATAGTTGTTTTTTATAAAATCAACACACTAGTGATGTCTCCAAAAACGTTAATATTCATGCATCTCTGCGGAATGTTTAAATATTTTAATAATAATAATATTGTTTACATTACTATCAAAGTGTGATTTAATGGAAAAAAAGAAATTGGCACTGCCATCAATAGTATCTTTGCTTGTAACAATATCCATACTATCTGGTTGCACAATATCTGGAGGCGTCCTCACTGCTCGTTGGGAACATGTGGATGATGCAGCAACTGTAGTTAAGCTCTTTGGTAACTATCTTGTAATTGATGAAATAGAAGAGTTTAACGTTGGTTTTGTATGGGATACGGAAAAACATGCAAGTTGGAAGAAGTATTCTTCCGATTTTGTTGAGGCTGATGGATTCGGTCTGTTGAATTCATTCCATATTTCTGTTTATAGTCTTGATCGCACCATAACATATCACTATCGAGCGATAGGAGAGTTTGTAGTAGACGGTAAGAGTCGATGGTTTCAAAGTTTAGATAGGACTTTTACCCCTGGTTTACCAGAGGTTTCAACTAGAAAGGCTGACGATATCGGCCATAGTTCAGCTGTTCTTCACGGCAGGTTGGCTCATATGGGTGGAGCAACAAGTTGCGATGTATGGTTTGAATATGACGAGCAAAACTCTGATGAGTCACCACCAAATCACTATGGTTTTTCTACAGATCCTCAGAAGATAGATGCAACTGGTGATTTTTCAAGTTTAATTAAAAATCTAAAAAGTAACACCACCTATTGTTTCCATGCAGTTGCATCTAATGACGTCGGTAAAGATTACGGTCTTAGGTTAAACTTCACTACACTACCATAGAATTAAAAAGTTAAATTTCTTTTATAAAACCCACGCAAAAAAAGAAAAATATCTATATTATCTGTTTTATCTGTTGATATTCATCATAAGCAAGATTCATATTGTCAAGATAACCGTTGATGTCTGATTGGTTAAAGCACTCTATAGCACTTTTTTGGGCAGATATTGCATTGCCAAAATGAATTAATTTTTCCGCAGTTAAATCCATACCCATGTGCTTAGTGTACAATTCGTAAACATCCTGTGTCACGTTAAACGCAAGGCTCGCGATTTGTTCACCTATCATGAGCTCTTTTTCAATCCATGCTCGCGTACCAGATTCTTC
>Ga0272442_10002371_pt1 | contig 27441 bp, 27 predicted proteins | sample SSMForm2O_FD_200262 | JGI IMG/M metagenome (GOLD analysis project Ga0272442, IMG submission 200262) | Marine sediment archaeal communities from Little Sippewissett salt marsh, Falmouth, MA, United States - SSM-Form-2O | ecosystem: Environmental > Aquatic > Marine > Wetlands > Sediment ... | reverse complement strand
CGCCCTACTTTTGGTTCCCAGCCGAACGCGTAGAGAGCCCCATCGCAGGAGATGCTCTCCCTGTCCAATATGATGGGATTCAATTTTGCCTCTTTGGTAGCTTCGCAGAAACGCACGTTTCTCAAGCATTTCCCCGCTATCCGCGCCGGTAGATTCTTATAAAATTTAATCTTTATCCAGTAACTGCCGAACTTATTGGCGAATCTCCAATTGATATTGTCCATAAGTCACCTCTCCCTTAATCAGCGCCCGGGGCAATGTTCTTCATTAATTTAGTTAATGAGAATATTTCTCAATATGAGTGAAAAAAAATCAGCCGCTTGAGCTTCTGCATTCCTCGCACAGCCCAAAGAAATCCACTGTGTGGTTCTCTATCCTGAATTTATAACGCCTCGTGAGATTCTTCTCTCTGGCTCCGAGGAAATCCTTCTCATCGTCGATCGAATCGGAATAATCGATCACCTTATGGCATCTTTTGCATATCAGATGATGGTGGTGCCCTTCCTCGGGTCTATTTATTATCTCATACATGGATTCGTTACTTCCGGCGTCGAACCGCCGCACAAGTCCCACCCGAACCAGAAGCTCAAGGTTGCGGTAGATGGTGGCCAGGCCCACCGCCTGATACTCATTCAAGGCCTCTTTGTGTATCTGCCTTGCGCTCAAATGTCCTCCGCGGTTCTTCAAGACATCCAGTATGGCCCGCCTCGGCTGCGTCAACCTGCAGCAATATCCGTCCAGTTTCTCGTAATACCAGTTTTTTTCGTCCGCGTCTTTTGCTCTCATGATATCTCACTATTGAGAATATTTCTCATTAGTAATAAAATATAACATCTATTCGAGAGCGCGTCAAGAGTTATTTATATTGGGTCGAGCCTGCTGAATCTCTCATCCGCCCAGACCCCTCTTCTGGACTTCCTGGGCCGCGAGGACCACCGGGTACTGGGTGGGCGAACTCGTCAGATAAGGGTGTGTTGCCATCTGCAGCGTCTCAAGCTCCGTTGCCGACATCCTCTTCTGGATGGCCACACCTATGAGGTTTATAAGCTGAGCGCAAGCCATGCCGCAACTCACCTGGCCCCCCAGAATTATTCCGGACTGCTTCGAGAAGACCAGTTTTAACATGCTCTTATGCACGCCCGGCAGCGTACTGGGGTGCTTATCGAAACCCTTGACCACCCCCACATTTATCTCGAAGCCCTCTTCCCTGGCGCTCCTTTCGGTAAGGCCCGCCGAGCTCAAAACTAGTCCGTCCACGTAAGTGGAATATATGGCTATAGTGCCTTTATTCTCTCTAACTACCTTAATACTGTACAGGTTGGCGCCTGCGATTCTCGCTTCTGCAGTAGCGGTGGACGCCAACATGACGGGTATTGCCTTGCGCGTAAAAAACTCTCTCTTGCAGGAGCAGTCCCCAACCGCGAAAATATCCCGGTTTGAGGTCCGCATATACTCATCTACAAGCACGCCGCCGCATTTTCCTATCTCCAGGCCGGTTTCTCTGGCTAACTTCACGCTGGGCCTGGCGCCGATACCGAGTATGACGCTTTCGCAGTTTATCTTCCTTCCGTCTGAAAGGAGCGCCTGCTCAACTTCCTTCTCGCCCAAGAGTTCCTTGACGCTCACTCCCGTTATTATATTGACACCCTTCCTCTTTAACCGCTCCTCCGCCAGAACGGATAACTCCTCGTCGAATGAATTGAAGAGAATATGCGGCAGCATCTCCACAAGCGTGACACCCATCCCATTTATTCTAGATATCTCATCGGCGAATTCCACGCCTATGAAACCGCCCCCTATGACGAGTATCTCCTTTTTCCCTTTTATCTTCTTCACTGCCTCAAGAAGATAATCCATGTCCTTATGTATGGGATAAACGCCTTTCTTGTCTACTCCCTGAATAGGCGGTATTATGGGTTCCGAACCGACGGCCAGTACAAGCTTCTCATATGAATATTCCCCTCCGCCACGGGTCCGAGCCACCTTCCCGCCGGCGTCTATGGAGGAGACCTCATCGAATACCGTCTCTATGCCTCTGGGCTTAAGGCCCGTTGTCTTAAGACTGTTATCCTCCGGCTTCTCGAGGCTCGAGAACATATAGGGTATACCGCAGGGGATACAGCCGTTTTTTACGTTCTTTATTATGGTAATTTTTTTATCGGGATAGTATTTACGGGCTGTAACCGCCGATACGATCCCGGCCGGGCCTGCCCCTATTACAAGTATCTCCTGCTTTTCCATTCGAACTTCCTCCCTTTAGAAAAAAGAGCCTTTTATTACAGGCTCCTTTTTTTATTCTTACATTTGAAAGACGCCGTCGACCAAACGGATCTCTTTTATCTATTTGACATCTCTCTCCAGCAGAAAATCGCCTACCAGCCTTCCATTCCGCTCGAATTCCTGGATAACGTATTCCGAACCGCCGGTCATGCCTCTGATTTTTTCGATATCCTGCGAATCTAACTCCTCGTGTACTAGCGTGGTCCTGAAATGGTGGTCTATGCCCGAATCCCTTATAACCTTTATGCTCTTTTTTATAAGAGCTGTATCGATTTTGACTCCGGCAAGCGATTCGTATTTATTCTCCGGCGCCTTTATGTCCATGGCTACGTAATCCACAAGACCTCTGTCGAGAAGCCCGGCTATCATCCCGGGCGAACTTCCGTTTGTATCGAGCTTCAGAGCGAAACCGAGCTCCTTTACGTAAAGCGCGAAATCGGCCAGGTCTCTGTGCAGCGTAGGCTCGCCTCCCGTTATCACTACCCCGTCAAGCTCGTCGGCCCTCATGCGTAGAAATGACCTCACTTCGCCCTCATCGATAGGTGTGTTAAACGCCTCGGGTATCACAAGCTCCGGGTTATGGCAAAAGGGACAGCGGAGGTTGCAGCCCTGGGTGAAGATTACGCAGGATATCTTCCCCGGATAATCTATTAACGAGAACTTCTGAAAACCGCCCATCCTCATATCTTGGCCGTCTTTCTCATCCTAAACTCCACCTGTTTGCCGTCGTTCCACTGGGTCACAGGCCTGAGATATCCTACGATCCTCGAATAGACCTCGCAAGGGCCGTCGCATTTCGGACACACGGGGTTTTCGCCCGGTAGATACCCGCAATTCGGACAGATGCTGAAGGTTGGAGTAATGGAAAAATAAGGCAGGTGGAAACGCTCGCATATCTTCTTAATGAGGCTCTTAAGCGCTCCTGTATCCTCTATCTTCTCGCCTATGAAGAGGTGAAGCACCGTGCCCCCCGTATATTTGGCCTGGATATCATCCTGGAGGCGCAGGCTCTCGAAGATGTCGTCGGTATAGTCCACCGGAAGCTGTGTGGAATTTGTGTAAAAAACCGGTTTCTTCTCGCCTATCTTATTGCGATTGGCGTCTATTATATCGGGGTATTTCTCCTTGTCGAGCCGCGCCAGGCGGTATGAGGTGCCTTCGGCCGGCGTGGCCTCAAGATTATAGTTGTCGCCTGTCTCCTTCTGAAAATCTATCAGCTTATCTCTCATAAAATCCATGACGCGCGCGGCGAAGGCCTTCCCGCTTACGGAACCTATATCCTCGCCCAAAAGGTTCACGCAGGCTTCGTTCATCCCCACAAGACCTATGGTGGAGAAATGATTCTTCCAGTATTCGCCGAACCGCTTGTGTATGTTTCTTAAGTAAAACTTCACGTACGGATAGAGGTTCTGCTGAGTAAGCTTCTCGAGCATCTTTCTCTTTATTCTGAGGCTCCCCTTAGCAAGACGCATAAGACGCTCAAGCCTGGCCAGGAACTCTTCCTCACTCCTTGACACATAACCGAGTCTGGGCATGTTTATGGTAACCACACCTATCGAGCCGGTAAGAGGCGAGGCGCCGAAGAGGCCGCCGCCCCTTTTGTTAAGCTCGCGGTTGTCTATCCGGAGCCTGCAGCACATGCTCCTTGCGTCCTCCGGCTTCATGTCGGAGTTCACGAAGTTGGCAAAGTAGGGTATGCCGTATTTGGCCGTCACCTCCCAGAGAAGCGAGAGGTTCGGGTTATCCCAGTCGAAGTCCCGCGAGATGTTGTAAGTAGGTATCGGGAATGTAAAGACCCTTCCTTTGGCGTCACCTTCGAGCATTACCTCAAGGAACGCCTTGTTGAACATATTGAGCTCTTCGGTGAAATCCTTATATTTCTCCTCGCGAGGGGCTCCCCCTATTATGACTCCCTGTTCCCGGTAATATGAGGGAACCGTAAGGTCAAGCGTTATGTTGGTGAAAGGTGTCTGAAAGCCTACGCGAGTGGGGACGTTCACGTTAAAGAGAAACTCCTGCAGGGCCTGCTTAACCGCCTTATAATCAAGACCGTCATACCTTATGAAAGGCGCCAGTAGCGTGTCGAAATTGGAGAATGCCTGCGCCCCGGCCGCCTCTCCCTGCAGAGTGTAGAAGAAGTTCACTATCTGGCCGAGTGCCGTGCGCAGGTGTCTTGCCGGTTTAGCTTCGGACTTGCCGCGCACGCCGGTAAAACCGGTGAGGAGAAGATCCTGCAGGTCCCATCCCACGCAATAGGCGCTCAAAATGCCTAAATCGTGTATGTGAAAATCGCCGCCAAGGTGGGCCTCCTTTATGTCCTTGGTGTAGATCTTATTGAGCCAGTAAATCTTACTTACTTCGGATGAGAGATAATTATTAAGCCCCTGCAGGGAGAAGTCCATGTTGGAGTTCTCCTTCACCTGCCAGTCGAGGTTCTCCAGATACTGGTCTACCAGATCTACGTTGAACTTGGAAGTGACTTCCCTGATCCTCGCGTGGTCCTGTCTATATAGTATGAAGGCCTTGGCGGTCTTTTTGTATGGGGACGAAAGGAGAGCTTCCTCCACTACGTCCTGCACCATTTCGACTGAAGGCGATTCTATGATGTTATAATTGCTTATGATATTTAAGACCTTATTGGTGAGCTTACAGGCTACCTCCCCGCCGAACTCACCAGTTACCGATCCCGCCTTGGCAATGGCCGATGTTATCTTAGAGGCGTCGAATTCCGCCTCCGAGCCGTCCCTCTTCTGTATCCTCTCGAAATTAAGCTGTGATAGAAGTTCCATCTTCACCCCCTCTTACTTTAAACCCTCCTCCAAAAGAGGCGGGGCCCCGAATTGAAACATGATATAAGCAGTATATAATAGGATAAATTCTCAAGTCAAGGAGATTAAGTTTTCGGATAAACGGCTTGTGAATACCCGACGGGGAATTAAGGGAGCAGACCTTCTGTGCGCCGGCTTCAGGCGTATGTGATTTCCAGTTTATTCTTGAAGTACCTTAAGATTTTTATAAAGACATCACCGAATATAAACATGAAGGCCGCGTTCCCCAGCCCGCGAAGCGTATCGAAAAGAAACGAGGCGGCGTTGACGGCAACCCAGGTCTCCGTATTAAGCGGCCGTATGAACGCCAGCCAGTACCAAAGGTTCATAAGCCACCCGAACAGGTATCCCCACAAAAAGGCCGCCGGCGCCAGTAACTTGATGCCCGGAACGGGCCTGATTCGCCCCAATAATCCGAAGAAAACCCCGCATGCAGCTAAGGTGCACATCTGGTATATGACCCAAGGCCCCTGCCCCAAAAATATATTGGAGACAAGGATGGCGAGCGCCCCCACTATGAACCCGAAAGTCGGTCCGAAAACAAAACCGGATACGATGACTATGAAGATGGTCGGCTGCACCCCGGGAACGGCCGCGAAGGGGATCCTTCCCAGTGCGGCCAGGGAAGCCAGCACCACTAAAATCGGTATCTCTTTAGAGGAGATACCTGACCTCTCGTAAGCAAGAAAAGGTATTATAATGAAAACGGCGCCGGCTAAAAAGACCATCAAGGCACTATCCATCTTCCTCTCCTTTCAGGATGCACAGGGCATCTTCGAAGGTAACTACGCCTTCGGCCTTTCCGCGGAATAACCGCGTCGCCGGAGGTAAAAACGAATGATCGCCCGAGAAGACTTCGTGTTTGCTTCCTGAGGCGGACAGCTTTCCTCCGGTTAAAATAGCAATATCGTCGGCGTATTCGGCCGCGAATTCCACATCCTGGGTTACGATGATGACGCTCTTGTCCTCCATTTGGGCCAAGTCCCGAAAGAGCCTGCCTACGGCCTCCTTGAGGCCGTTATCCAGACCCCGCGTCGGTTCATCTATAAAAAGTACCTCGGGATTCCCCACAAGGACGGAACCCAGCGCTATCCTCTGCCTCTCGCCGGTGCTGGTAAAACGCGGATTCATGCCGCCAAGGTCAAGAAGACCCAGCCGCTTAAGCATCCGTTCTATCGCGGAAATCTTTACGCCGCCCAGATTCCGCATCGTGTAAGCCAGCTCCTCCCTGACTGTCTCATTGAACAGATAGTCATTCGGGTCCTGGGAAAGATAACCCGCCAGTGAAGCCCTCTCAGCCGGCCCAAGCGCCCCTATATCCCTGCCCATAATGCGCACGGAACCTGACTGAGGCCTGAGTACGCCTGCCAGTATTCTCAAAAGCGTGCTCTTTCCGGCGCCGTTGGCCCCCAAGACGCAAGTGACATCGCCTCTATAAAAATCGAGACTGACCCCTTCAAGCGCCCGTGTCATGTCGGGATAGATATAGGTTATCCCGTCGGCCCGGACCACGCTTTCTTTTGCTTCTTTTCTTCCGCCTTTAGGCCGCGCGCATCCGGAAAGTATCCTTCCGTCCGTCTCAAGCCTCTCCCTGCCCTCATCCACGGTTAGAGGAATCTCCCCGGCGCCGGATCCGGCAAAGAGACGCGGAACCAGAGGGACGAAAGGCAAACCATTTTCCCGCGCCCAGCCCGCGTATTCGGCTGGGGAGAGAACCCTCTCTATGGCCCCATTGTTTACATATATCACCCTGTCGGCACAGGCAAAGCACTCATCCAGGTGCTGCTCAATTAATATTACGGTAAGTCCGGCCTCATCTCTCAGCCTCCTTATCCTGTTTAATATATCCTCTGTAGCCGCGGGATCCAGCTGGGACGTGGGCTCATCAAGGATCAAAACCTCCCGGGCCATGGCCAGGACGGACGCTATTACCAGTCTCTGTTTTTCGCCTCCGGATAAGCGGTCCGTATCCCTGCTTAAAAGCCCCGTTAATCCCATCAATTCCGAAACCTCCGATATGTTCCTCTTCATCTCCCCCGGCCCAAAACCGAGATTCTCCTGCCCGAAGGCCAGCTCCTTTTCTACGCCTTTCATCACTATCTGCCGCTCGGGATTCTGGAAAACCATCCCGATCCTGCGTCTCAACTCTTTCGAATCCATGTCTTTCAAGGGGCGCCCGCGGAAAAGAGCTTTTCCCGATATAGTTCCGCCGTAATAAGCGGGTATAAACCCTCCCAGGATACGCGCGAGAGTGGATTTACCGCCTCCCGATGGACCCGTTAAAAGCAGGAATTCACCTTTATCCGCCGCCAATGTCGCCTCGCGCAACGCGGGTTCATTCTTTTCCGGATAAGTATATGTGACGTCCTCTATCTTGAAAAGTTCCATCTCCTGAAACCTTTATCTAGTAAAAGAATACTTAAGAGAAATACCGATATCAAAAAGATAAATAAAAGATCGTGGTCCTGTATAAAAGCCCTCTTGACGGGGAAGAACTCATAGAATCCGGCTTCGTAATATAACGTAGCGGCGTACAGCGCCATACCAGCCAGGGATAGTCCCAGTACCGCGTTGTCAGACGCCGAGTGCGCCGTGCTCGAGTAATACGTTCTCCTTCCCGAGCCGAAACCCTTTGAATGCATAGCTTCCGACATATCCCAGGCGCCTTCAAGAGAGGAAAGAAGAAGTATCTTCCATATGGGGTAGCTGGCGCGCAGCCTTTTAAAGAGATGCCCGCTTTCCAGCGCGGCGCCCCTGGCCGACATCACGTTACGGATACGGATAAAATCCCTCCTTATGCGCGGTATCATAAGGCCTGTCATGACGGCGGTGATAGCCGACTTGGGAAAGAACCTTGAGGCAACCATAAACACCCTATCGCTGTCTACGGTTTCGTTATAAAGACAGAAGATGCTCACCGCAAGTATTATCTTTACCGCCATATTGGCGCCGTAGGCTACAGACTCCAGCGTAACGGGGCTCTCCCGCAAAAACAGAAGAGAAGGCACGGTAAAGAACACCGTCTCGCCGAGGTGGTTGAATAATGCATTTATCAATATTATAACAGGCGCCATTAAAAGGCCCGCCGTAAGGTATCTTTTCCATACCCCGCCCGCGCCCGCATAAAGTATGATTGATGATACGGTAACCAGCATGGCGCCCAGGTATAAAGGGTGAGTATATGTCATCGCCATGGTAAATAATATACCGACAAAGGCGAGCATGCTTAATGGGTGGAGCGAGTATAAAAAGGATTCTCTTTTATTCGTTGGCATACGCATCGGACAGAACCTTGCGCCTGAGACATCCGGTAAATAAAAAAAACTATGCCCCGCGCGGCATAGGTTAATCCCTGATTTATTAGCCTAAGCTTATGGCCCTTTCGGCAGGTCTTCTGGCTCTGGGTTCATCCTGTTAAAGCGCGCCTTCCCGCGTTTACCGCAGTGGCACCTCAAGCGCTCTTCGTCCCCCATCACAGCATCGGCGATGCTTCCGCTTCCCCGCCAGATATAAAAGACGGGCTACGGAATTCCCTATTAAGCGCGTTCTACGCGCCGAAAAGACGATCTGTACGTTTTATATTGATGAAAGTAGTATATATCGAGCCGCTTGGTCAAGTCAAGAAAATTGGGACAGCCTCCGGTAGGACAGCCTCCGCTGGGACAGCCATCTTTAGATAGATGTTCCGGCAGAGGCTGCCCCTAATAACGCCTGGCGTGATCAGCTCACAGCCGGCTCATTTATTATTAAGGCATTTTTACCGGCGTCCACAGTCGCGTTCACTCCTAAAGGAAGAGTCACGTTTACTTCCGTGGAAGGAGAGTGGCCGGAAGGAAAACCGTAGATAATGGGTATGTGCATATCTTTTAATATATCGTTTAAAATATTTTTTATACTGTATTTTTTTCCGGAATGGTCCAGGCATTTTATCATGCGCCCGAATACAATACCTTTCACATCTTTGAATTTACCCGCCATTTTAAGCTGTACCAGATAATCGTCTATCGTCTCAAGGTCCTCACCTATGTCCTCAAGAAAGAGTATCTTTCCCGCAGTATCTATCTCATAAGGCGTGCCTATGGTGCTCATTAAAAGACTCATATTGCCCCCCGCCAGCACCCCCGTGGCGCGTCCGGGCCTAAGGCTTTTTACGCCCCGGAAAACCATCCTACCCGGGGAAACGGTTTTGGTAAGAGATGCCAACAGATACTTGAGTGTAAGCGGGTTCATCCCTTCATGTATGTCGCCCGATACGACTGGGCCGTAGAATACCACCATGCCTGCAATCTTTGAAAGATAGGAAAGAAGAGCAGTAATGTCGCTATATCCGAGGAATATCTTGGGATTTTTCTTTATTATGTCTTTATTCAGATAGGGTACTGTACGCATAGAGCCGTAACCCGCTTTGGCCGAGAATATAGCCTTTACTTGGCGGTCGGCGAACATATCGTTTATCTGGCTCGCCCTCTCTTTATCGTGGCCCGCCATGGACCAATGCCTCTTGAAGATGGACTGGCTGTATTTTAATCTGAAACCCAGTTTACATAGCTTACTTACGCCCCTTTTGAAATTATGGGGGTCAAACGACCACGCCGGAGCTATTATCCCTATGGTATCTGCGCGGCGTAAAGCTTGAGGCTTCTTATATACTTTCATCTTCGGTGACTCCCCTGGCCAGCCATATGGAACGATTGAGCACCGCCCTTTGCCCTATGCGCAGACGCCAAGCTATATCCACTATCCTCTCCGCTATGTGCTCCACTACTTCACTTACGGGTCCATACTCCCCTTTGCCCGAGCGAACGCAGAGTTCCGGCTGATCGTTCACATAGTCTATGGCCACAAAGCGCCTATCCTTGCCTCTGCCTGTAAGGGCAACCTCGGCTGAAAAGAACTCCATGTCCGTCAACCTTGCGATCTCGGAAGTTATCCTTGCTAGAGGCAGCAACCTGTAAGCGTGCATCTCTCTTAAGCTCATGTGAATGTAGCGTCCTGTCTCTGTGTCCCACCAACACGGTATTATCTCGCCGAAGAGAAAGTATACCCTGAACCAGGCCTGGCGGTCATTCAGGATAACGGGTTCTATCTTTTCCTGCAGGAGAAAATCATCACCTCTATTGAAGTGACGCGCCTGCGCTATTTCGGCTATGGAGTCGCCCGCCTCTTTCACCACCCCTTGCTGCCCGAACCCGGAAGCGGGTTTTATGATGAAGGGGACTTTTAACGATTTGATCTCATTTTTAGTAAGGCGAAAATCGTCCGGCTCCCAGTTCCTTACCACGACCGTGTAAGGAACCGGTATCCTGGCTTTCGCCAGGTCATAATGCGTAATGGCCTTGTTGGAAGCCTGCCTTGCGTCGTCCGGATCGCAGACAACCCTGCCTCCCGCGTCCTTGACCGCGTAAGATAACCTGGCAAATCTGTCGGACTTATCGCTATAATCTGCCTCGTTATCCAGAAGAAAATCTATCTTCGCCCCTCCGACCTCAAGCGCTGATATCACTTTATCCACGTTCTTCTCGCTTATCAAAAGACTCTTAAAGCCCCTGAGCGCGCATTCCCTTCTCGTCCATCTTACGAAATTCTCTCCTGCCCCGCTCGTCCACGCGAGAGCAAAATCATACTTTTTCATAAAGATATTCCCCTCTGCCGCTTCTATAGCGTGATAGCGCAGCCTCAAGTATGGAGCCTATAAGCTCGTTATACCCCATGCCGTTTTTACGCGCCATTATAACAAGATCGGAATATTCGGGGGAAAGACCCGGGAGCGGGTTTATCTCAAGCATATAAATCCTGCCGTTACTCGATATCTTAAAATCCACACGCGCCACGTCTCTCAAGTTGAAATGTCTCCATGCCAGAAGTGAATAATACTTAAGGTGTTTCAATGTTATGGACGGAAGGTCGGGCGGAGAAGAATAATCCACAAGCCTTTCCCAGTTCCTTTTTGTCTCAAGTGAATAAAATACGTCTTCGCCCGACGATACCTTGTTTAATATCTCCATCATGCCGAGGACCCGCATAGGCGAGTTCCCTAAAAGGCCCACTGTGACCTCCCGGCCTTCTATATATTCTTCGGCCATGATGGGATGGCCGGGATATTTTTCAAAAAGCAGTTGGGCTGCCTTGAATAATCCATAGATGTCGAAGACCCGGGATCCGTTGTATATACCTTTACTTGAACCCTCCCAAGCCGGCTTAAGAATCAACGGGAAAACAAGCCTCTTGCCGGCAATGCCGGCCTCGGCAACCGAGGAGAGTACTAAATAACGCGGCGTCGGTATTCCGGCCTGAAATGCTATTCTTTTGGTTACTGTTTTATCCAGCGCCATGCCAAGCGATAGAGGATCCGAGCCGGAATAGGGTATCTTGAATATCTCAAGCATAGAAGGCACATGGGACTCCCTGTTTCTACCGGCCGAGCCTTCCGCTATATTGAAGACAAAATCTACTTCCGCCTCCCTGATCTTTCCTAAAAGTTCCAGCGCATTCCCCAATTTTACGGGTTCGTGGCCTTTCTCTAGCAGGGCTTTTGATATAGCCTCAATGGTGAGCGGTGAATCGTATTCCTCGTCCATTTCACTGTCTATTATAGATTCCGGAGACAAAGGCCTCTTAAGATCGTAAGTTATCCCTATCCTCACGGCTCACCGTCCGGATTATAGTATCTGAAGACCTCTCCCTTATAACTTTTAAGCAATAAATGGCCGTCTTCCCTGCCGGCTAAGTAATTGGCCTGAAGAGGCACCTTGCCCTGCCCTTCCAGCCCGTCTACCACAAAAGTAGGCACAGCCAAACCCGATATAAAGCCGCGCATACCCTTTACTATCTCTACCCCCTTGTCCACTGAGGTCCTCAGATGGCCTGTTCCGTTCACGGGGTCGCACTGAAAGAGATAATACGGCCTTACGCCGATAGTCAACAGCCTGCGGCATAGACGAATCATTGTATCCAAGTTGTCGTTTATACCTTTCAAGAGGACGGACTGGTTATTTACGGGAATGCCGGCCGAGACAAGTCTGTCACAGGCCTTCTTTGATTCTTCGGTTATCTCATTAGGGTGATTGAAATGGGTGTTAACCCATATGGGCCGGTACCTCCGAAGAACATCCGTTAGTCCGTCGTCGATTCTTTTAGGAAGTACTACGGGGCACCGTGTGCCTATCCTGATTATCTCCACGTGAGGTATATTTCTTATCCGTTTTAATATTTCATCCAGCCTTTCGTTGGAAAGCATCAAAGGATCGCCTCCGGAGAGTATTACGTCCTTTACGCCCGCGCTTATCCTTATGTAATCGTAAATCGCCTCAAGTTCATCCCTGCTCCGCATCCATTTGCCGCGTCTCCATTCTCTTTTTCTGGTGCAGTGCCTGCAATATACCGGACACATATTCGTGAGTGTCACGAGAACCCTGTCCGGATATCTATGGACCAATCCCGGTACGGGGGAATCCTTCTCTTCGTCTAAAGGGTCGTCCTGGGAACTATAGTATATGGTGAGTTCTTCCTCGGCCGGAACGCACTGTTTTCTGACGGGGTCATCCGGGTTGTTCAGGTCTATTAGTGAAAGATAATACGGTGTGATTGAGAAAGGGTAATCTGCAGCTACTCTCCTTATGTCTCGCAACTTGCCGGCCGGCAAATCAAAAATGCCTACCAGCTCTTCCGGGCTTGTTATGGAATTCCTTAGTTCTTGCCTCCAATCATCGTAACTAGGTTCACTACCTGGAGGCTCGTCCTTATCCAGCAACAATTCCTGAGATTCTGTCTCCATCTTCTACATTCTGTCTCCTTTCCTAATTTAGTTTGTACACCCTGTCCAAAAGACTTCTTATGAGCCTTCTTTCCTCCTCCTCGTCCTTGGCCATGCACTTTATTATCATCTTCTGACGTCTGACATATTTCCGCAAACCGCGCGATATTTTCCCCGTCCTCATATGCTGTGGCCTTTCGCTTATGACAGGCTCCGTTAATAATCTATACCCACGTCTATCTGGGGTACCTCCGGCATATATTCATCAGCCGTTTCTTCATCCTGATACAGATTTATATATCTTGCCGTTCTCTTTCCGCTTTGCGCGGTATACTCTATATTCAACTCATCCCCCGGTTTTAAAGAGCTTAAGGTATCGAAGCCGATCAGTTCCGTGCCGGGCGCTACCTTGTAGGTGACTTCAGCTTCCATATCGGTGTCCCAGTCATATTCCTTTACTACGAGTTCGTTTTTGGCCGGTTTCACCAATACGACTTCGGCATAACTATATTCTATCTGGCTGTCTAAAACTTCGGCCCATACCTGGCTAAACGAAACCGCCGCCGCTACGACTCCCGCTATCGTAATAAAATATCGTTTCATCTACTTTCTCCTCCCCTTGACTATTTTCTTCGTTTTCTTACACTTTGATAATACCTTCAGGTCTTCCTTGAACACACTTAGCTCGGAAAGGCCCGATGTAATAGCGGCAAGAAGCTCCTTATGGGCCTTGCTTTCGGGCTTACGAAGATAATAATAGACGTTCAAGCCCTTCCTTTTGTCTCCCACTACGCCTGTAAGGCGCAACCTTGACAGATGCTTAGACATATTGGACTGGCCTGAGCCCAAGACGGAGCATAATGCGGTTACGTTGAGCTCCTCTTTATCGAGCAGGTTTATTATTCTAAGCCTCGTATCATCGGCGAATGTCTTAAGCATCTGTCTGGCCTTTCTTATCCGCATCATATCACCCCCTTTTGGGTCATGCAAAAGCTTGCTAACTATATGACCATATGTTCATATATACCATTAATTTTAATTTTGTCAAGATATTTTTGTAAATAAAGAGGGGATATAAAACCAGGGGGAATCAAGATAAGGCCTCCGCGGAGGCCTTATCTTGTTACTTCTCTTTGCGCTTCCTCTTCTTTCAGTATCGGCAGGAGCTCTTTGCCGGCTTTTCCCGGGCCTTCCATAAGAAAACGGATATCCTCATTCTCCTTAAAAAGGGACACTACCGATTTCGCGAGAAAGACCATGTTCTTCTCGCGCGCAATTCTACCTGCATAAACAATTACGAAAGCGCGGGATGGCATATCTAATGGCTTTCTTATCCCGGGGCCACCCCCCGCCGCCTTGCGGCCGAATCTTCCCTACTCTTTATAGAAACTCTTCTATTAATCCGTAAGCTTTTTGGCGCTTGCGGCTATGCAGATAGCCGATAAGCCTACCAGCGTATATACCGCCCTTGAAACCACCGACATCTCACCAAATAACGTGGCTACAAGGTCAAACTTGAATATGCCTACCAGGCCCCAGTTAAGGCCTCCCACAACAAGAAGAATCAGTGCTACAAGCTTCGCTGCTTTCATAAATACCCCCTTTTTATCGGTCAATATATTGTATCATCGCGCTATATAATGTCAATACATACTTATAGTAAATAATGCCGGGATAATCGTACGCTTTCAGTGCGTCATTGCGAGCCCTGTACCGTACGGTACAGAACGAAGCAATCTCGATACGTTACATTATGTTATAGTATTATTCAGCATCTAAGTGGTTATTCTTGAGTCTCACCTTCCTCCCGGGAGAACCTGTGTAAGCGGGACATCGAGGACCCGGAACGGGCATGGTCCGCCTGCTATAAAAAATGGAAGCGGGAGAGAAGGGTCCGAATAGAGCGAAGAAATCCTCGCAGGGGATTTCGAGCGTGCCCGCGGCACAGGATCTCCCGGAAGGAAGGTATTTCAGGCGCGGCTTTACCGCTATCCTCATTTACTTCTCCGCTAATAGATGCGGCTCTATGGTCCTCTTAAGGTCATCCCAGAACTTCTGCCGCTTCTCCGAGCCCGTCTCGGACTTTGTGGGGAATTCGAGAAATGGCGCTTCTATCCCTTCTTTCGCGAGCTCCTCTTCCAGGATCTCGGCCATTATGCCCTTAAGTACCGGTTCTCCAGGCTCGGGTCTTTCTACCGGATTAGGGGATTCTGTCTGATACTTATTCACCTTATGCTTTCCCCAATGGATGCCGCAGGTGGGACTGTTCTCGAGCCCCACGAAACAGGTGAGCCTGTATTTGTTCTTTATGAACTCCCTCACCATGAGCATAGGCGTCTTTAAGAGCTCCTTGCAATGGTCCCTGAAAAAGATACTGTCGTACTGCTGCCTGCCTTGGGGATTCCGCTGCAGCCCCATAGCGGTGGTCTCGGGGCACGGATACTGTATTATTCCCACGCGTCTTTCCATAAGATAGTTGGTAAGCTCCTGGGAAAGCGGGAAGTTCTGTCCCAGTATATGCACCCGGCAGTACGGGTTTACCAGACACTGAGCTATCATGATTATCTTTCTATCCTTTTTACTCATCTTGCACCTCTCTTTTTTTCTCCGTACCTTTCGATAAAGGAATCCACGTCGAACTTCGATTTGCACCCGTTGTAATTCATATATCTTATCTTCCCGAATACCGGCCGTTCGAACCACGCCCTGTCGTGGACGCCCCCTATAGACCACGCTATGCCCGTGTATCCGTTCGGGTCCCTGCCGTCCAGCTCGTACTTATCGTTTAAATATATGGCAGCGCGCATAGCCTCGCCGGCATCTTTGGTCCATTCAAGTATCTTCTTGCACCAGTACATCCTTAAATAACCATGCATCTTCCCAGTCTCCGCCATCTGGCGCTGGGCCGCATTCCAGAGAGGGTCGTGGGTGGCCGCTTTCTCAAGCTCCGATACCGTATACAAATACTCCCTCTTCTCTTTTTTGTGCTTCGATATCGTATCGCGCGCCCAGGCCGGAAATCCCTCTGGGTTGTCATAGTCCTTGTTATAAAAACAGAAATTATCAGAGAGCTCCCTTCTCACTATCAGTTCTTCAAGGAAGGCCTCCTTATCCTTTTTGGGTGCCCGGCCCTTCTTGACTTCAAGGGCTACCCTCTGGGCCGATATATGGCCGAAGTGGAGATACGGCGATAGGCCGGAGGTCCAGGCCAAATTGGGGTCGTTCCTCTTTTCGTCATACCCGGTGAGCTTGTCATTTATAAACGCCCTAAGCGTCTTCAAGGCAGCCTTCCCGCCGGGTTTCATCCAGTCCGCTTCCGTGACTTTGTTGTCCACCTTTAAAGAGCGGGAGGCCTTCTTCCAGTCCACGCGCTTGAAGCGTTTCTTCCATTTGTATTGTTGCTTTAAAAGCGGCGGAAAGTCTGTGAGAAAATCCGGTAAAAGCCGTTTTATCTTCGGCCTTATGGTATAGGCGCCGAACTCCTTTTTCTCCGAAGCCGCGCGGCATGGCACTATGTTGTGGGCGTCCACTTCATAGAAGGGTATCTCTATTCTTTTCGAGACCCTCTCTTTCCAGGCCCTCTTTATTTTAAGCGGGTCGAAGTCGGTCACGAGCAAAGAGACTCCGTGCTCTTTGATGAAAACCGGCACCACATCATCCGGCTCGCCCAAAAGGAGATGAAAAGGTATCCCTTTTTTGCGAAAGCACCCTTCCGCTTCCATAAGGCCTTTAAGCATAAATGAATACTGCCTTAATGTGGCGCCGAGGAATCCCGGCGCAAGTGAAAAGACCACGCTGAGCCCCTCTTTAAGCTCATCGGCGCGCTCCCTGGCAAAAAGAAGCGCCCAGTTGTCGAGGGCACGCTGGTCCCTCGACATCCAGTAGACAACGGGACCCCTTCTCCTGATGCCGTCTTTTATAAGGTGTACTCTCTCTGTATCTAACCTTTTCACTTATTCGGCCTTACCCCATTTAATAACAGGTATTAATTCTTATTTTAACGGCCATTCTATGCATGGATATCTTGCGTAAGGTGATGCGCCAGGCGAGTAGGTTCCGGCAGGCGGTACTTTGTGGTGGTCTTAAGTACCATATCTATGGAACCCTTAAGGTCTATTAGGTTGCCCGGAGATACGAAGACAGGCTTTACGCCCCGGCGCGTCCTTAAAGTGGCGCCTATTACCTCGCCGGTCTTTGCGGTGATGGGAGAATAGGCCCCTTTTTTATCTCCGACCGGATTTATCTTTCCGGTAAGCCTCGTCTTGGCGCAACCCACTGTGGGGACGGAGAGTATGATTCCCATATGCGCGGCCAGACCCATCTTTCTGAAATGGGCTATCCCCTGGCCGTCAAAGATGACGGCGTCTACTTTGTGCTTAAGCGCCCTAAAGCAATCCAAGAGCACCGGCGCTTCCCTGAAGGTGAGAAGGCCGCTTATGTAGGGGAATGTGATGCGCCTCTTTCTTGTAACGGACTCTACTATTTGAAGGTAGGGCAGGCTTAAGACGCAGACCGCCCCAAGGGCTGTGCCGTTTTTAAAAGAGGCATCGGCTCCGGCCACAAAACGGAGCCTCCCGGTAAAAGGTTTAAGGCGGAGCCTCTTCTGAAGCCGTCTCTGTATCTCGGCCGCCCCTTTCAAAGAAGGGTTCCAGGAATGGAGTCTCGATGTCTTCATATTGCCGTTTCTTGGCGTGCGAAGACCTTTTAGAAATAGAGGTCCCTTTCGCCGGCCTTCGTCTTTTCGTATTTGTCCATAAGCTCCTTAAAGAGTCCCGGTATCTTGGATTTTGCCTCCTCCATCTCTTTTTTTATGATTCGCTCTCCGGCTGCCTTCGTTTCGGGTGTAGCAAAGTCATCCAGCCATTCCCTGAACGTAAGTATGGCGTTCAGTTTGCAGAAACAGCCCTCCTGACCGCTTTTGAGAAGAGTCATAATCTTTTTACCCGTCCGGCCGCAGCGGTAACCGGCGGTACAGAAAGAGGTGATATAACCTAAATCGGCGTATTCGCGTATCACCTCATTCAGCGAGCGGGTATCGCCGAGGATAAACTGCTGGCGGTTTCCTACCTGTCCGTCCGGCATGTCGGCGTACCCTCCTATCCCTATGCAGGTAGAGGCGTCGGTCTGCGTGCAGCCGAAACGGAAGGCGTCGCGCCTCATAGCGGCATCCTCCCTCGCCGTTATTATCATGCCCGTATAGGGAACACTTAAGCGTATCGCCACCATCAGACGCCTGAAATCCTCGTCGCTCACGATGTATCTTGACTTTTCCGTAAAAGGCGTATTGTCCGCGGGCTCAAGCCTCGGGAAGGATATCGTGTGAGGCCCTATGCCGAACCACTTCTCCAGTTCTCTTGAGTGGGCAATGAGCCCCATCACCTCGAATCGCCAGTCATATAATCCGAAAAGCGTGCCTATGCCGACATCGTCTATACCGGCCTCAAAGGCCCTGTGCATGGTATAGAGCCGCCAGAGGTAATCGCCTTTAACGGTGTCTTGGGGATGTATCTTCCTATAAGTCTCGTGGTGGTATGTCTCCTGGAATACCTGGTAAGTGCCGAGACCCGCCTCTCTCAGTTTCTTAAGTTCCTCTATCGGCATGGGCGCGGCGTTCACGTTCACCCGTCGTATCTGGCCGAAACCGTTCTTCGTCTCTACTTTTACCCCGTATATCGTTCTTATGGAATCCGTCATATAGTCCACATCCGTCTCCGGATGTTCCCCGTACACCACTATAAGGCGCTTGTGCCCTATCTTTCCGGCCAGGACCTCGGCTTCCTTTCTTATCTCATCCATTGTAAGCACCCGTCGGCTGGCCGTATCGTTATCGCGCCTGAAACCGCAGTAAAGGCAGTTGTTCACGCACTTGTTGCCCATATAAAGGGGCGCGAACGTGACTATTCTTTTATCGTACACCTTGACCTTCACCCTTAAGGCCGCCTCTCGCATCTCCTCAAGCAACTCCGGATCCGCTACGTTCAAAAGGACAGCTGTCTCCTCCAGGGTAAGTGTCTCTATGGCAAGGGATTTGGCCAGTATGTCGCGTACCCTCGTTTTATCCGGCGCTTTATTATCCGACAGCTTCCTCGCAATATCGTCATCGTCTATAAAATCCCGGCCGCCCAAAGAAAGATACTTCTTTATCTCATCCGGCCTTATCCTCTCCTCTATCCAGTTTTTTAAAACAGCTGCTTCCTGAACCATCTCACATCTTCCTTTCTATTTTTTCTTTTCCGCCCAAAAAGGCTTCAAGCGCCGCCGGAAAAGGCGAAAGCGTCCTATCGAGTACACCGTTTAAAAAAGATATCGCCACCCCGTAATTCGTCATGGGCACGCCCTGACTTCTGGCCAGGTTTATCCTGTAAAGCATCTCTCTTCTGTTGGTCATGCACGCCCCGCAGTGAATAATCATTCTGTACTCTTTGAGATTATCCGGATAGTCCCTGCCGGCATATACGTCCGTCTTCACTTTATAACCCAGATAGCGGCTCAACCATCTTGGTATCTTCACGCGTCCTATGTCGTCCTTAATGGGATGATGGCTGCAGCTTTCGGCTATCAATACCTTATCGTCAGGCTTTATACCGTCTATCGCCCTCACCCCCCTCACGCTCTCTATGAGATCTCCTTTATATCTTGAAAAAAGTATGGAGAAGGTGGTGCACTTCACTTCGGGAGGCGTCTCGGCCACCATCTTCACAACGACCTGGGAATCGCAGACTACAAGCCCGGGCTTCTCCTTAAGCAGCGAAAGCGCCTCTCTATATCCGCTCTCCTTTACCACCAGGGCCATCGAATCGCCGTCGAGGGCGTCCCTTATGGTCTGGACCTGAGGTAATATGAGCCTTCCCTTGGGCGCCTGAAGATCTATGGGCACTATTAAAAGTGCGATCTTCCCGGGCGGGACTATATCCGACACCAGAGGCGGCGGGTTTATGAAGCCCTCCGGAAGAAGCGTTATCAATAAGCCTTTAAACTCTACTATGTACCCCTCTCTTCTTTCGCCGTCCACGCTCGATACCGCAATACTCGCGTCGGTCTTATCCGCAACCTTCTTTATAAAATCACCTGTAGGCTTCTTTACGTCGGCCTTATTTATTATCCCTATAACCGGAAGGCCCTCGGCCTTCGCTTTCTTTACTATCCTCTCCTCGAACCCGCCCCAGATACCGGGTTCGGTCACAAGGCATACCACATCCGAGCGGTTGTATATCTTCTCGCTTCTTTCTATCCTCTTTGCCGCAAGCCTCGATGTATCGTCGAGGCCGCCTGTATCAAGAAAGACCACCGGCCCTATGGGAAGCATCTCCATGGCCTTTTCAACGACATCGGTCGTCGTCCCCGGGACCGGGCTTGTAACAGCCACATCCTGACCCGCCACCATATTAAGAAAGCTCGACTTGCCCACGTTGGTCCTGCCGAAAACCCCTATATGCAGCCTCAGCGCCTTGGGGGCTCTCCTCATAAAAAGACTCCTCTTCTCTTTACTTATCGTGCTTTGCTCAGCGCCGACTTTACCGAAATGCCTTTTACGTTACCCAGCCGTCCGGTAAGCGAGCCCAATTCATCGGTTGTGGCGTCCAATACAAGGCTTATGACGCTGACACCCCGGTCTTTATAAGGGAAGCCTGTACGCGCCACTATCAGGTGCCCAAACTCCGTGAGTATATGGTTCATCTTATCCGCCACCTCTTCCCTGTGCTCTACTATTATGCCCACAAACCCTATTCTCTTATTCATCATATGCTCCTAAAAAACGGCCCCGCCTTTAGGGTTACAGTATCTCCTAACGGCAGGGCCGATAGATCTTCCGGCTCTAGCTCCACCATATAAGGTCAGAGTAAATACTCCTTACCGCAGGCAGGAAACGTATTCCGTTTTGTCCGATATATTAATGTTGATGAACCGGTTCAGGTTTTATCTTCTGAGCGTTCATCTCTTTCTGCTTATCGTCGAGCCTCTTGCCTCTGGCCAGATATGTCGTATGCAAAAGCCTATGGCTCTTCTCGCTGCAGGGCCCGTCTTTAAGAAAATCCTCGTATATCTTGATTATTATGGGGTTCTCGTGGGACTTCCTGTATGTAAGCGATTCGTCCTCGGAATAGATGGCCTTGGCGCGCGCTTCCCTTATCTCGGCATTTGTGGGTATAGGCTGACCCCCGCCTCCCAGGCACCCTCCGGGGCAGGCCATTATCTCTATAAAGTGGTGGTCGTCAAGTTCGCCGCGGCCCAGCATCTCCATCACCTTCTTGGCGTTGGCCGTACCGTGGGCCACCATCACCTTAAGCACGGCCCCTTCAAGGAATTTCCACTCATCTACCGCCTTCTTTATGGGAAGCTCCGCCTTCCTTATACCTTCCATACCGCGGACCGGCGTAACCCGCAATTTATCGAACGGCACTTCCTCGCCCGTCACTATCTCATAGACGGTCCTTATGGCGGCCTCCATAACGCCTCCTGTAGCTCCGAATATGAGCGCCGCGCCAGAACCTATCCCGAGGGGATCGTCGAATTCCGAAGGTGGCAGTTTCGGCAGGTCGAGCCCGGCCTCCTTTATCATCTGCGCAAGTTCTCTTGTGGTGACGGCGAAGTCCACATCCTTGAAACCCGAGTCGTCCATCTCGGGCCTCTGGCACTCGAATTTCTTTGCGGTGCAGGGCATAAGCGAAACGCTCACTATTTTTTTCGGGTCTATATTATTCCTTTCGGCGTACCACGTCTTTACCACAGCGCCGAACATCTGCTGAGGACTCTTTGCCGTTGAGACATGGTCTAATTTTTCAGGATAAAAATGCTCTATGAACTTCACCCATCCCGGCGAACATGACGTGAACTGCGGCAGTTTTACGGATTCGTCATGTTCTGCCAGCTTCTTCTTAAGTCTCAAGAGCAGTTCCGTGCCTTCCTCCATTATGGTAAGATCGGCAGTGAAATTTGTGTCGAAGACCTTGTCGAAACCCATACGCTTAAGTGCGGTATTCAGCTTCTTGGTGACCGATGTTCCCGGTTCTAGTCCGAATTCCTCGCCTATGGCCGCCCTTGGGGAGGGGGCAGTCTGTATGATGACATGTTTCCCCGGGTCGTCTATAGCCTCCCATACCCTCTCGATCTCGGTCTTCTCCCTTAAGGCGCCTGTGGGACAGCGGTTTATGCACTGGCCGCAGTTTATGCAGACAATTTCGTTCATCGGCTTATCCATGTACGTGACTATTTTCGTCTTCTCGCCTCTCTTAGACGCCTCGAGCACGCCCACTTCCTGTATATCTATGCATGTCCTTACACAGCGCTTACAAAGTATGCACTTGTCCATATCGCGGACAACGGCGTAACTCGATTCGTCCACCTCGTACCTGGACACCTGCAGATGGCCGAATTTATACTCCTCGATGCCGTATTCATCGGCCAGGTCCTGCAGCTCGCAGTTACCGTTCTTCTTGCAAGAATAACACTCGCCGTAATGATTTCTTAGAAGCAGGCTCACGATATTACGTCTGGCCCGTCTCACGCGCTTGGAATAGGTCTTTACCCTGGTGGGATTAAATATCGGGTAACTGCAGGCGGCCTGAAGCGTCTTCTGGCCTTCTACCTCCACCACGCAGACCCTGCAGACTCCGGCCAGACATAAGTCGTCATGGTGACAAAGCGTAGGTATCTTTATATTCACCCTCCGCGCGGCTTCAAGTATAGTAGTCCCCATCGGCACAGTAACTTCGATGTCGTCTATTACCGCCTTGACGGTACCGCCTATGGCATCCTTGTCCACCTTTTCGACATATTGCGACCTCTGACTTATGGGCGCTCTTGATGTCTCCCTGGAGAAGGGCCGTTTATTCATCGATATCTCCTTTAAATCTTATTTTAATCGCGCAAGTTATAATCTTCGCTGAATTTGTCTAGAACCGTAAGAAAGGCGTTGGGCGCCGATTGCCCTAGACCGCATTTGGAAGCGCACTGCATAGTCTCCGAAAGCGAGCGAAGGTCGCTCAGGTAGCTCTTGCCGCAGGCGCCGCCTTTTATCCGCCTTACGCCCTCAAGGAGCACGGGCACCCCCTCCCTGCACGGAGTGCACTGCCCGCACGACTCCTCATTGAAAAATTCAAGGAAGTTCTCTACCGCATCCATCATGTTTCTGGTCTTATCGAATATTATGATGGAACCGCCCGTAGGCAGGTCCTCGAAAGCTATCTTCCTGGAAAACTCATCCCTGCACACGGTTATGCCTGAGGCCCCTCCCGCCTGGACGGCCTTGGTATCCCTGGCCTCTGCCATATGGAGTACCTCTTTAACGGTGGTCCCGAAAGCCACTTCGTATACCCCGGGTTTTCCGCAGTCGCCCGAGACGCTCAGCAATTTCGAACCGGCGGATTTCTCCGTCCCTATTTTCCTGAACCATCCGGCTCCTTTGGCTATTATGTGGGGAACGGCCGCCATGGTCTCCACATTGTTCACAATGGTGGGATATCCGAGAAAACCCGTATTCACCGGAAATGGCGGCCTGTTGCGCGGCTCTCCACGCTGGCCTTCCATGGATTCTATAAGCGCGGTCTCCTCGCCGCAGACATATGCGCCGGAACCGAGTTTTATCTCTATTTCGAAATCAAAACCTTTCTTGCCGAGGATATCCTTGCCGAGGACGTTCTTCTTTCTCATCTCATCTATGGCCTCATCCAAAATGGGCCCTAGGCTCTTGTACTCTCCCCTCAAGTATATATAGCCTTTGGCGGCGCCGATCGTATAGCCCGCGATAACCATCCCCTCAAGCATAAGAGGCGCGTATTCGGTAAGGAGTACCCTGTCCTTAAAGGTGCCCGGCTCGCCTTCATCGGCGTTACACACAACGTATTTAATATCTGCCTTGGCCGCCATGGCGAGGTTCCATTTTACGCCGGTGGGAAAACCGGCTCCGCCCCTCCCTTTTATGCCGGAGGCCTTTATTTCTTCCACGACATCGTTTCTCGAGCTCCCCAGGGCATTTTTCAGTCCGGCCAAAGGCTTTATATCGCTGAATATCACAGGCCCCTGTCTCTTAGCCATTTCGTCTCCCCGGATCCCTGTCCAATTCGTCTATTAAGGCGTCTACCTGCTTCGGTTTCACGGGACCGACAAGCTTCTCATCCACCATTATGGCGGGGGCCTTATCGCACATGCCAAGGCAGCTTGTCTTCTCAAGGGTAAATCTTCCGTCTTTTGTGGTCTGGCCGCATCTTATGCCCAGTCTTCTCTCAAAAGCTTCTATCACATCCTCTGCTCCCTTCATCACCGAGGTTATACAGCCGCTTACCCTTATTACGCTCTTCCCCTTCCTCTCGGTGGTCAAAAACGAGTAAAATGTCACAACCGAATATACCTCCACCGGATGGATGTCGAAACGCTCCGCAACATCCTGCATCCTTTCATCGGAGATATATCCATCCTCATCCTGTATCCTCTGTAGTTCCCCCAGAAGATAGGACCTGATATCGTCGCAGACTACTATCTCCTCACCGTTCTTTTTGACAATCTTCTTCAGCGAGCAAAAAGGTTCCACTCATATCCCCCTTGTCGGCAAAAATGCCTTCCAGGTATCCGAAAACTACTTCTTTATGACCGACTTGACCTTTTCCAGAAGGGCGCTCGGGCTTACCGGCTTCTCTATAAAGCCCGCACACGGCAGTATCTCGTCGCAGTCGTATTTATACCCCGTAACCCGGCTTGCGCCGCTCAGCATGACCACCGGGATCTTTACGCCTTCCTTCTTCAGCTTGTGCGCCAGGGATATACCGTCATCCGGGTTCTCAAGCATGATGTCCAAAAGTATCAGGTCCAATCCGCCTTCCCTTATGGCGGATTCGGCTCCGGAAATGGTGTTGGCCTTAACGGTATCATATCCTGCGTTCTTCAGTATGTTCTCGCAGGCTTCGAGAAAATCGGTGTCATCATCCACTATCAATATCCTGGCCATATCTTCCTCCGTCCCCCCTAAACTCAATCATCCTTCCACTTCAAGCTCGACCAGCCTGGCCGATACACCGGGTAAGCCGTCAAGCTTCGCCCGGAGCTCCTCGTGTCTGCCTTTTTCCCCTACCAGCTCGAGGAAGATAAGCCCTTCGTCGGAACAGCTGTTAAGTACGCCGGAATGGAGGCCGAGCCTGGTCTTTATGAAGCAGCCCCATCCTGTAAGTAATTTCTGAACTTCCTCCGCCTTTTCGGTCCTCTTTCCCACCAATATCAACAGGACATTCTTCTTCATATAGTCCTCCCCCATTCCGCAGATCCGGCCGCGTTTTTTTGATGGTTTAAGGTTATTAACTAAAATGACACCGTATATCTTGGAAAAACCGGTATTAGAAGGACGATATGTATAAATTGGGATGCCTTAAATACGCGGCAATAGTAACATAGCCTGTCATATCTGTCAAGCGTTTTCGGCTCTTCGTATAGTGCGTTTAAAGATAGCGCCCTCCGCCTTTCTGCCGGCCTTAAAGTATTTTTTGTTCTCCCTGACCGACCTCCCTTTGAAGACCTCTTCAAGCGCGATTTTGAAATTCTCTTCTCCGATATCAAGGTGCGACGAAAGGGCCCCCAGTATAAAGCTGTTGAGAAAACGCAGCGGAATATTCGCTTCCTCCGCTTTTGATAAAAGGCGCGTCATGTCTTTGCCGCCCGGCTTTAAGGCGCTTTTTCCGCGGCGCGGCCGGCCGGCATCAAGGCATATAAGGAAGTCCGCGGCCTTCAATGGCGCAATAGGCGAATAGACCTTCTTCCCGAAGCGGACGAAAGATTCCACCTCGCCTCCCCTCTTGGCCATGCCTCTCGTCTCCGATTTCTTCACGTGATAGCCTTCCAGCGCGGCTGCCCGGGCAAGGACTTCGGCGGCGCTCAAGACACCCTGACCGCCTATTCCGTAAAAAAAGAGAGTTATCACACCTCCTATTTCACTCACTCCATTATCCCTTTTCTTCTACTTTCTAAGCCTTTTTATAGCGTCGAACCCGCAGACATCCGCGCAGAGGCCGCAACCGGTGCAGAGTTCGGGCGAAATCGATATCTCTCCGTTCCTCTCTTCGGTTATGGCCGGGCAGCCTAATTTTAAGCACTCTCCGCATCTTTTGCAGATGTCCATATCCACCGAATAAGGCAAGCTCCGGCTTTTGTCGACCATTTTACACATCGCGCGGCATATGATTACAGAGAGGGCCTTCTCGTTACCGCGTCTCGTTATAAGCCCATAGAGTGATTCGATGTCAAATGGATCTACCACGTCCACGTTCTCGGCGCCCGCCGCCTTCGCCATCCCCTCCAGCGAAAGCCGCTTCGTCTTATTCCCCTTCAGCGTAATACCCGTAGCCGGATGGTCCTGGGCGCCGGTCATAGCCGCGGTGGAATTATCCATGATGATTACCACGCCCTTGGCCCCGTTATAAGCGGCACTCACCAGCCCGCTTATCCCGGCGTGTATAAAAGTGGAATCACCGATTACCGCCACTACTTTTTTGCCGGGATCACTCTTGCCCAGCCCCTCGAAAAACGGGATACTCGAACCCATGCAGGTCTGCGTATGGAGCGCCGCCAAAGGCTCGAGGGCCCCGAGGGTATAGCATCCAATATCCCCTGTCACATAGGCACCGTACCTCCTTAAGACATGGAATACGGGTCTATGCGGACACCCGGGGCAGAGCGCAGGCTGTCGCCCTTTCGGTCTTTCGCGGCCTCTTTCCTTCCCCGAGACTATCTTCCTTACCGAATCCGGATCGAGCTCGCCGCAAAACCACGACTCCTTCCTGCCTCCTGCCTTTATGCCCCTGCGCCTGAGTTCATCCTCCATAAACGGCTCAAGTTCTTCCACTACATAAAGCCTCTTAACCTTTCCGGCAAAGTCTTTGGCCATACTTGCGGGAAAGGGATAAGACATCCCGAGGGTAAGTGTGGAGGCATCCGGATAGGCCTCTTTTACATACATTGCCGATACACCGCTTGCAATAAAGCCTATTTTGCGGCTCCTCAATTCATAACGGTTTAGCGGACTCTTCTCGGAGTAAAGCGCAATCCTCCTTATCCTCTTCTCAAGCTCTCTGTGTCGCGGCCTCGCGTGAGGCGGTATCATCACGTATTTCCGCGCATCTTTCTCCGCTCGGCGCCTCAGCTTAAGGGAAGCTCCGCCGGCCATAAAAGACTCTTTTGTGTGGGATACGCGCGTCGTCAGGCGGAAAAGCACAGGGGTCGAAAACCTCTCGCTCACACGATAAGCTTCCCGGATGAAGCGATAGGCCTCGGAAGGGCTCGACGGTTCTACAAGCGGTACTTTAGCGTACGGCGCCGCGAGACGGGTATCCTGTTCGTTCTGCGAGGAATGCATGCCGGGATCGTCGGCCACGCAAACTACAAAGCCGGCATTGACTCCGGTATAGGCGGTTACCATTAAAGAATCCATGGCCACGTTCAGACCGACGTGCTTGAAGGCGGTTAGGGCCCGGCGGCCGCCGATGGATGCCCCGAATGCCGCCTCATACGCCACCTTTTCATTCACCGCCCACTGGGCCTCCACCTCATTAAAGCCGGCCAATTCTTCGAGTATCTCGGTCGCCGGCGTGCCCGGATAGG
>Ga0272442_10002370_pt1 | contig 27453 bp, 22 predicted proteins | sample SSMForm2O_FD_200262 | JGI IMG/M metagenome (GOLD analysis project Ga0272442, IMG submission 200262) | Marine sediment archaeal communities from Little Sippewissett salt marsh, Falmouth, MA, United States - SSM-Form-2O | ecosystem: Environmental > Aquatic > Marine > Wetlands > Sediment ... | reverse complement strand
CAATGCTTCCAGTTGATTCCAGGGGGCCTCCCGGGCACGGGGCATCGGTTTCCCGATTCGTTCCAATATGTATCTTTTCCCACGAAAAAAGATCATTTCCCAGAACCCCCTAAGCTGTGGATAACTCTCGGGAAATCAGTCGGGGACATGGGCATCCCTTTTGATCCGATAACTCTTGACCACCCCGCAATGGTGATCTATGCAGAGACTGTTTTATTACTGTGAGACCCTTCAAAGGGGTTTTTCCGATATCCTCGATCTCCCGGACGGAACAGGCAATGCACCATAAGAAAAAACACATCCTCCTCCTCAATCCCCCCGGTAAGAACATCTACCTCAGAGACTATTACTGCAGCCATGCCTCCAAGGCTCATTATTACTGGGGACCTTACGACCTCATCGTCCTTTCCGGGATTTTAAAAAGGGACTTCGAACTCTCTGCACTGGATGCCATCCAGGAAGGACTGACACCCGAGCAGACCGTCCAGCGGATCCTCGAGATTGATCCGGACGGAATCGTTTTTCTCACCGGGGCCGTGAGCTTCGTCGAGGATTTCGATCTGCTCGAAAAAGTTGCAAAGCGATCCCCTCGCAAGATCACCATGATCGGAACCGGCGACTGCATCCTCGCCGAGAACCGGAAGTTTTTCGATTCCTATCCCTTCCTGGATGCCGCCATCCTCTGCTTCATTTCGGACGACGTGGCTCGGTACCTCGAGGGGGAAGAGGGACCGTTCAACGATCTTTCCTTTCGAAAAAACGGCCGTCTCGTTCATGGAAAACGCAATCTGATCAAAGGGGAATTCAGCCTTCCCATTCCCAGGTTCGATCTCTTTCCCATAAAGAAATACCGCATCCCACACGGACTCCGGATTCCCTATGCCGGAATCCTGACCGATTACGGGTGCCCCTTCCATTGCGATTACTGCATCGGAGGCGAACTCGGATTCCGCCTCAGGAACATGGATAACGTGATGGCGGAAATGCACGCCCTGAAAAAGATCGGAATCCGGGAACTCTGGATCAAAGATCTCACCTTTGGCGTGAATAAAAAGAGAACCCTCGAACTCCTCGATAGAATGAAAAAAGAAAATCTGAACTTTTCCTGGGTTTGCCTTTCCCGCGTCAATGTCCTGGATGAGGATCTCCTCAGGGAAATGAGATCCGCGGGATGCCACACCATCCAGATGGGGGTCGAGAGCGCGGATGAAAAGCTCCTCGAGAAGTACACCAAGGGCATCACCCCGGACCAGGTGAGGCGGGTGGTCGGGCTTTGCAGGAAAATCGGGATTCGGATCCTGGCCCATTATATCCTGGGTCTTCCCGGAGATACCGTCGAGTCCATTCGGAACACCATCCGTTACGCCATCCAGCTCGACACCGAGTTTGCCTCGTTCAATGTGGCCATGCCCCGGATGGGCACCTCGTTTCGGAAGGACGCGATCGAAAAGGGATTGATCGGGGACGATCTGGCCACGCTGGATAACTCGATTTCCCAGCCGGTGTACGAAACCGCGGAACTGAGCCGGCAAATGCTGTGGGAACTGAGAAACGAGGCGATCCGCTCTTACCATCTCAGATTTGCCTTTATCCTCCGCCGCCTTTTCGGTGTCCGCACCTGGTACGAACTCACCACCCTCTTCAGGGAAGGATGGTCCCTCATCCGCTCGACCCGGAAGTGAATCCGCCGGGATGCTTCCTGTTTATGGATGGATGCGTTTTGCGATCGTAATAAATAAAAAACAGATGAAACAAAAAAAAGGGGGAAACCGGTTTTACGATTTCCCCCGGATTTGTTCGGGGCTTTCCCCTTCCCGGTTCAATACCGTCGGGGTGAGGGGGGCGGTGAAGAGTCCCCTTCCGGCGGGATCGGGGTTTCACCAGTGGGGGCGATCTTTTCCTTGAGGAGTTCCCCGATGCCGGCGATGCTTCCCAGCACGCCCGAGGCTTCGTAGGGCAGAAAGACCTTCGAGGCCTTGCCGTCCGCGATCTTCTGGAGGGCTTCCAGGTACTTGATGGCGATCAGGTCGTTGGTGGGATTCCCCTGGTGAATGGCGCCGTACACGTTCTGGATGGCCTCGGCTTCACCCTGGGCGATGGCGATCTTGGCGTATTTCTGGGCGCTTGCCACCTCTTTGATGGCCTCGGCCTTTCCCTCGGCCTTGAGGATGGCGGACCTTTTCATTCCCTCCGCCTCGAGGATCATGGCGCGCCGGTCGCGCTCCGCCTTCATCTGGCGGTGCATGGCCTCGGTGACGTCCCGGGGCGGCTCGATCCTCTGGAGCTCGACGCGGGTCACGCGGGTTCCCCACTTGTCCGTGGCGTCGTCCAGGATCTGGCGGAGCTTGGTGTTGATGAGTTCGCGGGATGTGAGGGACTTGTCCAGGTCCAGGTCGCCCACCAGGTTCCTGAGGTTGGTCTGGGCCAGCTTGGTGGCCGCGATGTAGAAGTTCATAACGTTGTATGTCACCTTGATGGGGTCGGTCACCTCGTAGTAGACCACCGCGTCCACTTCAACGGCCACGTTATCCTTGGTGATCACGTGCTGTGGGGGGACGTCCACCACCTGCTCCCTCATGTCCACCTTGATCATTCTTTCCAGAAAGGGCAGAATGATGGTGAGACCGCTTCCTGCGGTTCTCTGGTATTTACCCAGTCGTTCGATCAGTCCCTTTTCCCACGGCCGGATGATTTTGATCCCCTTGGCCGCCAGGATAAACAGGACGATCGCTGCAATGATGAAAAGTACGATTCCTCCTTCCATGATGAAACACTCCTTTCTTCATTAAATAGTGCTCTATTGAGGCGTCATCTGACGGTTGTTTTCGAAAATCTTCTTTATTCCTCGATTCTTGTGAGATCACTCCTCGATCTGTTGAACCACGAGGTGGGTTCCATCGAGCCTGACAACCTCGACTCGTTTGTTTTCGGGGATGACGGTATCAGCCTGGTCGCTGTCGGCGCGCCACTGCTCTTTGTCGATGCGGACACGGCCGGTGTTTTGGAGATTGTTGATTTCCTCGAGGACCACGCCCCTTTTGCCTATGAAGCGATCCGCGCCGATTCCGTCAGGCTGTTTCTGTGTGACCCTTTCCGCGAAACGTCTTGAAACGGCGAACAGCACACCGGAGATCACCACGAATCCGCCCCACTGCCAGGGCATTCCCAGGCCGCAAAGGGCCATGACCCCGGCCACAGCCGCTCCTATCCCGAACCAGAAGAGGAAGAATCCCGCGGTGAAGATTTCCCCTACGATCAGAAGGGCGGCGAATGCGAACCAGATCATCCAGATCTTCATCATGACACATCCTTTCTGTATTGGATTCAAATCTCCCCAAAGGGAGACGTTCCAACTGTTAGGCTTTATATGAAAAGGGTTTCGATCCCTTTCGAGCCTGTTGAAGAATCTGCAGTTTGTCTTCCTGCCGATTCTTCGACACGCTCCTTCAGGAGGGACAGACGGGCAGAATTTCAAGAACGATGGTTCGGATTTTGTTACATCTTTTCTGACTACATTCAAATTCTAATAAAACAAATACCGAATACTGAGTCAATGGTCAAGAGAAATCGGAAGAGGAAATCTGATTTTCCATTTGAAATCGACACCCTATTTTGTTGACCTCAAGGGGAGTCTGGTGGGAGATGTTTCAGTTATTAGAATAAATCCCCGGATATGGTGAAACGGGAAATGAGGAGATATCGCGAACTCGTTACAATGCTCGAAAGGGCCAGGGGAGCGATGAAACGAACCCTTCTATGGGACGGCCTCCTGCGGGCCTCCCTTGTGTTTCTTCCACTCCTTTTGATTCTTTTCCTGGTGGATAATCTCTTTCACCTGGGTTCCGCCCTTCGCATCGCCGGAATCCTGCTCTGCCTGTTTGCTCCTCTTTCCGTTTTTGGCAAAAGGCTCTGGATCTTTTTCTCCCCGCTCTCCCTGGAAAGCGTGGCCGTCCGGCTCGAAAGGGCCTTTCCACAGCTGGATAACCAACTGATCAATGCCGTGCAACTGGGCCGGATGCAGGAATCTCCCCTTGTTCTCGAGCTGGTTCGGGAGGCGTTCGACAGCTCCCGATCCCTCAGCATCTCCCATGCCGCGGGAAGGGAAGAAGTGAAAAAAAGGACGATTCTCCTTGTTCCCCTGATCGCCCTCGCCGGGATTTATCTCCTCCTTATGCCGGAGGGATTTCTCAATGCGGCAAATCGTTACCTCCATCCCATGTCCTCCATTTCCCCCTTTTCCCAGACCCATCTCAAGGTCCTCCCCGGGGATGCCGTGATGGTTCGGGGGAGTGATCTCGATGTGATCGCACGGACCTCGGGCGTCATGGTTCAAAATGCGGTTTTGGAAATGAGGGAGAACAAAAAAACCAGCAGGCTCGAGATGAAGTTCGACGGCACGAAGTTTTTTTGTAAACAGGAGAATATTCTCACTCCCTTCGAATACCGCGTGCTCGCCGGGGATGCGGAAACCCGGTGGTTCCGGATTCGTGTGATCGAAAAACCCGGGGTCAAAGAATTTACCCTCTCCCTCGAGTTCCCCAGCTATACGAAAATACCAAATCGAACCGTTCAGGATAGCTCGGGCGACATCAGGGCCGTTGCCGGAACCGATCTCGACTTGACCATCGCTTCCACCAAACCCCTCAAAAAGGCCCTGGCTGTATTATCGAACGGGGATGAGATCCCCTTTACCCTTTCCGGCCCCTCCATGATAACCGCTTCCTTATCCCTTCATCTGACGGAAAGCGGGAACTATCGGGTCCATCTCCTGGATAACGAAGGATACGACAACCAGCCCTCCCCCCTTTATACCATAAATGTCGCGAAAGACACCCCTCCCGTGATTGCGATCGCCTCGCCCGGGGTCGAGCTGGAGCTGGAACCGTCCAGGACATTGCCCGTATTATACAGGGTCGCGGACGACTTCGGGGTATCGAGCCTTGCCCCCCAGATCTCCCTGGAACAGGGGGGAGAATTCCGTTCGCTTCCCACCATCTCTTTCCAACCATCTGTTCGGGAAAGGGAGGATGGCTATCCCCTGGATCTTTCCGATGGAAAACCCGGGGAAACCGTCTGGTTCCGGTTTCTGGCCCGGGATAATTGTCCCTCACCCGGGCCGGGGGAAACGGTAAGCCGCGTTATCAGCATCCACATCCGGGAGGCAAAAGAGATCAGTAAAAAGTCCCTCGATCCCGATACCGCGAAAAAACTGGAAGAGCTCAGGAAAAAAACAGAGGAGTTCAAGGAGGTTCAGAAAAAGGCGATCCAGGCCACACGGGAACTTCTCGAAAAGGATCCGGACAAGTGGACCCCCGGGGATTCCCTCAAGGCCGCCGAACTGGCCGCGCTCGAGGACAACTGGGCACGGTTCTTCGAGGATGCCTATTCCGACCTCTCCAAACTCCCCAAACTCGTATCCTCCGATACGGAACTCATCCAGGACACACTCGAGGTTTACCAGGAGGTCAAAAAAATCCCCGATCATCTCATCCCCAAACCCGTGACCATATCCGTAACCGAGGAGCAGACCGGGCTGGAACTTGCCGAAGAGCTTACCGCACACCTCGAAAAATGGCTCCCGGACACACCCGATTACAAAAAATGGGAAATGGAGGAGCCATCGGAAGATTACGACATCCCCCTCGCGGATCTGCCGGATGAACTCGAGGATATCATCGGGGAACTCATCGAGCAGGAGGAGGACTTTACCGACGAGATCGAGGACGTGTCCTCGAGCTGGGGGGATTCCCTGGATAAGGGCGCGGGTTGGGAAGCGGCGGATGGACCCATTTCGAACTACAGCGCCCAGGGGGTCACCGGCAATATCCTCCCGAACTCGAGCGAGATCGGGGGACGGAGCGGCGAAGGGAGATCCGGTCGTTCCCACGGCGAATTCGTCGAGGCATCGGCCCGGGGAAAAGGTGGGAGAAAAACCCCGACCCGCCTCACCGACGATCCCTTTGAAACGGGCGAGGTTCGCGATGAAATGAAGGAAATGACCAGCGGCTCCACCGGGGGAGGAAAACTGAGCGGGGCCGGGGGAGAGGGGCTTCGGGGCCCGCCTCCACCCCCGGTACGGGAAGCCATGGATAGGCTCTCCGGCAAACAGGCAAACCTCATCACACGGGCCGAAAAACTCAAAATCGCCTTTGAATCCAGACATCTCCCCACCCGGAACATCGATCGCGCCATCCAGGGTATGCAAAACGTGGAAAGGGACCTGAGGCAATACCGGTATCAAAACGTAATGCCGGAACAGCAGATTATTCTGCAAAACCTGAAAGCGGGCAAACTTCTCGGCTCCAGGAAAGTCCATTTCATGAGGGAGAATGAAAATGGCTTGAAAAAGAGCTGGAAAACAAATCTCTCCCAGGGTATGAAGGAATCGTTTCCAAAGGGGTACGAGAAAATTGTGGAATCCTATTACAAAAGATTGGCAAGGCACTGATCCGGTAACAATCCCGGTACGGCTATTGCTGCTCGCTCTGGTTTTTATGGCCGCATTGTCCGTTCCGGCAGATACCATGGGGGGACTCCTTTCGAACGGGAGTTTCGACCAGGGGGACATCTTTCCCGAAGGGTGGATCGTTCCCCAGGAAAACGCCGTTCGCTTCACATCCAGCGATCCGGAACATGGAAGGGTCCTCGAACTGAATGCCGCAGACAGCCCCACCTCGGAACTGATTGCATACTCCACCCCGCCCGTTCCACTCGATCATTCCGAGCGTTATCTGTTCACTGCGGATATCAAAACCCTGGGAGCGGATCTCGAGATCACGATTGTGGGATACGGCCCGGTCCAGGGGGAAAACAGGGCCATTTATCGAACAGAAACCCGCTTCCCTGCGGATCAGGGAGACTGGCGGAAGATCGAGCGGGAATTCTGTCCCGGTTGCAGGAATTACGAAGTCAAATACCTTCAGATAACATTCTCCACCCCGGGGACGGCGGGTAGGGTTTACATCGATAATGTCACGGTCCGCTCGATGCCCAAGGGGAATCCGTTGAAGAGAGTTCATGGTGGAACAATCCCCGAAAATGGACCGCCCCTTACCTGAGAAGAGAGAAGATACCGCCGCGCCCCCGAAGGAATCCTTGAACACGGCCCCGGCTTTAACTCCCCTTTTCAGGGGGCTTTTCTCACGCCTTTTCCGCCTCTTTCGCCGAACCGGGTTTCAGGCCTTTTTACTCTTTGCCCTATTGTGGATCATTTACAATTCGAACGCACGGCTCATCGGGGGATCCGACTGTTACGCAGCCCGGTTCCTCCCCATAAACCTGGTTCTTTACGGAAATTATCACTACGACAAGCTCAGCTTTCTCCGTGGCGAGGACGGCAAGGGGGGCATGCCCGGAGGCATGCTCATGCAGAACACCGACACCCCAAGCGACGGTCACGTCATTACCTTCTACCCGGTTCTCATTCCCACCCTGCTCGTTCCGTTTTATTACATCCCCTTCAAGCTGATGGGGATTTCCCCTGAGAGTTATCTTCCCTTTTACATGGACAAGTGGTTCATGGGTGCGTTTGTGGCGGGCGCCGCGGTTTTTCTTTTTCTCAGTCTGGCCCGGGTGGGGGTTGGTTTCCGGGGAAGGCTCCTTTTGACCCTGAGTTGCGCCCTGGGAACCAGCATGTGGGCCATTTCCAGCCAGGCCTTCTGGCAGCACGCCCCCTCCGCGTTTTTCCTCGCCTTTTCGCTCTATCTTCTGCTTCGATTAAGGGAATCTACCCGCCTGATCGGGCCATTGGGGCTGGTAACGGGTCTGGCTGCGGGAACGCGACCCACCAACGCCATGTGGTTCATGCTCGTGGCCGCTTATATTTTCATATACCTTCTCGAAAACAGAAAAGGGTGGTGGAGGGTGATCTGGTACTTCGTGTGGGCCTCTCCGGTTGTGATCTTCAACCTGTGGTATAACAAGGCCTATTTCGGATCCTGCTTTACGTCCGGTTACGATTTCAATCCGGTGAACCGCTATATCCCCGATTTCCTTCACATTCACAACTTCCCCTCCGGTTTGCGGGGATTGCTGATTTCCACGAGTTTGGGCCTTCTCCCGAACGCACCGTTTTTTATCTTTATCATACCCGCCTTTTTCCTGGGAATGCGACGGAGGCCCTCCCGCGGTCCCCGGCTCCTTCCCTTGAACGCTCACTTTCCCTTTTTCGTCCCCTCGAGGATGGTCGGAACCAGGCACGGGGACTTTCCCGCACTGGGAATCCGGAGGATCATGTGGATCTTTTGTGCGGCCCACCTCCTTCTCTATTCCTGCTATCGCGAATGGTGGGCCGGGTATTCCTATGCCTACAGGTACCTCACGGACATCATGCCCTTACTCTGTTTCCTCCTGTTTCCACTCCTTTCGTGGAAACCCTTTCGTTGCGGCGGATTGGGCGTTTACCTGGTGTTTCTCCTGTGGGCCATGGCCATCCAGTTTTACGGAGCGTTCTGCTGGTCCGGGGCTCTCTGGTTCGGAAAGCACTGGAAAAACCTCACCCGGCAGCTCCTCATCAATCCGGAAACCCTTAAGAGGGGGAGACCCTTTGGGAAACATTCCGTGCACTGGTCGCTCGAGAAAGAGGAACATTACATCGGAATGGAGCTGAAGTTTTTCCGTTATTCGGATAAGTGGTGGCTCACGCCGGAAAAGATGAAAAGCGATCTTTCACGCGATCGGAAGGTGCCTTACGGCGTTTACGCCCCGATTATCCTGCCCTTCGGGGAGAAGGTGGACTAGCACAGGCCCCATTTCCCGATAGATCCGGTTAAGTGGACTTTGTGGACGGTGTGGTCTTTGTGGACAGGATTGGGGGGCAGTGAAGAGGGTTCATTCTTCCCCTTATTCCCCTGTCCAGTCTTTTCTTCTCCAGATATAGCGTGGTTTCATTCCGGTTTCATCCACGGGGCGAAGGAACTTCCAACCCATCTTTTCGATGTTCTCCACCTGATTGTAGTTTTTCTGGATGAGTCTCCGGATGGGATCGTCCAGCCAGTCGTGCGAGATGATGTTGTTCAGTATGATGAAATCGAAACGGCGTTCGTGAATGGCGAGCTTGAGATTTTTCGGGATCACGCCGGTTCCCCTCCCCAGGGTGAGGTCCCTGACCGCGTCCACGGAGTAAAAGGTCTCCTTTCCCGCCAGCCAGGAATAGTAGTTGTGATGGGGCATGTACACGGATCCGGGGAGCTCGCGGATTTTATCTATCACCCTTTGGGAGCCCTTTACAATTGCGGGCGGCGGGATTTTAAGCTCCGATGGATACCGGGTCACGAGCTTCCATTTCTGATTCACCTTCACGGGGGTCAAGGCCCTGAACTGGTGACACAGGTACGCCCCCCAGAGAAAAAGGAAAAGGCAAAAGGCGCCCCCGTACAACCACCGCCACTTCCTCTTTTCATCCGGGATCAGGCAACGAAGGGTCATACTTATCCATAAAAGAAGAAAAATCAGGGATGGAACGGAAACAGCAGGGAAACGCAGGATCCTTTTCATGAAGCACCAGGATAAAACAATCACACCGGTCTGGATCACGAGCTGGACGTATTTCCAGGGGGTGTCCCTTTTCCTGCCTTCGAGGACGTTCCCGAGAGCCCATCCCAGACCCAGGGCAAGGAAAACCGCGATGGGATAGTAATTGTTCTTGTATCCCCCGATCTTGAAAAGACCCCGGAGTCCCGCGTACGTGGCAGAGGCAAAAAGGAGCAACTGGATCAGGGATCGCCACCTCTTCTCGAAAAGACTCATGACATGCCATGCAATAATCGCCGCGAACGGCGCCAGAGTGTATCGAATCAGCTCCTGGTAAAGGCGCCCCTTCCAGTTTTGAAGGTTTTTAAAATGCTCCAGCAGGATCTGGATGCATTGAACGTGAAAAAAGGGATTGGTCTGGTAAAAGTAAAGGAGAATCAGAAGGGAAGAGACAATACCGACCACGGCTGTCACAAGCGGGGTCCAGTTGCGGTAAAGAATCACGTGAACGAGGAACGCCACGCCCCCGAGGAGAACCGCGGATTGCTTGGTATATGCCGCGATGGTGAATACCAGGGCCCCGGCAATCCCCCACATGATCCCCTCGCGTCCCGGCTTTTTCCACGTTAAAAGATACGATCCAAGCAAGCAGAAAAACAGAAACGCACTGTCCGGGCGAAAGATGTCGTACCAGTATCCGGTCATGGGGTAATAGGAGAGGAAAACAAGGGGGGCCAGGATGGCGCCGGCAACGCTCCGGGTCTCCCGCATCACCCACAGAAAGAGCAGAACCACGATCCCCATGGTACTGAGAAAACTCACAAACCGCCCCACCCAGATCTTTCGGGAGCCGGTTATCGCCATGGCAAGCGATGTGAGGACGTCCTGGACCGGGGGGTAGGTGAGATGGATGAATCCCTTCTCCGGATCCGGATAAAGGGGCAGTCCCTTGAGAAAGCGATGGCAGGCCAGGGCCATATCCCCCTCCTGGAACTCGAGTTCGTAAAAGACACCCATGCGGGAAAGGCTGATATGGAAGAATCGGGCGGAAAGGAACAAAAAGGGCGTCATGAAGAAAAGGAAGAGAAGGACCTTGAAAGCCAGGGCGAAATTTTTCCGGTTGAACACCCGGTGGGGAGGTTTTTCCGGGGGGGCTTCCCCCGATTCCTCGATTGGCGTTTCAGAAAGTTCCCCCCCGGGAATCTCCGGCTCTTCTTCCGGAGGCTCGATCCTCTGTTCCGGTTGTTCGATTTTACCGGCGTCGTTTTCCTCAAACATGGAAGTATGACTCGATAAATTGAAGAGGAATGTCAAGCTTCCTTACGAGGGGCAGGGGAGGAAGGAAAGTGTGTGGCGGTTCAGTAATCCCTGAGTTTTCTTCCCGGTTTGAAAGAGAGGGCCTTGTGAGGTGGGATGGGATACTCTTTTTTACTTTTCGGATTGCGTCCCATCCGTTTTTTCCGGTTTTTTATCTGGAACACGCCAAAATCGCGGATCTCGAGCCTATCGTTCTTCAAAATGGTTTCCTTGATGCTCTCGAGCAGGCTGTCCAGGATAAAAAGCGCTTCTTTATCTTTTATCTTCAGCTTTTGTGCCAGGTCCCTTACTAGATCAATCTTAATCATAGGTGTTCTCCACTCTATCGATGTATTGAAGTAATATTTAGAAAAAATCAGCCGGATGGTTTTTTCAAGTCTTTTTTTGGAATTTTATCCCCCGTTTCCCGAGTTCCCTGAAAAGGGTTTGAAACTGTTCCGGCCTGATCCGCTCCGGCCTTGACCCGGGATCCACTCCCGCCTCTCTGAGTACTCCCTCGAGATCTTCCCGCGAAAGCAAGCCCCTGAGGGAATGCCCCAACGAGTTCCGAATCGTCTTCCGCCTCTGGCCAAACGCCGCATCCAGCATTCGAAAGTATCCAAGCCGCTCCTCTTCCTCAAAGGGCGAACCCACCCGGGGCTCGAGCCGGATCACCGCCGATTCCACCTTAGGGGGGGGATGAAACACATTCTTCGGTACGGTGAACAAAATCTCCGGGTTCGAGAAATAATGAATCTTCAGGGTGATGGCGCTGGATTCCTTTGATCCGGGGGGAGCCGATATCCGCCTCGCCAGATCGCTCTGGACCATGAACACCACGCATCTCCAGGATAGCCCCCCCTCGAGGATCTTCATGATCAGGGGGCTGGTGATGTTATAGGGGATGTTCCCGGCGATCACCAGATCCCCCGCTCCCTTGAGAACCTCGATCGACTCGAGCTCGAGATCCAGGATGTTCTCGTACAGAAACGCGAGATTATCGCATTTCGAGGCCACGGCGAGGTGATGGGTCCTGAACCGGGTATCGATTTCCACGGAAAGCACTTTTTTCGCCTTCCGGGCCAGACCCTCGGTGAGATTTCCCACCCCGGCCCCGATCTCGAGAACCGTGGTTTCGGGGGTTAAGTGGCAGGCCTTGACAATCTTCGATAAAATCGTACGGTCCTGTAAAATGTGCTGCCCCAGCCTCTTTTTCATACGGAGTCCCGGGGAAAAGGCTCTTTTCCTGTTGTTGGATCTCTTCATGAAAGCTCCTGTTTCCTCCTGTTTTCAGCCAGGATTCCGGCCAGACCGATGGCCGCCTCGAGGCTCGCCGGATTGGCCACACCCCGACCCGCTATGTCGAATCCGGTCCCGTGATCCACGGAAGTCCGGATGAAACGAAGACCCATGGTCACGTTCACCCCCTCGTAAAAGGCCAGGGTCTTGATCGGAACCAGGGCCTGATCGTGATACATGGCAAGGATCGCGTCAAAATCGCCCTCGAGCATTCTGTGAAAGATCGTATCAGCAGGAAACGGCCCCAGGGCACGAATCCCCCCGGATGCGGCCTGCTCGATGGCAGGGCGGATCAGCTCGATCTCCTCCCGTCCGAACATGCCCCCCTCACCGGCATGGGGATTCAACCCGCACACTCCGATGCGGGGATTTTCCCTCCCGAAAAAGGGAATGAACCGGTGGAGCAGCCTGATCTTTTCCAGGATCGCATCGATGGTCATCATGTCCGGAACATTCCGGAGGGCCGTATGGATGGTTTGAAGGGCCACCCTCAATCCACCGCCGCACATCAGCATTGCGAAATCGCTCGTTCCGGAAAGATGAGCAAGGTACTCGGTATGGCCGGGAAAGGAAAAGCCGGCCGCATGCATCGCCTCCTTGTGGATCGGTCCGGTACAGAGGGCGTCCAGATCTCCCGACCGGATGAGCCGGACCGCTTCATCGATAAACAGCCTGGAGGCAAGCCCCGCCTCCCTGCTGATTTTCCCGGTTTCGATTTCGGAGGCATCGGGGAGATCCCCCGGCTCCCAAACCGGTACAATGCCCTGTTCCGGGGGATTTTCGGGAATGTTTCCCACGGTTTGAATCTTCACCGGGATTCCAAGGGCCTTTGCGGTTCTTTCCAGGATCCCGGCATGACCGATCACCAGTGGGAGGGTTCCCTGTGTTGAAAATTCCCCGGAAAACGCCCTGGCGACGATCTCCGGCCCGATCCCGGCCGGATCGCCCATGGTTATGGCCAGTCTGATCATTCCTTCTCCCTTTTAAGTTATGTCCGAATGACGTCATGTATACTCGCACTCGCACTCGTACTCTCACTCGTACTCGCACTCGCACTCGTACTCGCACTCTCCCATCATTTTCGAGAAATGTTGGATTTCACGTTGTCTTCCATGATCCGGATCACGGCGTTCTCCCGCAGCTCCTCCAGGAGTTTCTTCCGTTCCTCCTGGAAGCGTTTCCGGAACAGGAGGCTTTCCGCATTGGTTTTTTCGATGAGTTTCACCAGGTGGATCCCGGTTTCGGTCCGGATGGGAAGGGTGAGCTGACCCTCGCGCATATCCCGGACCGCCTCCTCGATGGGAGCGGCGAATGTCCCTTCATCGAGATTTCCCAAATCCCCGCCCCTTTTGCGGGTTGCCTCGTCCTCCGAGAATTTCGCTGCCATATCCTCGAAATCCGCCCCGGTCTGGATTCGATACAGGATATCCAGGGCCTTTTTTTCGACCTCGTCCTTTTCCAGCTCCCCGGCATTTGGGGGAAACTTCAGGAAGATATGGCTGATATGGTACCGGACCGTGGGTTTTCCCTCGCTTTTCATTTGTTCCCGGAAGGCCCTGATATCCTTTTCCAGAACCACGAACCCCCTGGATACGACCGCGTTCATCATGTAATCCCGCTCCTCCCATCGCCGCACCCGCCTTTTGAAATCGACAAAATCGATGTACCGGGCGTCGATGTGGCGCAGGAAGGTTTGATCGTCGGGGAACAGGGATTTCACGTAATCCACGAACCTGTCGGCGAAATTGTCGATGATTTCCGCGGGCGGCTCGATGTTCTTCTTCCTCGCCTCCTGGATCAGGAGCTCATCCTCCACCAGCTCCTCGAGCAGGCGGCGGCGAAACGCGCTCGAGGGACGCGAGCCCGGGATGATGCCACGGAGATACAGCTCCCGGTTGATCTTCCCCAGAAGCTCCGTGAGGGTGATCGCGGAATCGTTCACAATCGCAACAATGGTTTCGATCTGGTTTCTCCCGGGCAGGGTTTGAGAAGTGTCCTCGTCCCCGTGGATCGATACACAAAGTATAACGAAAAGTGAAAATAGGACCATTGTTCGTTTCATGGCTTTTCCTCTCGATCCTTCTTTCTCCCCGGTTCCCGGAATGCGTATTGGATAATGATATCCAGGAGATCTGGGAAGGAGATCCCGGCAGCGTCGGCTCCCTGGGGCAGGAGCGAGGTGGGGGTCATGCCCGGGATGGTGTTGCATTCCAGCACGAAGATATCCTCTCCCCGGATAATCATGTCGATGCGGCTCATGCCTTCGCATCCGATGAGCTGGTGGATTTCCCCGGCGGTTTGCCGGATCTCATCGAGCAGCTCATCGGGCAACCGGGCCGGCGTGATCTCTTCCGTCATTCCCGGGGTGTACTTGGATTCGTAATCGAAGAACCCCGCCTTTTTCACCACGATCTCGGTTGGTGGGAGGAGGATTCGTTCCGATTCTCCTCCGGGCAGAATCCGGTCGATCACCCCGCAGGTTACTTCCGTTCCCCTGATGAATTCCTCGATCACGATCTGGGAATCGTAGATGCGGGCCGTATGGAGGGCCTCCTCGAGTTCCACCCGGTTGTTTGCGATGGACATTCCCACGCTCGAGCCCACGCGGGCGGGTTTTACGAAACAGGGGTACCCGAACTTTTTTTCCGCCACCCGGATAAAGGGATTGAAATCCGGGTTGGGGGGGAGCTCGAGACGGTACACGTACGGCGGCGCCAGGAAGTTGCGGCTGGACATGATATTGAGGCAACGGATCTTGTCCATTCCCAGGGCGCTGGCCATGACTCCAGGTCCGGTATAGCGAAAACCGCCGAACTCGAGGAATCCCTGGATCAGGCCGTCCTCCCCGCCCCTGCCATGGAGCAGGATGAGGCAAACGTCCGGTTCGAGCTCCCGGAGACGTTCCAGGACCCTTTCCACGGGGAAGCGTCCGATCCCGTCAATAACCTCGTCCCCCCCCGAATGGTAGTAATCGAAGTAGGGGAGGATCTCTTCGGGCGTTCTCGATTTCCCGAGGGGCGCCTCGGGTATGAGCCATTCCCCGTCGCGACGGATGCAAACGGGGAGGAGATCGTATCGATCAGTGGGGAGGGCCAGAGCCGCGTTTTGTCCCGATGAAAGCGACACCTCGTGTTCCGGCGAGATCCCCCCGGAAAGCAGCGCCACCCTGATTCTCCGTCCGTCCGTCATAAATATCGTCCTTTTATCTTACCCGAAATGATAAATACGAATATCACACCCACGACCTGCATCAAGACCAATTTCGAGAGAAATGAAGAGGCGGGAGGGGAGTTAGACCTCATCTAGCAGTTCAATCTTCATGACAACCCATTCCCACTGTTTCACGTCCAATAAAAAGTAACAATGAAAAATCATGATCCGATCCATTTCCTGTTTATGAATAAAACGGGGGACATGATATGATTAAACGAAGGGTGTTATGGTTTGTCTTGATCTCATCGCTCTTGCTGTTGAATGTCTTTTCACAGGTGAATCCATTCGCTCAAGATGAAGATCATCGTCAATTTCTTTATTACAAGGGTAGATTTTCAGAAAATCGGTGCATTTGGTATGGTTACTGGGTAGAGGCCGGTTTTACAATAGATGGAGATTATTCCCTGAATATCGAGGTGGTGGATCAATTCACACAGGAGCCGATCTCTCAATACATTATTCACGCCTATTTTCAATCGAGTAATAATGATTTTTATATGTATCGGTTCGGTTCCCTTGAAAGCATGGTGATAAGCAGCACCGCTGGTGTGTGTCGTTACGAAAACCTCCCTGAATGCGAGTATCTCTTCCTGATCGATGCCGCAGGCTATTCCCTTACCGAATTTACCACAAAGGTCCCTGATTGTGGGGAGAGTGTTACAGTAGAGCTGGTTCCGGAGTCCGTGGTGAAGGGACGATTGATGGATGCCATTACCGATCAACCCGTAAGGGGGATGAGTATCGGGATCGAGGACACGATAAAAGATTGCTGTTTCAGGGCAAAAGACTCTGGAAATACGGATGAAAACGGCGAGTTCGAGATAGTGGGAATTGAAAAAGGGAGATACCTTATGAAATTTCCCCATATATACTCATCCATTTGCCACTTTCAAATGATGATTAGACATTTGATTTATAATGGATACTATAAACAGGAAATGTTGACTCGCTGGAATACGGATCTGACCTTTTATATGGCACCTGAAACGAAGATAGAACCTTTTCGAGTTGAAGAAAGCCAGGTTCTGGACCTTGGCGAGATTCCGCTTTTTCCTGTTCCCAGACTGAATCTCGAAATCGTGAATGAAAAGCAGATTCCCCTTGCCGGTTTTCCCTTTATGATGAAGATCAGAAGAAATAATCAAACCTATGATTCCTGCGCATTCAAAACGAACGAAAATGGGAAACACACGGTTCCCCTGATAGGTTTTCAAAAGGGAGACCTGGTGGAAATCTATGTCCCTGAAGATTATGATTATTGTTACCGGCTCGAGGATACCCAGAATTCAGAACTCCCGGTTCATCCCAATGCCAGAATTCTGAAGCCCGTACCCGGCCAACAACTCGATGTTCGAATGACTTACCATCCTTTGGAAGAGGATTTCTTCCTTGATCTTGTTGTGAGAGATAAATCTACCGGCAAACCTGTCCCGGAATACATGTGTGTGATATCCAGGAGTACGGGATTCATCTCTGGGTTTTTTACCATGGATGAGACAAATTTAAAGCGTTCTATCCAGAATGACCAGCAGGATATCCTCCTGTTTCAGTGCAGGAATGATTCCGGTAGCATAAGTACCGGAGCCATTCCCCTTGCGGACGATTGTAGTACCTGGAATCAGCAATCCGAGGAAATAATGAAAATAGGTATCGGGATTATTGCACCCGGATACGTGAGGCAGGTTTTTGAAATTCCCCTGAATAATGCCTTTTTCGGAAAAATCCTCCTGTTGGAAATCGAGCCGGAGGCCGTCGTCTCCGGACGTCTCGTTCTCATGGGTACCGATCAATCTTTCACAACGGAGACGGTAAAGGCCTTTTTGTCACATACCCTTCCGGAAGATGAACTTGTGGAGTATCTCCGGAGTATCGAAGAAAGTATCGAGGTTATTATTGTTAATGAAACATATGAGGAGATAGAGAAATTTCACTTCATGCGCCATTTTGAGAATGAATATAATACCAGAGTCAATCAAAGAGGGGAATTTATCTTCAGGAATCTGAGACCACACAATAAATGGTTCTTACATGTATGTGCTTATGGCTTCCCCCAATACCTCGAGAGAAATATCGATCTGAAACCGGGAATGAATGATCTCGGCGATATCCCCATCGGGTTACCCGGGAGAATGGAAGGATTCGTCTGTGATGAAAACGATAAACCAGTTTCCGGGGCCGTTTTTCAGTTTCCAATCGATGATTATGAATATAGTAAAAGTGAAAAAAGGATGACAAATGAACTGGGAGCCTTCAGTTTCCAGGTGGCAGACCTTACCGAAAACCGTCAGATCATACGATTGATACCACCCTGGGGATATTCGCGAAATGAGCAGGGACGCATTGAAACAAGTATTGTCTGGTTCGATGCGATTCAGGATCTGGATAGAAATCACCGTCAGGAAAAAAACATCTCCATACACAGGGGAAATACCCTTCACATCCGGATTCCAGCCACCACCACTACTCTCGCAATGAAGGAATTCTATTTAAGCCAGGAAAATCTTTATATATGCAGTTCGGGGCCATCTGATAAATCCCAGAGTGAATTCGGTGTGAGGAATATTGCTGTTGTCGGAATGGATGGCGAGCCAGGCGATTTCATCTACCATCACAATCGATATTTTAAAGACAGGAGAAAGCCTTTCACCACACAAACAATGACGCTCGATTTGCCAAACGTTCCTCCAGGAAGGTACGCATTGAGAGTTGACTGCTCTCTTTTCTATGATAATAAGTATCGTGGGGGATTTCTGGATTCGTGGGGCATTCCGATTGTCTATGAAGAATTTCGGATGCCGGACAAGGAACATACACTCGTACTTCAACCTGCATCAGGAAGGATCGAGATAGGGATGAAGGCAATTGGAAACGCCTGTGATGGCAGGGACCTACCAGCCATCGCTTTTACTCTTGATCGGGAAACTCCCTTATGTACGGGTCTCGGAAGCGATCTCCGGATGCTTTTCGAAGATGAGAGAGTAAGAATGGATGATACCCTGGGTGGCGATAGGATGATCTCTTTTGTTGGATATTGCGGTGATTTTACAGATTCCAGCGGGTTTCGAGGACTACCGTACGATGACATAGCGTTCAACTCTGTTCCATGGGGGACTTACAATCTGAAACTGTATATATTACTCGAGCAAAGACATAGTCGAAGATTGCCCCTTTTATTCGAGAAAAAAATCACGATTTCCCGGGAAAATAATGATCTTCGTATCATATCTCCATTCTCAGAGATTCCCCGCCCTTCCGAATATGAAGAACCCAGGCCGATCATATGTGGAAATAATGGGGAATAGAATCGCATGAAAAACCCCCGGGGGAACCGTGTTTTCTCCGGTTTCCTTTATTTGAGTTGACAGGCATAATCCCTGTTAAGCAAAATCCGGGATTGGGAATGTTTGAATGTAACATAAAGGTCGGATCTTTCAGATGTTAAAGAAATCATATACCTGGTTTATGCTTCTTTCTTATCTGTTCCTTTTGAACGCAGCTTTTCCGACCACGTATTACATGAAAAAAGACGGGAGCGATGAAAACTCCGGAACCAGCTGGAACGATGCCTTTCTCACCATTACTAAGGCCCTGGATGAGGTAACGTCCGGGGACGCCGTATGGGTTGCCGAGGGAACCTACCAGGAGGGAGATACCCTCGATGTCGATGAGGGTGTTTCACTCTACGGAGGCTTTGCAGGAAATGAAACCGATTTATCCCAGCGCGATATCGGGAATCATAAAACCATCATAGACGGTGAAAAATTTGCAGGTACATTAATAATTGTGGTTTGCTGGATGGATTATGTGTAACAAATGGATATTCTTATTCTGTGGATATAAAGGAAATGAAAAGAAATCATCCGTGAAAAGACACTGGTTTTCGCACCTCTGGAGGCGGGACTATGATCCGTCAGTCAAAAGGAAAAAAGAAGTGACAACAACCGCTTCCCGCTTACCGGCCCCCTCTTTGGTTGCAATCGAAATCCATCCCCTTCATCGCGGCCCATATCGCCACATATCCCCGTTGCTCCGGGTGCCGTTGGTGGGGTCGTAGCTCTGTTCCTGGAGAAGGAAGCCGATCTCTTTTCCACCCTCGATCACGGCGCTCGGATCAAGGTCGCTATCGCGGTCCGGACCCGCGCCGCAGAGAAACCAACGCCCCCCGTCGGTGTGGTATTGGTAATGATCGTTGAAAGGATCCCGATCAATGGCCTCGATATAGGCAACCGGGGTGGTCAGCTCGAAGAGTGAGGCGGGAAAAACGCCCTTTTCTTTTTTGTATTCCCCAATAGCCGCGGTCAGCTCCCTGAGGGTTTTTTTCGACCTCGAATACTTCCTTCGAACACCGGAGCCCCTGTAGCTGGGAAGGGCAACAGCCAGGATGAGGAGGATGGCGATTGCAATCGTGAAAACCTGGGTGACGGGGGAGATGCTGAACGGTTCATCATGACGTTTCGATCCCCGGGGGATCAGAAAAGACGTGAAAACGGCGATAAAGGCCAGGGATATGGTGATAAGGAACAGGAAAAGGGTGATACTTTTGTCCCGGGGACTGACAGCCACACAGAACCACACCATGGTCAGGATCGCGAAAAAGAAGGCCAGGTTTTTGGAGAAGATGTGAAGGCCGCGAATCATTTTTATCAACTCTCGAACAGGCTGGAATCTCAGGGGGGGAGCTGCTCGAGGGTGGTTTGAAACACCTCGAAGGCGTCGCGTCCGTAAAGGCAGAAGATAGCGAGCTCGAGACCCGTTTCCCCCTCGAGGTGGTCCTTTGTCACCCGGAGCATGATTTTCGCACAACGCTCGATGGGGTAACCGAAGATGCCGGTACTGATCGCGGGAAAGGCAATGGAACGGAGCTTGTTTTCATCCGCAACCAGGAGGCTGTTCCGTGTGGCGTTCTCGAGCTTTTGATCCTCGTCACCCTCTCCCATTCGAGGGCCGACCGCATGGATCACGTGGCGGGCCTTCAGATTGCCTCCTGTGGTGATAACGGCGCCCCCGACGAACGTGCCCCCGATGCGGTCGCATTCCTCCTGGATGGCCGGGCCTCCCTTTCGACGGATGGCCCCGGCAACGCCTCCCCCCAGCTGGAGGGCCGCGTTGGCCGCGTTCACGATCGCATCCGCATCCTGGACCGTGATATCACCCTCGACCAGGCGGATTACGCTCTTTTTCACTTTCCGTTCCATCGGTGTTTACAATACGAACTGGGATAGATTCTTAAAAACGCCGGCAGGGACCTTTCTCGGTTTTGACACGCATTTGGAAAGGGGAACAACCTCGATCTCCGTGGATTTTACGGAGACCATGGTGCCGAATTGTTTCTTGAGGGCCAGTTCCACGGCCCGGGCCCCGAAACGGATCCCGAGCATCCGGTCGAAGATCGTGGGGGTTCCCACCCGAAGGATGGAACTCAACACCACGCACTGGGTGGGTATCCTGGTTTTTTTCTGGATCTGATCGGCCAGCCATTGTCCGGTTCCCTGGAGGATTTCGTTTCCGAATTCGTCCTTTTCTTTTTTGACATGGAACCCTTTTTGATTCCCGGGACGGGCGCCCTCGGCGATCACGATCAGGGTGTATTCCTCTCCCGCTTTTTTCCTGGCCCGAACCAGTTTGCAGACCTCTCCGAGATCGTAAGGGAACTCCGGGATGATGATCTTGTGGGCGCCGCTGGGAAGGCCGGCATAAAGGGCGGACCATCCCACCTTCTGACCGGTGATCTCGACCACCATGCACCTCCCGTAGGAACACGCCGTGGTGTGAAGACGGTCGATGGCCTCGGTGGCGTAATTCACGGCCGAGAGGAATCCGAAATCGTAGTCCGTTCCCGCCACGTTGTTTTTGACGGATTTGGGAATGGCAACGATCGGGATTTTGTGCTTTGTATACAGCTTGTTCGATGCGTTCAGGATGTCATAGCCGCCGATCACGATCAGGGCCTCGCATTCCTGGCGTTTGAGGTTTTCCGAGATCTGCCGCGGGCCATCCTTCCTGGCAATGGGGTTGGCCCGCGACGTTCTCAGAATCGTGCCGCTCTGGAGGGCGATGTCGCCGACGTCCTCGATACGGAGGGGGATGTAGTCTCCACCATCCATGAGACCTTCCCATCCCCTGCGGAAACCATACACATCCACACCGCGTTCGGCAGCCTTGACCACGATCCCGCGGATCAGGTTGTTCGTTCCGGGGCAGTCGCCGCCGCCCGTCAGGACGCCTATTCTTTTCATCTTTTCCCTCCCGGTCGGTTTTTTATCAATCCTTGAACTGGATGATGGGGATGAACGCCTCCGGCTTGAGGGATGCGCCTCCCACCAGGGCGCCGTCTATGTCGGGTTGAGACATCAGCTCCTTGACATTGGCCGGCTTGACGCTGCCTCCGTACTGGATCCGCACGGCTTCCGCCACCTCTTCCCCGAAGAACTCCTTCAGGAGACCGCGGATAAAGGCGTGCATCTCCTCCGCCTGCTCGGGGCTGGCGGTTTTGCCGGTGCCGATGGCCCAGACCGGTTCATAGGCGATGGTGGTCTGCATCATCTTTTCTCCGGGAACGCTCATCAATCCCTTTCGAATCTGGTTCTCTACAACCTGCTCGAGCTTACCCGCTTCCCGTTCCTCAAGCGTTTCACCAACACAGAGGATCGGTTTCAGCTGGTATTTGTAAAGGGACAGGAGCTTTTTGTTGATGAACTCATCGGATTCGCCGAATTTGTGACGACGTTCCGAATGGCCCACGATCACATAAGTGCAACCGGTTTCCCTGATCATGGCTGGGGAGACCTCGCCGGTAAAGGCGCCCGATTCCTCGAAGTGGCAGTTCTGGGCGCCAACCGCCAACTTGGTTCCCCGGGCCAGGTTTGTCACCGTCGGGATCGAAAGAAAGGGGGGACAAACCGCCACATCACAGTAGTCCGTTCCGGCAACGGCGGGCAGGATGGCATTCACCAGATCCGCCGCCTCTCCCTGGAGCTGGTTCATCTTCCAGTTGCCTGCGATGAAAGCTTTGCGAGATGACATGACGTCTCCTTTTTTATTTCATGATATATTCGATCAGATCCACCACGCGACAGGAGTAGGCCCACTCGTTGTCGTACCAGGCCAGCACCTTCACCATGGTCTTTTCCATCACGCTGCAGTAATCCGCATCCACGATGGAGGAGATGTCGCAGTGATTGAAATCTTTCGAAACCAGGGGTTCTTCGCTCACGGCCAGAATGCCCTTCATGGGGCCGTTGGCCGCTTCCTTGAATGCCGCGATCAGGGCATCCTTTGTCACGTCCTTTTCCACCTCGACCACCAGGTCCACCACGGACACGTTGGGGGTGGGAACCCGCATGGCCATGCCGTCCATTTTCCCCTTGAGGGCCGGGATCACGATCCCGATCGCCTTGGCGGCTCCGGTGCTGGTGGGGATCATGGAAACGGCCGCGGCACGACCCCGACGGATATCCTTTTTGTGCCCGATATCCAGGATCGCCTGGTCGTTTGTATAGGAATGAATCGTGGTCATGAGTCCACGCTTGATTCCGAATGTGTCGATGATGACCTTTGTGGGGGGGGCCAGGCAGTTGGTGGTGCAGGAGGCGTTCGAGATGATGTTGTGTTTTTCCTTGTCGTATTCCTTCTCATTCACACCCAGCACGATGGTAATGTCCGGATCCGTGGCCGGAGCTGAGATTATGACCTTTTTCGCCCCGGCATCGATATGCTTCTGGGCATCCGGGCGTTTCCGGAAAAGCCCGGTGGATTCCACAACGACTTCTACCCCGAGTTCCTTCCAGGGCAGATTAGCCGGATCCCTTTCGGCCATGACCTTGATTTCCTTCCCGTTGACCACAATGGCCCCTTCTTTGGCTTCCACCGTACCGGGGAATTTCCCGTGTACGCTGTCATACTTGAAAAGCTGGGCCAGGACGTCCGTCTGGTACAGATCGTTAATAGCCACGATCTCGATTTCGGGGCGATCCACTGCCGCTCCAAGGACCTGCCTTCCAATCCGGCCGAAACCATTGATTCCGACTTTGATTCCCATTTTCTTACCTCCGTAATATATTATTTTGAGCAAATTTTTTGCAGTCAAGGAACATTCCAGGGAGTTGAATATTCAAAAAGAGACTGTTATGATCCCCGGACTCTGTCAACTATTTTTTTGAGGGGTTTTTAAGGTAAACTCAGTAAAATTCAAACGTGTCAAAACAGGGAGATCTTCGCGGACTTCGGGCAAATTCCGAATCGCTACGATCAGACCCTACGGTTGAAACTTGTGTGCGTTTTGCGATCATAATGTTTGCTCGATAATCGTTATCCTGATCGAAAGGAGATGCATTGAAATACTTCTTAAATCCAACATCGTTGATCCTTGCTCGTTAATCGATTGACTCCTCACCCCTCCCGTTCCCACGTTTTCCGTTTGACATGCAGGGCTCCGACAAAGCAGTTTCAAATATCTTGTCGCAATCCTTAATGGAATCATGAATTCTGATATGAAACAAGTGATGACAAAAAGTTTTCGCGTCGGGGTGGTCGGAACCGCAAAGAACACCGGCAAAACCACCACACTGGTCACCCTGCTCGAAATGGCCCGTTCTCACGATATTCCCGTGGCCGTTACCAGTATCGGGTACGATGGGGAGGCGATCGATAACCTGACCTTTCTTCCCAAACCCCGTCTCGATGTGTTTCCCGGAATTCATATCGGGACATCCGAAATCTGTGTAAACCAGGCCACGGCATCCTTCGAGCTCGAGGAAAATACGGAGGAACATACCTCGCTGGGAAGGGTCCAGATCCTCCGGGCATCCTCTCCCGGAAGGGTCCTCCTGGCAGGACCGAACAATACCTCCTCCCTGGAAAAGTTGCTTTCGAAACTGACCGGGTACAGCCCCCTTGTTTTCGTGGACGGGGCCCTGGGACGCATGGTCCCCATGGCCGCGGTGGATGCCGTGATTTTCGCCACAGGGGCCTCTCGAACAACCAATATCCGCCATCTCGCGGAGGAGATGGAAGCCACCCATCGTATCTTTCAACCGGACGATTTCCCTGCACCGGATTTTGTTCCCTCCATGCCAGATCAGGTGACCCTGTTTCACGAAAACTCTCCTGAAAAACCCCTTTCTTTTTCCTCTATCCTGGATCAAACCCAGGCCGCCTCCCTGGCGGATCATATGAAAGACGGCCTGAAGGCCGTTGCCATTCCCGGCGCCGTTGCCCATGAGGCCTTTCGCCGGTTTCTGGATACAACCGAACTCCCGCTTGAAGGGGTGCTCTTTTATTTTACATCCCCGGCCATGCTCCTGGCAGGGGGACGCCCCATCCTGGTTCGACGCAACCTGGATCGATTGCAGGAAAGGGGAGCCAGGCTTTCGTACCGGAAGCCCCTTCCCATTCTGGCGGTGACGGTCAATCCCTTTTACCCCAGGCAGATCGGAAGGCGCGGCCTGTTCGAGGCTGATTACGTGGATGAAAAGGAGCTTTACCGGGAGTTTTCCGAAACCCTGGATGTCCCGGTTTTCAATATCAAAAAAGGGGGAGGGGAGGAACTTTTCCAATTGATTCAAAGGGCATTTACCCCGGAAGGAGAAAAATCATGAAAACACTGGTTGTGTATTATTCGAGAACTGGAACCACCCGGATCGTTGCCGAGGCCGCCGCAAAGGCACTCGGGGCCGATATCGAGGAGATCAGGGATCTCAAAAATCGCAAAGGGCCCCTCGGATTCGTGATCTCGTGCAAGGACGGCGGAATGAAAAAGACGGCTGAAATCGAGCCTCTCGAAAAAGACCCCGCTAATTACGACATGGTCCTGATCGGCACTCCCGTTTGGGCGAATTCCATGTCATGCGCCGTCAGAACCTGGTTCAGGCAAAAGAAAGACGCCCTCTCCAAGCTTGCCTTCTTCTCCACCACCCGCGTCAGCGGGATCGAAACCTGTTTCAGGGACATGGAGGCCGAGGGGGGAAAATCTCCCGTCGCCGTTTTGGGCCTCACCGCAAAAAAGGTATGGAAAAAGCGGTTCCAGGAAAAACTGGACGCCTTTCTCGAACAACTCCCCAAACAAGAGTAGATTGCCCGGAACCCCCTTAGAGAATGTGTCAGTATGGCGGGCCGTTAATGAAGGGCAAATCAAAACTGTGAGATATTTGATGCCTTGACAGTACCAGTGGGATTCTGGTATGAAGAACATTGTATATTAAAACAACCCCGGATAGGCGGGTTTTTTTAATTAACGCACAGGGTTACCGCTTTTTATCGTGTTTTACAAACGTGCCCATAACCCCTTTCAGGCGCCTTTAATAAACGATAATCCCGGTACAAGGATGAGTGTATTTTTCAATCATACGGGAGGCTTTTAATGAGAAAAGCACGAGCGGATAAACCGCTTCAACTCATGATGACTTTATGGATGTTGTTGTGCCTGGTTCACCTTTCCGTGACAGCGGATGTTATCACCGTCGGGCCGGGAGGGGATTATGACAAGATCCAGGATGCAATGAATGCCGCCGGCGACAGCGACGAGCTAATCGTATCCCCCGGAACTTACGTGCCGAACCTTGCAGAATTCTGGGTAGTGCAGTTCCAGGGGAAAAACATCACCCTTCGTTCCACGGATCCCACCGACCCTGAAGTGGTCAAAAAGACGATACTCGATGCCCAGAATAAAACCAGAGTCGTGCTGTTCAACGGCGATGAACTCTCTACCTGCACACTCGCCGGGTTCACCATTACAGGAGGCATGTCAGCAAAGGGGGGCGGCATCGTTGGGAACGGAACCCATGCCACGATCAGTAATAATCACATTACGACCAATGGAGTTTACCTGAATCCCATCGAACAGAAAAATTACGGTGCGGGCCTGATCGATTGCGATGGCCTGATCGAAAACAACCTCATCGCAAACAATAACCAGGGGGGAGGGATCACCGACTGCGATGGAGTCATCACAGGCAATATCATCGAGCGCAACAGTATGACATCTCAGCGTTACCACGGCGGCGGGCTCTATAACTGCAACGGGGAAATCCGTAATAACATCATCCGGGAAAACAGCGGCCTCAAGTATGCCATGGGAGGTGGTATGGCCAACTGTGACGCCATCATATCCGGCAATACCATTGTGGACAATTTCACCGTTGGACAGGGGGGCGGAGTCTTCAACTGCAGTGGCGTGATCGAGAAAAACCTGGTTTCACGCAACAGCGCCAACCAGTTTGGGGGAGGGTTCGCCGCTTGTAAGGGCATCATCCAGAATAATATCGTCACAAGCAACACTGCGCTCCTCTATGGCGGGGGATTCTACAACTGCACCGCCACTATCCGCAACAACACCATTTTTGCCAACCAGGCCAGGGACGGCGGCGGGTTGGCCGGCTCCAGCGGCATCGTGAACTGCATTATCTGGGGCAACTCCTCGGGACAGCTTTACAGGTGCTCCAATCCCACGTATAGCTGGGTTCAGACTGATGCCGGCGGGGTGAAAAGCACCTCCCAAGATCCGGGATTCGTGAATCCCGGCCAGGGGGATTTTCACCTCGAGGCCGATTCTCCCTGCATTGACGCGGGATCGAACCAGGATGGATTAACGGATGATTTCGAGGGCAATCCACGCCCCTTAGACGGAGTTTCCGAGCCCCGCGGCGACGGTTCAGATTTCGATATCGGGGTCTTCGAATACTATCCCCCCATGTCGCTCGAAATGATTCGAGATCATATCCTGGCAAGACTCAAAATCCCCACAGAAAGACGTCCGGAGGCCGATCAGAATAATGATACCGGGATCGATGTGGGGGATATGATCAAGTTTTTAATTCAATAATTCCGGCATTCGCATTTCCCTGGAATGAGCACTCTTCGAATAAATAATTCTCCAAAGAAAAAAAAAGATGACAACCGTTCCCAATGTTGGAATATATCTTCACATAATCTTTCAGGAGGCGATAATATGACGGATAACGCGGTGACTCTGAATACGACACAGGATTACATTGCCCTCGAGGATCAATACGGCGCCAGGAATTATAAACCCCTGGACGTGGTTATCACAAGGGGGGAGGGTATCTGGGTGTGGGACGTCGAGGGTAACAAGTACCTCGATTTCCTGGCATCCTATTCCGCAGTCAACCAGGGACACTGCCACCCGAAAATCATCCAGGCCATGAAGGAACAGGCCGA
>Ga0272442_10002369_pt1 | contig 27454 bp, 20 predicted proteins | sample SSMForm2O_FD_200262 | JGI IMG/M metagenome (GOLD analysis project Ga0272442, IMG submission 200262) | Marine sediment archaeal communities from Little Sippewissett salt marsh, Falmouth, MA, United States - SSM-Form-2O | ecosystem: Environmental > Aquatic > Marine > Wetlands > Sediment ... | reverse complement strand
GGCGCAAACGCTCCTCTTTCCTTTCGATCCGCTCCTCTATGCGGAGGATCTGATCCTGGATCTGCACTATCTCGTCGAATATGGTTCCCTGGCCGTAAGTTCCTCCGGAATAGACCCTCTGGCTGATATAGCCTGACATGCCGGTGGCCTCACGAAGTTGCTGGCTGAGCTTTTCAGCAATACCGGCCCGGTTTTCGGCCTCCTCGCCGATAAACGATCCGTTGACAATTCCGAAGCGAGAGGAAAGCCGGTCTGTGGCGCCCCCGTCCGTAGAATCCAGAATGCGGATGAAGGCTCTCCCGCTGGTCGTTTCGCTGTCGAACACCAGATGGTCGCCGGCATCGAAAGACACCTCGATATTATCGACACCCTCCCTTGCCAGCCTGTCAGTGATAATGCTCAAAATGTCGGTTTTATCCGAGGTGCCTGCGGGCAGGGTAATCAGGGCGCTGTTGGTGCCGTTGTTAACCTGAAAAGTTATGTCATTGGCCAGGGGCGTTCCACTATCAAAAGCGCTGGTACCGGACACTTTAACGTTGGAGAGCGCAGCCTGGCTGAAAAGCTTGTAGGCTGCCCGGTCATCTTCGTTCAGAGCGTCGATCAGCCGCTGGTTGTTCTGAAGAGCATCGAGGATCTCTTCGTATTCCACCGAGTCGGCCACCAGCACTCCCTCGTAGTTTTGTGTCAGCGGGCTTCCGGCCTCGCCGCTCGAGATACCAAGATCGGCAATGCTGGTCAGGTTGCTGCCCGGGATATCCACCCGGTTGAAAACCGAGTTGCGAAGTCGGCTCTGGATGAACAGAAGGTTGCCGTCCCGCCGGATGGTCTCGCTCTTGTTGTAGGTTTCGAACTTATCCAGGCGATCGATAAGCTCGTCGTAGGTCATGGTGGCCCGTTCCTCGTCGGTTATCGAATCGAGATACTTGCGCTCGTTGGCGTTGAGTCTTTCGGGATTGAGCAGCTTGATCGTTTTGTTATACTCGGTCACGAAACGGGCGACAGCCTCCACGGCCCGGTCGGTGTTCCCGCTCACTGTAACCGTAACCGAAGAATCGGTCACTCCGAGCAGCTCGTAAGTCACTCCGGGAGTGATATCGTCTATCGTATTGGTGTTTCGGCTGTAGCTGATATTGTCCACAGTCAGTTCTGCGGTTTTGCGCTGGCTGCCTACAGCGGTTTGGGCTTTGGCGGATTCAACATTGGCGATCGAGCTGTCGGCGCTGGCTCCGGCCGTGATTCTCAGGGCCTTGAGCAGGTTGCTGGTATCCGAATTCGAGCCGACCTTGATATAGTCGGCGATTGTATCCTCGTCCACATTCTGAACCAGGCTTATCTGGCTGGAGGCTGAATCCAGAGAGGCGGTGACACCGGCAGCCGAGGAGTTGATTTTTTCGATTATGTCGTAGAGGGTGTCTTCGGCGACATCGGCCTCAATCGAGATACCGTTGATACTGAAAGTGCCTGATGTGGGCTTGATACTGAACCCTGCCTGGACCAGCTCGGCTTCCTCATCGATTTTCCCGTCGCCGGTTCCGACAGAGGTCAGCACGGCTGTGGGCGCGTTGGTCAGGCCGAGCACCTTGAGAACATTGCTTGTGCCGGTTGCTCCGCTGTAGCTGCCGAATTCAAGTGTTTGTTCAGGGCCGTAATTGGAGGCTGTGGCCAGGAAACGGTCGGCGCCGGCTTCATATGCCACCACCATTCCTTCACCCGCGCTGTTGATCCGGGCCAGCACCTCGGCCAGGGTGATCCCGTCGTCGATTTCGTCCTGGCTGATCGAAAGGGTCGTATCGCCTACGCGGAAAGTGCCGGCAACGATCCCGGAGCCGCTGTCGTGCGCAAATGCACCGGCGGTGTTGAGGTCCTTGATCGCCTTGTTCAGGCCGATCAGCCCGCTGCCGTCGGCATCCAGGGCCAGTCCGGTTGCGTAAGAGCTGTCCGTGACACCGCCCACACCGGACAACTGCGTCTTGGAGCTGTCTTCGATTGCCATGCTGCTGCTGTTGTTTATCTGAATGCGCGCCGCGCCCGGAGTGAAAACATCTCCGATCGGCGAGCCCACTATCGTTACACCGTCGATCAGGTCGGCCACGCCGGTGGTCTGGAAATCATCCTTGGTACCGGATACCACGCGCCGCGAATCCGGGGTTATGCTTCCCCTGCGGTAAAATGTCTGCACCAGGGTGAAATCGCCGCTGTCGCCGGTGGCGTTGCTGCTGGTGAGAGTATCGCCGCCTGCGCCGAGCACTTGCTGCAATATGCCTGTAGAGCTGCCGGGCTGGCTCGCCGTAAGGTCCCTTCCGCCCTCATTGGCGATTATCCGCAGGAAAGTCCCGCCGCCTGCGCCCTCCACGAGCTGGGCCGTGACATCGGCCACGGAGAGGTTGATCGCCTCGATCAGCCCGCCGACCGTATCGGTTGCGCTCAGGCTCGTGCCGTCCTCCTTGCGCACGGCAACGCTGCCGGTGGCCCCGGAAGCGTCCGGGTCGATCTGGAAGCCGCTGAACTCGGTGACACCCAGGTCTGCCAGGGTCAGCTCGAGAATACTGCCTCCCCCTGCTGCAGCGGCCAGGTCAACCGTGCCGGTTACGCTGCCGGCCTTGCCGTCGCTGGAGAGGATCGTATATGTCCCCACCGCCAGGTCCCCGGGGGATACCGCAGCGTAAGCCCTGGCCGAGCCGGTCCCTGCAGGCGAACCCGAGCTCGCCGTGGCCCCGGGGTCGATACCGAACACGGCCTCTGCCACTGCTCCGCCGGTGCTGATATCGATACCCACGAAGTTGCTCGAAAGCTGCATCGCCTTGCCGCCGAGAACTTCATCGTAAATAAGGTGGGCTTTTACGGAGTCCACCTGGTTTGTGATCTTATCGATGAGCTGGGAAATTGTGGTGGAAGCATCCAGGCCGGTAATCTCCACAGCCGAGTGCGAGCCGCTGCCGTCCGGGTCGATCCTCAGGGTGAAATCACCGGCCAGGCCGAGCGATCCCAGGGTGTCCGTAAGCTGAAGAGCCGCCCCGCCCTTGATTCTTCCCGCTCCGGGCGCGTTTGTGCGGGCGGTGCCGCCGAGCACGTTTATCCCCACCGTGTTGGTGCCGAGCACCCTGGCCTGGCTCAGGTAGCGGTTGCTGTTGACTATCGCCTCCTGGGCCAGTTGGGTCACTTCGACACGGTGGTTGGTTTTCACAGCGGAGAACGTGGCGGTAGCCTGGACTTTGTTTTCGTTGCTGGAGGAAGCTGTCCGGCTGGAGAAAGTGGATTCAAAGCGCAGGGTCAGGGCTTCGTTCTGAAGGTTGAGCAGTTGGTTATTGACATCACGCAGGGCCTCGCGCTGAATTGCCAGAACCTCGGACTTGTCCTCGAGGCGCTGGATCGGCTGGCGCTGCGTTTCGAGCATGGACTGGATTATGGATTCTGTATCTATACCGGATGCCAGCCCGGTAAAGCTGATCGGTGATGTCATCTATTATCCTCTCTTCCATGAGATCACGCCAAGAGCAGGGCGTTCTGAGCCGAACGGAGCGGGCCGGGCCGCTTCCGGTCAGCACTGGAGAGGGCAAGAGTTATGCCACCGGAGGCCGTTTTCGTCTGTAACTTCTTACTAATTAACAGATAGTGTTTTAGCTGGGAGAAAGGGCCGCAGGGCGGGCCGCTCTCTCTCAGGAGATAGAAACGGTAAAGGAATATTTTTCCGGTTATAAAAATAAATATTCTCTTTTATGCGGAAAATATGTCCGCAAGCGGTCCGGGCATAACTATCCTATATCATTATCGGCAGCTTGGAACTGGAGCTTTAAGAGGTGGGAATAGGTAGTTTTGGGTTAGATTTAGCCCGGATTATTGATAAATTCTCTGGCCGTTTTTCTAAGGTGTTGATTACTAATTAAAACGGACTGAATAAGGTCAGCCCGCATGATTTGCCTGTGCAACCGAAAATAACGAAAGTGTGTTGTCTTCAGTAGGGGCGTGCGGCCGCACGCCCCTACAGGACAGGTACTATGCTTGATTGAGAAAGTCCAGTGATCCAGAGGCGATACTCCAGTGAGAAATAACCTGTCTTGGCTTGCGGGCATTTATGAATAATTCAGGTTAGATCCGTCAAAACATTTTACTACAGGAAAAAGAATCTTATACCGAGATTTACTCCCAGTACATTTCTCTTTATATATCCAATCAATTCTCGTGGCTTGAAATGAACCACCTTGATAATGTCAGATCCCTCAAAATCAGTATCAAAGCTTTTATTATCCCTGAAAATCAGGTTGTATCGTCCTTTTACGGTTACTGTAGCTTTACCGGGCAGAATGTACTCAAAGCCGCCGCTGAAAAGCAGCCCCCACTGCTTGAATGACTCGCTGAAAGAATACGAATGGTCTTTAAAATCGCCTGGATAACGGAGATATTCTGAAGCGCGGCCTTCCATGGTCAGTCTTGAGCGATAAAACCCTCCACCTGCCTGGAAGAATACATTGGCGCTTTTTCGGACCGGCTTGAAAAATATCAAGCCTGGAGTAAACGATATTTCCTCGCGCGAAGACCGTGCCTGGAATTCCGTGTCCGCTGGAGACCCGGAGAACTTGCTGAGATCATAGGGTTCGGGAATAGACCATTTATAATACAGCCAGCGATCCGACATATGTTTTTCTGCCTTGTTGCTGTCAAAATCGAAACTGCGGCGAGTGACAGAAAACGGAACGATACCGATATTCCGGGTCAGCATGTAGCCGAGATCGCCCGTGAAGGTAAAAGCGGTCCGGTAGAAATTATCCACCTCTCCTGAAGTTGTCTGCAGGTTTTTGCCGATCGAGCTTTCGATAAATAACCTGTTGCGCTCAGCACCGGCACCAGGTGAGGCCGAAAGAACAAACAGCAGAAAAGCCGGGAGTAACGCGGAAGCATTCATTTTGGATTGCCTTTCCAAGGGGAAAGTTCCAGGCCTGCATGAGTTTTCAAGTTGAATGGCTGGCTGATTTGCGTGTGTTCCCAGGGAGCTGTTAAAAATATCAAACAGTGATCAACCGGTGGGGGGCTTTTTATAATTGCTGGAATGGCCGGGCTGATACTTATGATTATTCGGCCTTTCATCTCCTTGACATGATTTTCAGCATTTCCAATAGATCAAAAATATTAAATCCTCCGTCGTGATTGAGGTCGAATCTGGATCGCTGCATTATCGGAAAATAGTATTTTTTGTGGAATGCAATTTCACCGGCGCTCCAGTGAGGGAAATAAGTCGAGTAGTAATCGCATTGAACTTTAATCCCTTTGATTAATTCCAGCAGATCGTAAATATCAATTTTTCTGTCGCCGTTTATATCTCCGGTTGTCAATGTGCCGGCGGGGTTCAAAACAAAAAGAGTATTACCCGTTCCGGCAGCCCACCCGGTTGAATCCGGGCTGACAAACAAGTCATATACAAACTGCTGCTTCGGCACGGTAAACTCGATTCGCGAGTAGTCTATCAGCGAGTCATAGGGAACTGTATACTCAAGTTCCCAGGATAATCCACCGTCAACGGTTTTGTATATGTGCTCACCGGATGCACCCCACCCGGTATCGTTGTCCAGGAAGGCCAGTTTTGAAACAGGCAGGCCCTCCTGCCTGATTTCGTTATAGGTTTGGCCCATATCTTCAGAAATAAAAATCGTGCGCTGGTTGGGTTCTTCCTCGACCGAAACGATTATTTTTCCGGAATCCAGAATAGCGAAGTCAAGGATATTTCCGGCTTTGATTAATGACCAGTTTGTACCTGCGTCAGCAGTATAAAACAGGCCTGCTGCTGTTTTAAGCCAACCTTCGTTTGGGCTGGTAAAATGCAATTTTTCTTTATAGTACTTTTTAGCCAAATCCGATAACAGGAAACCGTCGTAGATACCGGCCTGGAACCATCTAAACGCAAATCCTTCAAGAAGTGAATCAAGCACGGTTTTCAGGTTTTCCAATTCCGCCGGGGTCACGTCCGCCCACGAGAGGCCCCCGTCCTGTGTCCGCAGAATGGAGGTCTTACCTGACTCGTTATTTTTAATACATATCAAACCTTTGTTATCACTGCTGAACTCGACAGCTCTGATTTCGCCCACCGGCAGGGAGCCGTTGCGCTGGATCAGGCTCCGGGCGCCGTCGGTGGAAAATAAAAGACCGCTTTCCCCGGCCGCAAACCAGATATGTTCTTCCGAAAGTGCGGAGATATCCCAAATCTCGATTTCACTACCGGTAAATCTGACAGGCTCAAACCAGCTAAGCCCGCCATTAATGGTTTTGTAAATCCCGCGGCCCACAAGATATCCTGTTCTGGAATCAGTAAATGTTATGGCGTTGAATTCTTTCAGTACAGATACAGGAACCCGTTCCCAATCACCCTTTAGAGGAAATACCTGAAGTGTAATTACAGCAATGAGGGTAAATAACAGTAGTTGGGGAAATGACGATTTGTGCATTTTGCCCTACCCGTCATATCAGGGGGGAAACCAATCTTTTAAGTATTGTTTTAGACGTTAAATGCTCTTAACCTTGGGGGGGCTTTTAATAATTGCTGGAATGGCCGGGCTGGCGTGGTTTTTTAAAGCAACGATTAATCGATTACTTGGCCTTTATATTATTATGCATTAATATATCAGCTTTGTCAATATTCTGACCAAGATTAATCAGGTAATTTCCTTAAGCTTTCCAAAGCTTCGGCAGTAATAAAATATCCATAACTGAGACAAGCTTAATTGAATCGATAAGAATGTCAGAATAGATCAGCAATCTGCTTGAACCGGGATTTGTGCTGAATCCGGGTGGAATGGTCTTTTGCGCGATTTTCAGGGCAGTTCTTTTTTGCGGGCGAGGAGCAGGTAGCGCTCATTACGGTCATCCAGGGAGACAATCTCGAATCCGTATGATTCAAGCAGGCTGCGGATTTCGGCCTCATCCGGGATCATGTCCTCCGCCACTTCGCCGCCGATTTCGGCATGGTAGCAGTTGAGCTTTTCCCTGCCTGAGATGTGGGCGATAATCAGCCGCCCGCGGCTTTTCAATACCCGGCTGAACTCGCCCAGAGCGCCCTGCCGGTCATCCAGATGCGGGAAAACCCGGAAGCAGATTACAGCGTCCGCGCATCCGTCGGGCAGGGGCATCCCTGCTGCGTCCGCATGGTGGAATGAGACGTTTGCTGCAAAGCCCTTGGCCCGGGCCTGCTCGAGCATTTCCTGCGAGATGTCCAGGCCGTAGAGCCTGCCGCTTTCGCCGATCTCTTCCAGGATGAACCTGGAGATCACCCCTGTGCCGCAGCCCGGCTCGACAACCGTGTCGCCGGGTTTGAGCCCGAGGGCCTTTACCAGGGCGCGGATCTCTTCTTTCCTGCAGGCCTCCCCGCTGTCCCAGCCGCCGGCGTGCCTGTCGAAAAACTTTCGCTTGTCATGATTGCCGTTTTTTTCAGAGCGATGTGCCATGGCCCGCCTGCCTTCTTTTCGGTGAAACAAGCACTGCCAGTCCGAATACCGCGCTTGAGCTGATCACCACGCATGCTCCGGAAGGCAGGTTGAAAAATGAGCTGAAAAGGATTCCCGTGCCTGCGCTGAACACCCCCAGCAGGGCGGAAAGGACGAAAAGCCGGCCCATCCTGTAGGTGAACTGGTAGGCTGCAGCCGCCGGGTTGACAATCATGCTGAAAAGCATCAGCCCGCCCACAGTGTCCAGGTTCACGGTTACGGTGGCGCCGCAGAGCACGAGCAGCAGGTAATAGACAAAGCGCTCGCGGATACCCACTGCAGCGGCCAGGGCCCTGGAGAACATCACCGCCTTGAACTCCTTGTAGAAAAGGGCGATCAGGACCAGGCCGGTTCCGGTCACCACCGCCATGCGGATCAGGTCCTGCCTGGAAAGCAGGAGGATATTGCCCCAGATCAGGCCCATCATCTCGTTTTTCGGCTCGGGCGCCAGGCCGATTCCCAGGAAAGCCAGTCCCATGGACAGCGAAAAGATTACCCCGAGCGAAATATTGGGGTCCAGCCTACTGCGATCCGCCAGCGGGCCGATCAGAAAGGAGACGCCGACCGCCAGGCCGAACCCGCACCAGAGCGGATCGATCCCGAGCAGAATGGCAAACACCGCACCGGCCATTGCAGCGTGCGACAGGGCCACGCCGATAAAGGGAATCCTCATGCTCACAATGAAAACCCCGATCACCGGGCAGCCGACCCCGCAGAGCAGGGAAGCCAGTACTGCATTGCGAAAGAAAGCGTAATCCCAGAGCTGGAGAATGTCCAAAGTCAATCCCCCGCGCGGTAAATATGGTAATGCCCGCCCCTTTGCTCCACGTTCAGCGGGAAACCGTATAGCTCGGAGAGGGTGCCGGAGACTAGAAGGTTTTCCTTGCTGCCTGCTGCGAAAAGGCTTCCCCGTTTGAGAAGGGCCACCGAGTGACACCCCGGAGGCAGGCTTTCGATCTCATGGGTGACATTGATCACGGTAAGAGAGCGCCGGGCGTGAAGGTGCTCGATGATGTCCATGAACCCGGCTGCGGCGCGGGGGTCGAGATTGTTTGTCGGCTCGTCCAGGATCAGGACTTCCGGCTCCTGCGCCAGAGCCCGGGCAAGCTGCACGAGCTGGCGCTCGCCGCCCGAGAGGCTGCCTGCAGGCCGCTGAAGCAGAGAGGTGATTCCCAGTTCGGCGGCGCAGGCGCGGGCTGTTTCGTAATCCTCCCCGCGCAGCCTGCGCAGCATGCCTCTCTTGCCCGTGCGTCCCATCAGGATGATCTCCATTGCCGAGATGGGGATACCCTCATCGAAAGAGAGGTGCTGGGGCAGGTAGCCCACCCGTTTGCGCAGTGCGGTCAATTCCCAAAGCTCCAGGGGCTTGCCCAGCACGCAGACCTCTCCGCGGCTGGGCGGGACAAAACCCGCCAGGATACGGATCAGAGTGGTCTTGCCGCTTCCGTTCGGACCCGCGATACCCCAGAACTCACCCTGCCCGATTGTAAGGTTCACCTCGCGCAGAATGGTTACATTCCGCAAATCTACCCTCACTCCGCGCATGTGGATAAACGAATTCATGGACGTGCGGTTTCCTGCCCGGCTTTGCTGAGAAGGTTGATATTGTCCAGCAGGAGCTTGAAATAAGTGGAATTGCGCTCATTTGAGCCCGGAAAATTGCTCAGGATACATACAGGCAGCCCTGTCTCGGCAGCTATCGCTCTGGCCACGGCCTCTCCGCCGCTGTGAAGGTTGCCGGTGATGAAAGCGATATTCTGCTCCCGGGCGCTTTGGACTATCTCTTTAAGACGCATCACGGAGAGCTCGTCAGGCGAGTTGGTGAACTGGTCAACCACCTCGAGCCCGGCCCAGCGCGCGAAACCGGCCTGCCTGAAAGAGGCGAGCACTTTCTGTCCGGCGAAATCGGCCTCTTCTATCCTGCGGCGCGCCTGCCTGCCGGCTCGCTCGATCTGTTCGCGGGCTGCGCTGAAATTCGTCTCGAAAACCGGTGCGAGACTGCTGAAACTGCTCTCCAGAATCTCTTTCATCTGCTCAAGAGCGATCAGGTGGTTGGATGGGATAAGTAAGTCGCCTGCCGCATGTCCCACAGATTCGAGCATTGCCACCCGTAAATCGGGATTCTGCGAGACCAGTTTCCGGTCCAGGTAGGATTGGAAGTCGTGGCGGACGATCAGGTTTGCTTGCGAAATACGCGCTGCGTCCGCCGGTTTGAAATCGAAATGTCCCGGACAGGAGCCGGGGGGAATGAGCACGCGTATTTCCAGCTCCTCGCCAGAGAGAAGTTCGAGCATGCTGCCGATCATCGTGGTGGTGGCAATCACAATCGGGCGCTTTTCCCCGGCAGCCTGCGAGTTGGGAATGAAAATAAGAGACACGGCGAGAAAAAGCGGGAAACACTGCCTGATCAATTTCAATCAAGCCTCCTGATAGAAAAAAACGAGGCGGAGTGTGCTGCCCACCTCGTTTTTGCCGTAAAATTTTCAGTAATCGAATGTCAGCCCGACAAACGCGGTCGCACCAGGCATCGGGTAGCCGGGCCGGTACTCGTAGTCCGCGCCGGTAAGGTTTTCCACAGCTACGAACAGATGGCTGCGCTGACTGGTACTGCCGAGCTTGCCGAGATAGTAGGAAAGCTTGGCGTTGGCTATGGTGTAGGCTTCGGTTTTGCCCAATTGCGACTTATCTGCCTGAGACAGGGAGGTAAACCTGGGATTGGTGATATATTTCTCGTCCACTGCCTCGAAATCCGCGCTCAACTGAAACCTTTTCATGAATCTCAGGTTTCCGCCCAATGTGAACATGTAGCCCGGAGACTGCGGCAGTGTTTCCGGAGTCTTGCCGAGGATTGTCAGCCCTGAGAACAGAGAAAGACGCTGCAGGGGAGACCAGTTGACAGAGGCCTCGAAACCCGTGGTTTCGAACTTATCCACATTGGCAAAGGATGGAGGAGGCGGGGGTGGCGGGATAAGCCTGATCCTGTTTTTGCCTTTGTCGTGGAAAATGCTGAAATCCAGGCTTGCCCTGCTTGAAGGCGTAAATTTGATTCCCAGCTCGTAGTGATTGACCAGCTCGGGTTTCAGATCCCGGTAGGCCTCCTGCTGGTAGTTCCATACCGCGTTATAAAACCAGACAGAATAAACTCCGGCATAGTTGAAAGCCCGGGTATAGTTGGCGTACAGGTTCCATTTTTCGCCGAAAAGGCTGATCCCGGCCTCAGGGGCTGCCTGGTTGTCGAACGCAGTGTGATAGTTGAGCCTGACACCAGCCGAGGGAGCCAGGGTCAGGCTGCTGCCCACTGGAAAAGAATGCTGTATGCTCGCGTAGCCTGCAGTGTTGAAAAAGTATTTTTCAGGCATCTTTTTAGTATTGGCCGGGTCTGCGTGCTCCTCGACAAAATTGCCGCCGTAGGAATCGTAATCGAAACCGAGAGTCAGCTCCGTAGCATGGGTGATCATCAGGTTTTGCTGAATGCGAAGGCCGCGGTTCAGCCAGTCTGTATTGGAATTGAACCAGTTGCCGGTTTCCCCGCTCCACTGCTGCCAGTTTATCCTGCCGTCGTCCATGTAGAGCTTCAAAAAGCCGTTCGTCTTTTCGCTGTGGTTGGCGAGCGCAAGGTTGAATGTCATGTTCTCGGTATTGTATCGCGAGCGCCTGGGCGGCGGGCTTCCCACCGGGCCCGGGTCGTCCGCCCAGTTATCCGAGGCGGAGGTAATCAGGGAGATGTCCCAGATGTCATTGAACTCGTATCCGACACGGCCCCAGTAGCTTCTCAGCTGGCCGTTTGCCTGCGGCCTGTGTCCGTCGGAGCCTTTCAGGCTGCTGCCGAAATAGTAATCGAAGGCGCGGAATTTTCCGCCGTGGTTAAAAACCATATTGTAAGTGTTTTCCTGGCCGCCGGAAACCGTGACATCGGTCTTCACGCCCTCCCTGTGCATCCTACGGCTTACCAGATTGATCGCGCCGATACTCATGTTACCCAGGCGCACAGGCTGTGGAGACTTGTAGATATCGATCCGCTCGAGGTTGTCTACGCTCTGAAGGTCCATCAACGGGTGAGACCAGATACCGACAAATTTGGGTACCCCGTCGACCAGGGTCTGGATCCCGGCACCCGGCCGTTCAGTGCCCTGCCCGCGAATAAATATCGCACCTCCCTCAGCACCACCGTAGCTGCCCACCAGATTATACCGGGAAATCGATACACCGGGCACTCTGCGCAGCGCAGAGGGCAGGTCCATTGCGTTGAGATCCTTTATCTGCTGCTCGCTGACACGAGTGACTGCCGTGGAGTTGTTCCTGATTACGATTTCATCCAATATCGCTTTTCCCACAATAATGACCGGCGGGAGTTCATAAACCGTATCCTGTTTCACTGCCGGCGGAGCGGCACTTAATGCAGCGGCGGCTATCAGAAGCGGGAAAGTGAGACTGACAGGAAGCCATTTATTCATTTATACCCCCATCCTGGAGTGTTACGATAATATAAAAAGGTGTTACGCAAGTCAATATAACTAGATTCTCCCGGATAGGCAACAGGCTGGATATAAAAAAAGAGCGATGACTTCCCAAATCGAAATAGGCCGGGGGGATAACGTTTACAGCGGATTCAAACCCTGCTATCTTTAAGCTGATGAGGGTTCTGAGGCTTGGATGCAATGTAGATTCCGGCAGCAGGCGCACCGTGGAAGACACCGGGGCCTGTTTCGGGGATTTGATAAAAAAGCTATGAAAAATAATTCGGGCTTATTCTTGAAATTCAGCCTTATGAAACTGATCCAGAGTTATTCCCACGGCTAAGCCAGAAATGTGGGGAGGGGGTGTAGAGTGAGAGGCACCCTGATTGTTTCTTTGTTATTCTTGAAATTTTGTAACTGCCTGGTGGCTGTTGAGCCTGAAGACCAGCTTTTTGTAACCGGAGACAGCATTCCAATGAGAATGGAGCCGGCACAAGATGCATCTGTGGGCAAATATTTTCCGAAAAGCTTTCAGTTAAGGGTAGTGAAAGTCACAGAAGATCAAAAATGGCTGAAAGTGATTCTAAAGGACGGCGGGTATTGGTTGTGGAACTGGTATGAAGAATACTGGATTGAGAACAGAGATGTATATCTGGAGCCTGCCGAATCCAACGTTGAGATCAAGTTTGATGTGAGCCTCTGGGAAAATGGGGACCTGCAGAAGGCCAGACGAATTAGTTTTATGGACTACCTGGAAAAATTAAAAAGTATCTCTTTGAATCCACCCTGTTATGTGAGCGCGTTATATTCTACTAGAGGCCAGAGATTTCCAGGATCCCGGATATTAAGTATCGGAGCATATATCTGGGATCTGACCGATTACTTTTCTCTTATCAGGTTGGCTTGGGGCGAGAGAATTGCAGTAAGGGACACCACTTGTGACACAGATGAATTCGATGAGTACCTTCGGAGACATCGGGTGCTGTACGGAACTGGGAAAACGACTCCTTTTTTTCAGCTAAGTTCTGAGAAAGAAATCAAAAGCGTCAAGCTGAATCTGGAAGCGGTTAAGATTGTCGTGGATGATCCTAGTTGTTACCCGGATGAATTTATCGGCGTAGAGTATGAGACACTGATTGATACTGCATATTCGGTTAATAACAAATACTTCTTTTCATCCCGGAACATCAATACAGATTATTTCTTCAAGACAGGCCTGGCTGGTGGTGTACAGCATGTTAACCTGCTGTACTCTTTCAGGATAACTTATGAAGATAACTCGGAAGAAAATATTGTAAGCAGGCTTGCAATCAGCTGGCCTAAATGCCTGTAAAAATTACTCTTACCGAATTCATCTTTCAACTTTGCATGTCAAATTTTTCCAAGATACGCGTATCGGTTACTGCCTTAATTATTTGTTTGCTCATCTCACTGCCGGCCAGGGCCCGCTACCTGGAGGATTTCAACCGGCGCACCTTTTACGGTTGACTTCCGGCCCGCAGTTTTTTATATCACTGCCATGAATGTTTTATGCCGATCCGTTTTGACCGTGATAGAATTTTTCTGAATTTCAAGCAGGAGAGAATAAATCAATGCCCGTAGTGACCTGTCTCGATCTGGAAGGAGTACTCACACCCGAAGTCTGGATCAATGTGGCCGAGAGGACTGGTGTCGAAAAACTGCGCCTGACCACCAGGGATATCAATGATTACGATAAGCTGATGCGCATGCGGCTGAAAATCCTGGACGAAAACAACTTGAAAATCGATGATATCCAGTCCGTGATCCGCACCCTGGAGCTGCTGGAAGGCGCCAGGGAGTTTCTCGACAGGCTGCGCGCCGCTTGCCAGGTGATTATTCTTTCGGACACCTTCTATGAATTCGCCGGCCCGATGATGGAAAAACTCGGGCAGCCGGTGCTGTTCTGCAACAGCCTGGTGATCGAACCCGGCGGCCGGATCGCCGATTATGTGCTTCGGCAGAAAGACGGCAAGCGCAAATCGGTGCAGGCCATACGCAGCCTGAATTTCAAGGTGATCGCGGCCGGGGACTCGTACAACGACACCACCATGCTCAGCGAGGCGGACGCCGGGATTCTTTTCCGCCCGCCGGACAATGTGATCGAGGAATTCCCCCAGTTCCCCGTTACCCGGACCTACAGCGAGCTCGAGGCGGAGATAGAGAAAAACCTGGGTTGATTCATTTTTTCACCGGGCTGAAAGCCGGCGGCGCTTTTTTACCGTTTTTCCGGTTGTTAATGGCCGGCTGAACAGAAAGAATTTCCATTGATTCAGAAATGCGAGGTAGAATCATGACTGAAAAAAACAATCAGAAAAAAGTATCCAGGAGGGAGTTCGTCAAGCAGGGGTCCACAGTGCTGGCCACGGCTGCCGGGCTTTCCGCTCTTGGCGCACCGGCGATTGTGAGCGCGCAGAATGTGAGCAGCAGGATCAACCTGGGGGTTATCGGCACAGGAAGCCGGGGCGGGTCGATCATGCGCTCGATCAGGGACCACCAGCAGAGCCTGATCACCGATCTCTGCGATATCTACCCGCCCAACCTTGAGGAAGCCAGGAGCTATACTGACAACAAAGAGGTCCGCACGCACACGGACTGGCGCAAGGTGCTCGAGCAGAAAGACGTGGACGCGGTGGTGGTGTCCGCCCCGCTTTACCTTCACGTGCCCATGAGTATCGCCGCGCTGGAAGCAGGCAAGCACGTGTTCAGCGAAAAAAGCATGGGCCTGAACATGAAACAGCTCAACGAGATGCTGGCAGCAGCGCAGAAGCACAGCGATCTGGTTTACCTGGTGGGTTACCAGAGCCGGCTCAATGAGTCGCTCAAGATGGTCAAGGACCTGGTGAAGGAAGGCGCGCTGGGCAGGATAACCCAGTTCTACTGCCATTTCGACCGCAACCAGACCTGGAAAAAAGAGGGCCTGCCGCCTGAGTTGGACAGGCAGCTCAACTGGCGGCTTTACAAGGAATACTGCGGCGGGCTTTTGACAGAGGTGGTGACCCACGAGGTCGACCAGGTGATCGACGTGCTGGGCACCATGCCGAAAAGCGCCTCGTTCTACGGCAATATCATGGTCTACCAGGACGGCCGCGAGCACCACGACAGTATCATGGGAACCTGGGAGATGGATGACGGTGTGATCGGCGTGGGCACCGGCCATCTGTCCAACGCCAGCCAGGGGTCGGGCTGGAGCTTGCTCGGCACCCACGGCACAGTGGAAAGTTACGGCGGCACGCTAAAGATTTACTGGGAGAAACAGGCCCGCCACCTGGACTCGGTCGGGATCAAGCACAAGTTTACCGCTATCAAGCTGGGCCAGTCGCTGAAAGAAAGCGAAAGCCCGAATCTCACCCCGGCCAAGGTGGTCAATTTCGATATCGACAACAGCTACGAGCTTGCCACAGCACGCGAGTTCGAGCATTTCTACGATTGCATCCTGAACGGCGTCAAGCCGATCATGAACGCGGTGAGCTGCCGCAACACCTCGATCGCCGCTCTGATGGCCTACCACTCCTCGATGGACCACGGGCGAAAGTACACGCGCGGGGAAGTCGAGGCAAGGGGCTAGATATTTTACATATGGTTTTCAGATTGAGCAAAAGGCCCGGCCAGCAAGCCGGGCTTTTTGCTTTTATGTGTCATTCAAAAACAATTTTATTTGTCTTAAAAACAGGGGCCGCCTGTGCGAGCCGGGCCAGGTATGCCCGATCCCAAAAATATATTGAGAATCACTGCGGAAGGCCGCGAGTTATCTATTCGAAATTTTTTATAGATTTGATGCCCCACTTTCAGCCCACCCAGTGGGCAACCTGCCGGTTGCCCCTACATTTGTCTCGGCAGTGAGCTACCAAGAAAAAAAGCTGTGTGTTTTTTAAGAGGGGCCGCCTGTCCGAGCAAGGCAAGAGGAGCGTGTAGCTGACAATCAATTTCCATTACGGGTTGAAATAGAAAAGGAAGTTCGGCATGCCATTGCGCGCACGAGCGCGCAGGCGACCGGGTATGGAGCGTGTTATGTGCAGCGTAAACATTAAGGGTTATATAAATATATATCTTAAGGCGAGTTGCGGCCCCGAAAGCGTTTTTTGGTACTTTTTGTCGCTACAAAAAGTACGGATAAAATATTTTTGGGCGGAGCATGCATACTCCCAGGAATATATAGAGAAGCACTGCGGCAAGCCGCGGATATCGAAATAATAAATGACAACCCCCTGTTTCCCCCTTTATTAAGGGGGACTATTTTGATTTCCTTTTGTAAAGGGGACTACATAGCGATCTCCTTGGAGTATTACCGCGAAACAAAGCTCAGAGTTTTTTTTGAGAGGTCACCTGTCCGAGCCGGGCGAGTTGCGGCCCCGAAAGCGATTTTTGGTACTTTTTGTCGCTACAAAAGTACGAAAAGAATGTTTTCTGTAGGGGCGCGCGGCCGTGCGCCCCTACGGGACCGGAATTATGCCTGATTGAATAATTCCAGTGATCCAGGGGCGACACACCAAAACAAAAACCCGGTCAGTTAACCGGGCTTTCTTTTCTCTGGAATGTTATTAATATTATCGCCAGGCACTGCATAATCATTCAAAGGAGGCGCTAGATGCGATATTTTATAATCCTCTCGGTTTTACCGCTGCTTTTAGCCTGTAGCTGCCCTCAAGTCGAGACATTGAAAAAAAGCAACCAGGAGATACTGGACCGGATCTATGAGGACCAATTGATCGAAGTGGCGGCGCGAGTCTATGCCCGCGAGTTCACATCCGGCACGGGAGGAGATATCAGTGTTCGCGTTCCCGGCACTGAGCGGATTATTGTCAAGGCCACGGGCACCTGCCTGGGAGACCTGGATTACGAAAAGCTTTCCATGATAAACCTGAAAGGCGAGGTGATCGGGGGCAACCCGGCGCCGTCGCATGAAGCGGATATCCACGCGGCTATCTATTCGATGCGTGACACTGTGGGAGCGGTGATGCACATGCATGCGCCGTATTCCACGGCCTGGGCCACTGTGGGCGAAAAAATCCCGGCTGTGACTCAGCAGTCCGTTAAGCCGCTCAATTCTGTAGCTGTCGTGCCGTATTACCGGGTGGGCGCGCCGGAGCTGGTCCGGGCCGTGGTAGAGGCTTACCGCAACCCGGAGACAACGGTAGTGATGATGGAAAACCACGGCGTTTTCGTGGTGGGCCGCGACCTTTACGAGCTTCTTTACAGGGCCGAGGTTGTAGAGAACACGGCCAGGATCGCCTGGCTTTGCAAGACCCTCGGAGAACCGGAAAAGTTCGAGTTCTGAAAGACTTTCTCAGGCAGTCTCTTTCCTGATTTTCTCTATGATCTCATCACTTAGCGGCTCGGCATTGCCTGCTGCTGCGTTCTGTTGCACCTGCTGCTCGTTTTTCGCTCCGGGGATCACCACGCTCACCGCCTCGCTGGCCAGGATGTACTGAAGAGCAAGCTGCGGCATGGAGATTCCAAGCTCAGCGGCAATCGGCTTGAGCCTGTCTGTCTTGTCCACCCACTGCCGTAGTTGTTCAGCGGGCACGCTGTGGGAGCGGTGGTCGTCCGGGCCGAAAGTCGAATTCCTGGTGAACTTGCCGGTCAGGAACCCGTAGGCCAGGGGCACGCGGGGGATGATTCCCACTCCGGCCTCTCTGGCTTTGGGCAGGAGCTCTTTTTCCGCTTCCCGCTGAAGGATATTGTAAAAAACCTGGATCGTGGAGCCGTAGCCTGCCTCGATTTGGTGAAGCCCGTGCTCCAGCGGGCCGATCGAGATCCCGTAGGCCCTGATCTTACCCTGCTCGACCAGCCGGTCGAGTGTCTGGGCATTGGCGAAGGCCTGTTCGAGCTGCTCATCCGTTCTGGGCGTGTGAAGCTGGTAGAGGTCGATATAGTCTGTTTTGAGCCGCCCAAGAGAGCTCTCCACTTGCCGGCTGAGAAACTCCCCGCTGAAATCTTTCTGCCACTGGCCGCCGGTATCGGTCAGGTTCCCGCCCTTGCTGGCAATCACCACCCGGTCGCGGCGGGTGGAGAAAACCTTTGCCAGAAGCTCCTCGCTGTGGCCTGCGCCGTAAACATCGGCTGTGTCAAAGAAATTGATCCCGAGCCCGAACGCAGCCTCGATTGCCCGGATCGAATCGCTGTCGTCAACTTCACCCCAGCCGATCTGAAACTGTCCGAGTGACGCCGGGCCACCCACTGCCCAGGCGCCGAACCCCACCTCGCTCACCTTTATTCCGGTTTTGCCAAGAGTTCTCGTTCTCATTATCACTCCCTGCCGGATTTAGCATTGAAAACATGAATACGGTTGACTGCTGGCTGAAAAATAGGCCGCTTTCAACACTATGTCCAGACCTAAGCTCGGCCTGTCAGGACAGAAAAAGCTTTGTATTCAGCAGGTAGATTCTTTAATATACGTTCAGCGCTCGATCAAATTCAGCTCTGAAAAAATTTCCGGAGGGAAAATTGACCAAAACTGCTCGGGGTTTGCTGTTCTGTCTGCTTCTGGCTTTATCGGCGCCGTGTTTCGGCGGCCAGGACTGTTTCCTGGTGGTAGCGGGCCGGAATGCCACAGCCGACGGCAGCGTGATCATGGGCCACAACGAGGACAACGGGATCGAGATGGTGTTCGGCATGCGCCGCGTGGAGCGGATGGTCCACGACAGGGGCGAGTTTGTCGAGCTGGCCGGAGGCATACGCATGGCCCAGGTGGATACCACTTACGGCTACCTGGTTTTCGAGATGCCGGGCAAGCCGTTTTCCCACAGCCTGCTCAACGAGCACGGAGTGGCGGTGGTGAGCAATTCCTGCCCTTCCAGGGAGGACAGGCCGGACCTGAGAGGAGGCCGCGGAATCGGGCCGATACTGCGCTATCTCGTGGCCGAGCGCGCCAGCACCGCCCGCAGGGGTGTGGAGCTGGTCGGCTCCCTTGTCGAGTTTTACGGTTACTCGGAAAGCGGGAGGACACTCACTATCTGCGATCCGCGCGAGGCCTGGCAGGTGGCGCTGGTCAACGGCAAGATCTGGTGCGCCAGGCGCGTGCCGGACGATGAAGTTTCCATTCTGGCCAACAGCTACGGGATCCATGAAATTGACTTGAGCGACCGCGCGAACTTTCTCGGTACCAGAGGGGTTATCGAATATGCCACAAGACGCGGCTGGTACAATCAGCGCACGCACGGCAGGTTCGATTTCGAGCGCGCCTACGCCAGTGCTGACCGAGTGCTTGACCCGGCCCAGAGAAACCGCCAGTGGAGCGGTTACAGGCATGTCTCGCAGATGGGTGTCAGCATGCCGGAAGAGGGAGCCCCGATGCCGTTTTCAGTCAAGCCCGGGCGAAGGCTTAAAGTGGAGGACGTGTTCGCTATCCTGCGCGACCATTACGAGAAAAGCCCCTATGATATCGGCAGGGCCAACCCGCACGGAGCATCGGATGCGATCGGGGCGCGGACGATCTGCTGCGGCTCCACGAACCACGGTGATGTTTTCCAGCTTCGCTCCAATCTTCCGGTCGAAATCGGCGCTCTCTGGTGGCTCGCCTACTGGCGGCCCTGCTCCAGCCCTTTCCTGCCTCTCTATTTCGGCGCTGACCGTGTACCCGAACAGTTCGATTTCCAGCTGGAGGAAAGTAAAGCACTAAGGGTCTTTCGCGACCTGACTCTCCACGTGGACAAGGATTACTGGAACAGGATCCCGGAAGTACGGGCCGGGTGGGAGGAATTCGAGCGGGTGAGTTTTGTTATCCAGCCGGTGATCGAGCAGCAGGCCCTGTCTATCTGGAAACGGGACAGGAAGGTCGTGATCGAGGCCCTGAGCCGCTACTGCCAGGGTACTGCGGCCGGAGCGATACAGACAGCACGCGGGATGATCGAGTAGCAGTCGGCAGGGCAGGCGGGTCAGTTCGTGAAGAAGAATAATATCACCGGCGGCGAAAGGAAACCTATATCTTCTCTTCCGTGCTTGCGCCCGTGTCGCACTCTTTCTTTCTCAGCTCGTCCAGCGGGTTTTTGACGCGGTAATACCTTCTTACCCCGATAACAGCCACGATAATCCCGACAGGGATGAAGAGCCAGCCGATATAAACTATTACGATATTGCCGAAAAAGCGAATGAAAGAGACCCCTGCAATAAAGAGTGTCAGAGCGGTGCGCATGTAAGCCAGCAGGGTTCTCTCGTTAGCCATTTGGGTGCGGTCTGCGGCAAGGAGGTCGCGCAGGATCATTTTACCGGAGAATCTTTCGTAGTATCCGCTCATCGGGTTACTCCAGTTTTATAAAAGATAAGGGCTTCCTGGGGAGATTTTCCGGACGATTGTAAATTTGACCAGCGGAACACAGTGCGGGAACGCACTGGAAAATCTCTCCGCGGAACTGGAAAAGTCCGGGCACATCCGGGGCTAGAGCCTGAAACCTATACTTCCTGCCAGTTGAAAAGACTGCTGGCGGTAGCTGTCCGCCAGGGAGGGGTTGTTGCCCCTGACCCGCCTGATGAAGATATATTTCTGAAGCTCGTAAAGCAGGTAGAAAGTCCTCCTGATTCCAGCCTCTTTATCATCCGGGCGTTTCTGAGCGTAACCCTCCCAGAAAGCGGGCTCGGAGATTCCACAGTAATCCAGAACCGCAAACTCGATTTCCGGGTCTCCCCAGAGCGCACGGTCCCAGTCCAGCAGGCTTGCCAGGCGGCCGTTTGAATCGACCAGGATATTCTGCGCCCAGACATCCATGTGCAGCAGGGAGGAGGGCACGCTGCGGCTGAACGCTCCGATATGCAGCTCGAGCAGCTTCCTCATCGCCCCGGCCTCTGTAGAGTCGTAGCCGCCGCAGTTTTCGACATCATCCAGCAGCTTGTTCCACATGATAACAAAGGCTTGGGTCCAGCCGGCTTGAGGCTCCATCGGCCTGTGCTCGCCCAGATAGCCGTAGCTGTCGCGCCGGATCGCGTGGACGGCTCGAAGAGCCTGGCCGGTTTCGCCGAGCAGGCGGTTGAATTCACTCCTGCTGATCCCGTAAGAATCAGACAGCGGCCTTCCCGGAGCCAGCTCCATTATCAGAAAATCCCGCTCGAGCAGTTTCCGGCTGAAATCGTGCGCGACAATCCCCGGGACCGGCACAGCGGTGCGCGTTTTGATTTCACGGTGGAGCCCGGGCTCCTGGCGCATCATCCCGTGCTCGTAAAAAAGGTTCAGCGCCCGCTCGTCCTCAGGAGCGACCCTGAGCACCAGGGGCCGGGGGCCGCCCTCCAGGAAAAAAGTGATGTTGTACTTGCCCGTGCTGCAGCGGGTGAGTCTCAGCTCCCGGGCAGGAAGATCAAGGTGGCGGGCTGCGGCTGCGATCAATCTCTTTTCAGCGATTGGATTTTCAGGCACTGGAAATGTTCCTCTGTATAATGGTTCTTCCTCAGGCCGGTATCCTCTTTCAGAACTTCAGCTTGATTCATCTTCCGGGGTTTGCCGGGTACTGACATTTTACCCGGGCTTGAAAACCGGGGAACAGGCTGTCATGATAATGATCTACACGGCTTACCGGCGCTGCTGGAGTTTCAGCGTGCCCCCTGTTTTGGCGGCTTCGTTCACTGCAAGCAGGACCTCCAGGGTGTGAAACGCCAGTTGAGCGGAGTTGGCAGGCTCGCGGCCTTGCCCGACCGAGCGGGCCAGCTCGAATATCCCCTCAGACCAGTCCACGCCAGAGGCCGGGTACGGGCCGGGGTCGCCCTCGATATGGTTCCAGGCCGCGGAATCCTTGTTCGAGATTCTCAGTTCGCCCCGGGCCGCTGTCACTGATGAAAGGGAAATAGAGCCGTCCGTGCCCTGGATTTCGAGACCTTGATACCGGGTTTTGGAGTTTGCGTAGCTGAACGCGATCCTGCCGATCACGCCGCTGGCGAACCTGAGCAGGGCCACTCCCTGGTCGAACACAGTGACTTTGAACTGCATGCCGCTCAGGTCTTCCCGCTTCGGAAGGGCGATATCAAACATGCCCTGGACCTCTTTGACAGGCCCGAACCAGTCGATCATCAACGAAACAGGGTAGGGGCCGACATCGAGCACAGGCCCTCCGCCCTCTGTGTAGAACTGCTCGGGGTTCGCATGCCAGGCCTCCACTCTCCCGTGGAACATCTCCGCAGCAACGGACACAGGGTTGCCGATCCGGTCCTCGGCAAGCAGCCTTTTCACTTTCTGCTGGTTTTGCCCCAGCAGGATAAACGGGGCGCAGGCCAGGGTGACATTTTTTGCCCCGGCCAGAGAGATCAGCTCACGGGCCTTTTTCACGCTCAGGGCCAGCGGCTTTTCGCTCAGCACGTGCTTGCCTGCTTCCAGGCAGGCCGCTGTTATCTGTTCATGGGCTTTGGGCGAGGTCAGGTTCACTATCGCATCGATTTCTTTCTCTGAAGTCAGCTCGTCGAGTGATTCATAGAACCTCCCGCCGTATTTTTCGACAAACCGCACTCCCTTTGCAGCGGTTCTGTTCCAGGCCCCGGCGAACTCCACACCCTGCTTGTCCCGCCGCCTGTTGAAAAAATCGAGATAAAAGTCCGCAATATCGCCGGTTCCGGCCACGGCAAAACGAAATTTTTTGCTCGTTTCATTCGTTTTATTCATTGCCACTCCTTGTTCTGATTCATCTGCGAATATCATTGCCAGTCGATTACCACACCCATGTAAGAGCTTCGGTCCCGACAGATGTCCAGGTAAACCTCAGGCGCCTGCTCCGGCTTGATCCTGTGAGTGATCAGGTTGTCGATCCTGATTCTCCCGGCCAGCAGAAGGTCAAAGAAAAAGCGCACCAGCTCTTTTTTGCCCCACCTGTAGTAAGCGTTGCCCTCCCAGGGCGGCACTGCGCCGTGGGCAGCGATAATAGAGATCGAGTTGGAAATCACGTCATGGGTCAGTGTCTGCCTGGAGGGGTAAGCCACGTCACCGATCAGGCCCAGGCGGCCCCTTTTGCGCAGCATGTGCTGGGCCGAGTGGAAAACCGACGGATGCCCGGTAATATCGAACACCAGGTCCGCTCCCTCTCCCTCTGTCAGCCCGGATATTTTTTCCAGTGCTTTGTCAGCAGTACAGCAGAGCACCTCGGTGGGGCCGTTCCCCCGCGCCAGCTCGCACCTTGCAGCCACCGGGTCCACTGCAACCAGATTGTTCAGACCAGATATTCCGAGCAGCCGCACCGCGAGCTGCCCGAGAGGCCCCAGCCCGATTACCACTCCTGTTTCCCCGAGCGCGGGAGCAGATTCCCGGATGCCGTTCTGTACGATGATATTCAGCTGAAACCACGCTGCCAGCTCGGCAGCGAGGCCGTCAGGCACGCGGTGAAGGTTCTCCGGCCTGTCGATAAAATACGCCCGGTGCGCGCTGGTCGAACAGACCCGGTCTCCCGGGCCTATCCCGGTCACGTCAGGCCCTATATCGACAACCTCGCCCACGCTGCTGTATCCCGGCTCGAACGGGTATTCGATCCACTGGTCCCAGATACTCCCCGGCTCCACATCACGCTCGAAACAGATCATTTCCGTGCCGATCGAGACCAGCGAACACAGGGTCCTGCAGCGAACCTGCCCTTCCTGCGGCGCACCGCAGGGTTCGTCAACCAGCTCCATCTCTTTCGGGCCCGTATAATAGAAAACCTTGTTCTGGATATTTTCTTTGCCCATCGTGTCCTCGCGGATATTTTTTTTGAAAAAAATGTTCATGTCAAAGGCAAATCTGCGTCAATATAAAATAGCAGGAATACAGGCTGTTGAAAAGGCCGGGAGAATGTTCCTTACTCAGGGATAATCCGGTGATCCAAACAGGGGGCAGGGGCAGGGCTTGCCGCAGTGCTGCTGATTCGTTTTTAATCGAATGAAATTCCCCGCAGCTTTATTTCTTTGCAGCTCACCGTTTGAGACTACCGTAGGGCCAACCGGCCGGTTGCCCGGTGGGTTGGGGCAAGCCCCGCCCCAAAAAAATATTATCCGTACTTTTTGTGGCGACAAAAAGCCCCGCCCCCCAAAACATTTATTTGTACTTTTTGTGGCGACAAAAAGTACCAAAAAGCGCTTTCGGGGCCGCAACTCGCCCGGGCCTGCGGCTTTTGCGAGCCGTATTGTTTACGCGGTAAAAAACACGCTCCCTCCCCGGTCGCCTGCGCGCTAACAGCGCGCAATGGCCTGCCGGGCGTTCTTCTCTTTTGCAGCCCGCCATGGAAATTTTTTACCTGCTGCACGCTCCTCTTGCCCGGCTCGGACAGGCGGCCCCTCTTGAAAAACTCAAAACCTTTCCAGGGAGGTAAATCAGGGCTGAAACAAATGTAGGGGCAACCGGCCGGTTGCCCGCTGGGCAGCATAGTTTACTCGTGCAGTTGGATACCACTGGTAGAGGAGGCCAGAAAAATAGTGAACGAGGTGATAAGGGAGCTGGGGGGGAGGGAATACAGCTTTGCGGATAAAATCTCTTAGATTACAATGGAAAGCAGCTACCTGGAATTTTTTGTGGTTAATGTTAAAGCTGGCTTGCAGCAGACAGCTCGCTATCGACGGTCTTCATTTAATGGTATGTCAGATCGGTAATTGTATGTTTTAATAGCCTCAATGCAGCCACGAACCACGATGTTTCGAAACTGCTTGATTGTTATATACACGATCACGTCCGGGCTTGTATTTACCTCAGAGTTTTTTCCATCGTAGAAATGAAAGTCCCAATAATTGCCTTCGTGTACCACATCACACCTGACATTGTATAAAAGATCCACTATTTCCCTTAAATTCAGAGGACGTAGGTCTAAATGGCTGAAGCCGTTCTTGAGTTTCGCTCGGTTGGCTGATGGTACAAGCTCCTCGAAAAATCGGCGGGTGTGTGCCCTAGATTGCCCTTCTTTTTTGTAGTTGCTGTGCAGTTTAGAAATATGCTCTGCGCATACGAGTAAGAAAAACAGTTGCAGGGATTCGCGGCGGGCTCTGATTTTAGGTAAGTCATCTGACAATGATACAAGCCTTTGAGCATGATGCATCATTATTTTAGCCTGGAACTTTTCGTCCTTTGGGCTCAAGTTCTCGATTCGCTCTACGAATTGACATGCCTTTTGGTGGTTCTCAAAGAAAGGCTGGTAGAAGTTTATCCACTTATCCATGACCTTAATTCCTAATAAGTCCTAAAGTCCCGGTGCTCAGCTGCGTGAGCCACGCACGTCAGTTTGTCTGCGTCGTTATGTGCCCCCCTTAAGGATATCTGCCATCGAGTAACCTTTACTGGTTATTTCAAAAATTTCTCCCCTGTAACCCCTTTCTATAACCAATTCTTCGTCAATTAGTTCTTGCAGTGCTCCTTCCCAAGTTGCGATAATTCTATGGTCGTTCCCCGAAATTAGATTCTTTTGATTCGTTTGGAGGCCTGTGCCACTTAAAAACATTATAGTCCCTCGCTCATCTTCACTTGCCTCAAGCAGCAACGTTTTAGCTTCATTAGACAATTGGGGAATTTCTAATGGAGAAGTTTCTACGTCCTCGATACGAAAATCTGCATTATTTGGGGAATCAAAGTATTCCGATTCGTTAAGCTTGTGTTGCAAATGTCTAAAGAATTTATCCTTGAAGTCTGCAAGATTATCGTACACTTCATAAAGCCCACGGCTTTGTAAAGATTCTTTAAACTCTTTAAGCTTTGTTAACTGTTCCGTGTCAATTATGTCTGGGTGAGCAGGATTGTTTGAGAAATAAAGCATCGCGGGTTTGTCATCACTTATATGTCTCTCGATCTCTTCCACCGTTCCACTATCGTACTTTCCGGTAGTAGTTCCGATTCGTGTCCAGAATATCCCGACTAAGAGATCGCATCTGTCCAATACTTGTCTGTTTATGATCTCCTGCGGTTTTTCCCCCATCTCAGGCGAGGAGTGCGATTCCCAACCTACCGGGAGTAAGACAACGCGTCGGTCCTCAGAGTGGATAGCGTTCCACTCATGTATGACTTCACGAACAATATTTCTTTCTGCCTCTACATCACCAGGAGATGCTATCATCACATTATAGACTTCAGCTGGATAACTCATTATTCCTACCAAGTGCCTTAATAAGTTATATAACAGATTCTCAGTTAAACTTTTATACCACAAGATTGCCCAATATGAACTCTTTCACTTCAACTTGTAAGTATCTTATTTGCTAGTTTGGAAACTGCTAATCGCTGTTAATCCATATCGGTCAGCTCTTTTTACCGCGGCCATATCGGGGGGATGCTTGACTTGTAGCGTGAGCGCTTTTATCTACCTTCTTTTCAAATAATCGTCTTCAAGAAACTTTTTAAAATTTTTTGTAATTCTTTCCGCTACTTTCCGCATCCCTCCTCTTCTAAGGTTCCCCCACCAAATACTCCTATCCCCTGCCTCTGTTGCCCATATTATTGCCTTCGAATCACTAGAAAGAACGCTAACGCCACCAATGTTTTTATCTTTGTTACTTCCAAAAACAGTATGGTACCACCTTTGTCTTTCAACTTCTTCGCTATATCCTGTCATTATCAATTCTGCCAAAGAATCACTTGTTACAAGTTGTACCGGCACTTTTCTTTTAATTATCTCTGCCATGATAAAAGTATTAAGTCCTTTTTCCATAGTGTCTATATACATAGTGGGAAGCTGCTTCCGAATCCCGGTATACTGGCGTGAAGCTCCGCCGCAAGCAGTTAATGCAACACAAAGACTTAATAAAAAAATTAGATGATATTTCACAATAACACCTCCTTTTAAAAGAATATATTTGGGTTTGGTCTTCTAATCGATTATTGGTTAGTCTAGTCTTTTTACCGCGGCCATATCAGGGGGATGCTTGAATTGTAGCTTGAGCGCTTTTCCGTATTTTAAGAATATATGGTAATTATATCAAGGGTTTTTTGGAAAAAAAATTTGAAATATCCTGAAAAAAACTGAATGTGCTCTGCCGGGGAGCTCAGGTGAAATTCCCTGCGGGAATTCAACAGCAAAATACTGACACACCCCTGTGTCCCCTCTTGATAGAGGGGATTTTTTAAAGCACAGGCCCACTACCTTATTGCAATGAACATGTGTGGGGCGGAGGGGGGGCAAGTCCCCTCTATAAAGAGGGGTGCCTGCAGAATGCAGGCGGGGTGTGTCATGCTCCGGACAGGGCAGGGCGAGAGCAGCCCCCTGTCGCTCCGGGAGTTCTCACCGCGGGGCCGTGGAACACGCTGCCGCCATCCGTGGTTAAATAATTACCTGGGATCAGATATGAGCTGCTTGCTTAGGTGTGCAGTTCCTGGCTGCCTTGCGCGCTAAAATATCTTTTCGTATAGAGCAAGAAACTGAAGTACACTATCAATTGCACTACAAACAAAACCTTGATAGCCACTTCATTATTGGTAATTGCTTGATTAAAAATTTCCACCTGCTGTTCAGGCAAACCCATCTTGTCAAAGAACTCCAGCAGACTAACCTGCGAAAACGTTATTGCCATCGAAAGCGCACCGGCAATGGTGACCCAGGCAGCTATCCACCACGCTTTGATGTCGAGTTTATATATTCCCCAGGCTGCGTAGCC
>Ga0272442_10002368_pt1 | contig 27456 bp, 22 predicted proteins | sample SSMForm2O_FD_200262 | JGI IMG/M metagenome (GOLD analysis project Ga0272442, IMG submission 200262) | Marine sediment archaeal communities from Little Sippewissett salt marsh, Falmouth, MA, United States - SSM-Form-2O | ecosystem: Environmental > Aquatic > Marine > Wetlands > Sediment ... | reverse complement strand
TGCGGCTTCCTGGGGCTGCTTCACCTGGAGATCATCCAGGAGCGCCTGGAGAGGGAGTTTTTACTCTCCATTGTTTTTACGGCCCCCTCGGTGCGCTACCTGTTTACCCTCCAGGACGGCAGCGAGACCTACGTGGACAATCCCCTGGAATACCCGGAGCCTGCCGCCATACTCTCAGTCCGGGAGCCCTACATCCGGGCCTCGATCATCACACCCACCACCTACCTGGGGAATGTCATCAATCTCTGCCTCGAAAAGCGGGGCGTGCAGGAAAATATGACCTATCTCGATGAGAAGCGGGTCGAAATGATCTATACTCTGCCCCTGGCGGAGGTTATCTTCGATTTTTACGACCGCCTCAAGTCCCTCAGCCGGGGTTATGCCTCCTTCGACTACGATATGGCGGACTACCGGGATACGGATATCGTCAAGCTCGAGATCCTGATCAACGGCAAGCCCGTGGACGCCCTTTCCCAGCTTGTTTTCCGCGAGAGCGCCTACGACCGCGCCCGGCATGTCACCCGCAAGCTGCGGGAAGAGATCCCGCGGCAGCAGTTCAAGATCCCCATTCAGGGGGCTATCGGCAGCCAGATCATCGCCAGGGAAACCATCTCCGCTCTGCGCAAGGATGTCACCGCCAAGTGCTACGGTGGTGATATCACCCGCAAGCGCAAGCTCCTGGAAAAGCAGAAAGAGGGTAAGAAGCGCATGAAGATGGTGGGAGATGTGCAGCTTCCCCAATCCGCCTTTCTGTCCGTACTCAAGACCAAAGACGATTAAGCCTCTCGCCGCAGCTCCATAAGCCGCCGTCGGGTGTCCGTTACGGCCCCTGCCACGCGGGTCAGGAGGTCCCCGGAAAGCCGAAGCTCTGGAGTGAAATCCGGCAGGTCCAGGTACGCGTACTCCACCTGCTTGAGGGTTTCGCGGAGAGGTGCTTGGGCAGCGCCCGGGTCATGTGAGTTCTCCCTCGTCATTCGGCAGGCCGCGGCCGCGGCGTCCAGCAGCTTTTCCTCGCCCTCCAGGAACGCCGCCACGGCCTTGCGCGTCGGTGTGAATGCGCGGGCGGGCAGAGAGCTTCGCACGGGCGCCGCGACGGTCGGGATTCGGGCAGCCAGGCCGTTTGCTTGCCGCACTCTCAGGAGCGGAGCTCCGCTGGGGAGCCCACGCTCCGAGAGAGTGAACACCCCGTCGCTAGAGGCAATGATTTCCCGCAACTTCAGCGCATAGCCCTGGAGCACCAGGTCGCTCAGGACCGGGCGCCCGCTGCCGTTTCTAAGGCGCAGCAGGGGCCGGGTTTGGACTGCCTCGTAGCCGGGCATGTCCACGGAGTTGTAGCGGCAGGTTCCGTGAAGCATGGCGCGGTGAAAAGGCGCTCCCCGGGCGTGGGTTTTACCCTCCGGGTAGCTGAAATCGAGGCCCGCCAGGAGCAGCGGTCCGGAAGCGATTCCCAGGGCGGCCGCCGCTGCGGCCACGCCCACCGAGCCCAGGGGGGGCAGTTGAGCGGGCAGCAGGCCCCGGGTGCGCAGCCTATCGAACAATTTCAGAGGATAGAAGCAGGAGGAGAAGAAATAGAGGCCCTTCCCACCCAACCGCCGGATGATCCAAGGATTGGAGGTCAGGTCGCAGATCAGGGGCAGGCGCAGACCGGGGTGGGCAAGGAAATCCTGAAGATTGGCCAGCTGGGCCTCGAGCACGAAAACCGCATCGGGCCTGATCCCGGCGTCCAGCAGCACCGGCAGGGCCGTATCCACGGCGAGCACGAAGAGCTCGGCCCGCCGGTGACCGATCCACTCCAGGGAATCTTCCAGAGAGGGGCCGGCCCCCGCCAGCAGCAGGGCTTTTTCCGTGCGCAGCTCGGAAAGATCAGCCGTTGGAGGTGCATCCGGCCCGCCCAGGAGATGCAGGTTCGTGAACAGGTTTCTTATCCAGAGGCGGGCCATGCGGTTCAGGGTCAGCCGGTTTTGCCACCAGGCCCGGACGCCGCTTTCCAGCATTGCCAGCATCTCCGCGTAGGTCTCCTTGTCCAGCTCATAGGCCCGGCAGAGGTAGAGGGGGATGACCCTGCGGAAGCGCCAGGCACCCAGGTCCTGGAGGACTCGGGCCACGGCTTCCGCGGAGCCGCTGCGGACAACGGTAAGGCGCTCATCCCGGGGCAGCACTGCTGTGCTGCAGCCGAGGTGCATGAGCTCCTGGTTTGTTTCCACGCACAGAACATGGCTGCCCGCGGGCAGGCGCTCCAGCAGCTCGGCCAGGCCGTAGCCGAGCCCCAGAGAGGGGACGAAGACCAGGGTTTTCTCGGACAGGGGGATTCTGCGGGCCCTGCGGAGCGCCGCTCCGCGGGGATCGACGGATGAATAGAGCAGCTTCTGTCGATATCTGATCGTCAGGCCCCTGCCCGTATCCACGAGCAGGGGGGGCTGAGATGCCATCTACTGCCGGCTACTGCCGGGGCATGATGTACTGGTAGAAGGTCTGGGAGAAATTGTCCTCAATCAGCTCCGGAGCCAGGAGAACGCCTTGCAGGTCGGTTTCCCGGCTCTGATAGGCAAAGTAGCTGTAGTAGCGGGACATCATCTCCGATTCCGCAGCGGGCTGCCGCCGCTCGTCCTCCAGCTTCAGCACCACCACCTGGTCTTCCAGGATCACCGCCTCCGAGAATTGATTCGGCTCCAGCGACCAGGCGGTTAAAAAGAAATCCCGGTTGAAAGAGGCCGAGCTGATGTCGATGCCCGGGTTGACGGCGCGTACGGGGGTGGTGAAAAAGATGCCCTGGTAGTTGATGGGAAAGTACTCGGTCTGGTAGACAACCAGGTTCCGGTCCAGGCCGGCCAGCAGAAAACCAATTTCCCCCGCCCGGGCGCGGAAATCCTCGGACTGCTTGAGGGCATAGTCCTCGACCCTGCCCCTTTCATACTGCATGATATAATCCCGTACGACCTGCACGCTTTCCTCGTCAGGGGAGCCCTCCTCACCTAAGTCGAGCTTTACGGCGGGAGAGTCGGCGCGGTAGATGATCCAGCCGAAGCGGCTTTCCAGCACGGGTGAGATTTCCCCTTCCTGGAGTGCGAAAACTTCCGCCAGCGGCTCGCCGGACTCGAAGTCCCTCTCCAGGTCATAAAAGTAGCGCCAGCCCAGCTCTCCCCCCTTGCCGGCGCTTGAATCGTCCTTGGAATGGGCCCGGGCCAGCTCTTCGAAGCTGCTGGTGCGATCCGCAAGCTTGGCGCGGATTTCCTCGGCTTCCTTGGCGTTGGATTTGATCAGGATGCGGGAGAGCTTGATCTTTTGAAACAGGTCGGAGCTTTCCAAACCGAAGCTGATGACCTCCTCTTGGGGGTAGCTGCTGAAGGGAAAACGCACGAAGCTGAAGCGCCTTTCCACTGCCGCCATCTCTCTGAAAAACACCTCTTCCTGCGTGCTGGTCTGCTGGCTGGTCAACAGGTCTTTGACAACCTGCTGCTCCACCAGCTGCTCGCGGAAATAATCGTGGTTCGACTGTCTCTCGGCATTGCTGGTGGCTTCGTAGCGCTCCTCGGAAAATTTTCCGTCCACCATGTAGGGCCCGCCGGTGATCAGGGCCTGGTCGATCCTGTCGCCGGAGATCCAGAGCCCGCTCTCCTCAGCGGCCATGAGCAGGGCGGTATGCAGAAGCGTCCGCTCGAAGGCCTCGCGCCAGATACGCAGGATCTGGCTGCCCAGGTCCTGTTGCTCGCCCTCCTGGTCGCGGACCTGCTCGGCGATCTGTTCCCGCTGCCGGGCCAGGTAATTACCGGGATAGAAATCGATTGCCTCTCCCCTGTAGGCTCCGAAGTTGATTCGTCCCCGCCCTACGCTTCCGGAGATTACCGGGGCACCGACAAAGGTGACAACGATGATCACCAGCAGGATGATGCTGCCGGCATAGAGGAATGGGTGATGAAGCTTTTTTTTCTCGACTTCCGTTTCCGGTTTTTTATGTGTTTTCTTGCCGACGGAGCGCCGTGCTTGTCTTGAGGCCATGAGCCGTCCTTATTTTCTACGATTTTCAGGATAATATCCAGGGAGAAAGATAGCATCGTCCTCGACTATTGTCAATTCGGGCCTTGACATTACTCAGGCGGATACGTATAGTACCCACAGATTGCACGTACTGTGCACTCATGTATTTATGTGCCCTGGGGGCGTGGCGAAGGTGGTTATCGCGCCGGCCTGTCAAGCCGGAGACCGCGGGTTCAAGTCCCGTCGCTCCCGTAAACCCCCTTATATGGGGGTTTTTTTGCTGAGGCGTAGCCGAAGCAATCATGCCCGGCGGCAGCATGCCGGTGGGCATAATCATGAAGCTTTGCTTCGTGCTGAGACATAGGGACACAGAATCAGTACGACGGTGTGTCTCAGCAGTTCACCTCGGGCTGTAGCGCAGGGGCTAGCGCGCTCGGTTCGGGACCGAGAGGTCGGGAGTTCAAATCTCCCCAGCCCGAATTCCCGCTGCCGTCCGCCCGCAGAGCCGCGGGCGGGCAATTGATTTCAGTTTATACACCCCCAGGCCGAAGATTTTAGCAGGTTTCCGCTATGTCATTTGCCAAGAAAATGCTGCCCATATTTTTTTTTCTGATCTTCCTCGGAATCCTTTTCGCCGAGGAGAACGTACATAGCCTGAAAAAGGGTGAAACCCTTTACCGCATAGCAAAAACCTATGATCTTCCCCTGGATGTCCTGGCCCGCTTCAACGCCATCTCGGATCCCTCGGCGCTGCGGGAAGGCACGCAGATCCGCATTCCCACAGCCTACACGGTAAAGAAGGGGGATACCCTCTACAGCATCGCCAGAAGCAGGCAGGTCGACATCAAGATTCTCACGTCTCTGAACAACATCGAGACTTCCTCCACCCTCAGCATCGGGCAGACCCTTTATATGCCTGACAACGCGGTGGCGCAGCCGCAGGTCGTACGTCCCGCGGGCGAGGCCGTTAGCGAGGAAACAGGCACGAATCTACTCTGGCCGCATGCCGGAGAACGCCGCAGCCTGTCCGGGAAGATCTCGGGCATTCTGATCCGCGGCCGTGAGGGGGATGAGATTGTCTCGGTTTCCTCCGGGCGTGTGGTTTGGGTCGGGCCCTACCGGGGATTCGGCCGCGTAGTATTCGTGGAATCAACGGGGGGCTATATCTATGTCTACGCGGGCAATGAGACCACGCCGGTTCAGGTGGGAGAGCGCATCGAGAAGGGGGAGGTCCTGGGCCTGCTGGGCAGGGATGCCCATGAAGGCGTTCCCCAGCTCCTCTTCCTGGTCTATAAAAACGGCGTCCCTGTGGATCCATTCCGGGCGCCCCGCAGTTGAAAATCATTCTCAATTTTTTTCCCAGGAGTATTGTAGTTTTTCCCGGAAATGGTACACTCCTAAAAGGGAGTTGGAGGCAGCCTCGGTGGGCCTCCGGCCGCCGATAAAAGTGTGTCTATGCCGAAGAAGAACCTAAACGAAGGCAGTTATACATACAACCACACCTCGCCGGATATCGATCCTCTGGCGCTTTATCTGCGGCAAATATCCCGCTACCCTTTACTCACCCTGGAGCAGGAGCAGCAGATCGGCGCCGATGTCGAACAGCGGCGCGATTCCCTGGATCTCCTCAAGCAGGAGCACGAAGCGGGCAGCCTGACTGGAGCGGAATACGAGACGCGGAAAACGGAGCTGGAACAGGAGCTGACGATCCTGAAAAACAGGATGATCAACGCCAACCTGCGGCTGGTGGTATCCATCGCCAAGAACTACCAGTACCGGGGGCTTTCCCTTTTGGATCTGATCGACGAGGGCAATATCGGTCTCATCGAGGCGGTGGAACGCTTCGATTACAAGCGGGGCTGCCGCTTCACCACCTACGGCACCTGGTGGATCCGCCAGGCTATTATCAAGTCGCTGGCTGACAAGGGGCGGGTCATCCGCATTCCCATCCACATGCTCAACACCATCAAGAAGTGCTATTTCGTGGCCAAGCATCTGACCCAGGAACTGGGGCGGGATCCCTCCAGTGAAGAGCTGGCCGCCTACATGAACCTCAAGCCGGAGAAGATCAAGGAGATCGTCAAGCTGTCCCAGGAAACGGCCTCCCTGGACAATTCCGTGGACGACGACAACCTGACCAAGCTTTCCGACCTGATCCAGGACGAGTCCATCGGCGAGCCCTTCGAAACGGTGTTCGTCATGACCCTGCAGGACACCATCGAGCAGGTGCTCAACAAACTGAGCGAACGGGAGATGAAGATCATCCAGCTCAGATTCGGGCTGACGGGAAACGGGCCCTGCACCCTGGAAGAAACCGGCAAGATACTGGGAATTACCCGGGAGAGGGTGCGGCAGATCCAGGAAAAAGCGATTTCCAAGCTGAGATATTTCAAGCTCATTCGAGACCTGAAAGACGTAATCGATTATAATTAAGCCATGGAAGCGACCTTTTCCGCCCCCCGAGGCTTGGGGGGCGATTTATATCCGCCAGCGGACAAGTCCATCACCCACCGGGCGCTGATGCTGGCCGCCGTGGCCGCGGGGGAGAGCCGGGTGTTCAATCCCCTCAGCACCGGTGACTGCCTGGCTACCCGGCGCTGCCTGGAGGATTTGGGCGTCCGTTTTGCCCCTCTCCCGCCGGGAGGGCGGCCGGGCCTGCGCATCGCCGGACGGGGGCTGACGGGCCTGCGGGGCCCGGCGGGGGCTCTGGACGCGGGCAACTCCGGCACCACCCTCCGCCTGCTGGCCGGGCTCATTGCGGGACTGCCGATCCGGGTGGTCCTCGGAGGAGATGATTCCCTCAATTCCCGCCCCATGCTTCGGATCGTCGAGCCCCTCAGGTCCATGGGCGCGGATATCCGGGGAGCCTCCGGGGGGCGCTACCCGCCCCTGGAATTTTTACCCGGCGGGGGCAGCCTCGGGCCGGCGGATTACTGTTTGCCCGTGGCCAGCGCTCAGGTCAAAAGCACCCTGCTCTTCGCCGGCCTGCGGGCCGCTTCCCCCTCCCTGCTGACCGGGAAAATCGATTCCCGGGATCACACCGAGCGTCTTTATCACTACCTGGGCCTGCCCCTGAGCCGGGAGGCGGGATTCTTAAGGCTCGAGCCGGTGGATTCCATCCCCCCCTTCGAGCTGGAGGTTCCCGGGGATTTTTCTTCCGCCGCTTTTTTCATTACCGGAGCCCTTATCTCCGGACAAGAGTTGACGGTCCGAGGCTGTGGGCTGAATCCCACCCGGTTAGGTTTCTTGAGGGTTCTGGAAAGAATGGGCGCGCAGCTCGAGGTGAGAGATGAGGGGGAATCCGGCGGAGAGCCGGTGGGCAGCATCCGGGTGCGGCCCGGCGCCCTGTCCGCCGTGACGGTAACCGCCGAGGAAGTGCCGGCGCTGATCGACGAGATCCCCCTGGTGGCCGTGCTCGGAGCCTTCGCCCGGGGCGTCACCGCGGTATGCGGCGCCGGGGAGCTGCGCTACAAGGAGAGCGACCGCATCCGGGCTGTGGTTGATATGCTGGGCGCGCTGGGCGGGCGGGCTGAGCCGAAGGAAGACGGATTCAGCGTGGATGGCCCGCAGGTCTTAAGCGGCGGAACCGTCGATTCCGGGGGCGACCACCGCATCGCCATGGCCGGGGCGATACTTGCGGCCGGAGCGGGGACGCCGGTGACCGTGGAGCGCTTCGAGGCCGCTGCCGTCTCTTTCCCCGATTTCATATCGGATTTTCGCCGCCTGGGCGGAGAGGTGACGGAATGAAGAATTCGAGTTTTTGCTTCGGCGGGCGGGAAACCCGGCTGCGTTTCGAAAACCGGCCGGACCTGCATCCGGCAGCGGGCAGGACCGTGACAGTCTTCGATGCCAACACTCACCGTCTGTTCGGCGGCGGGATCGAGGAGCCGCTGATCGTGCCCGCGGGGGAGGGCGCCAAGAGCTGGCCGCACGTGGAAGAGTTGCTCGAGGCCGCCCTGAGCCGCGGCCTGGCGCGGGATGATACCTTCGTCGCTGTGGGGGGGGGCGTGGTCTGCGACCTGACCGCCTTCGCCGCCTCAATCTACATGCGCGGCTGCGGCCTGATCCTGATTCCCACCACCCTCCTGGCCATGGTGGATGCCTCCCTGGGCGGCAAGACGGGCATAAATTTCCGGGGCTACAAGAACATGGTGGGAACCTTCTATCCCGCCGGAGAGATTCGTATCTGCGCGGCTTTCCTGGACTCATTACCGCCCCGGGAGTTTTCCGCGGGGCTGGCCGAGGTGATCAAGACCGGCATGCTGGGCGATCCCGAGCTGCTGCGTCTGATGGAACAGAGGCGGGGGGAGGTGACCGCCAGATCGCCGCGAATTTTGGCGGAAATCGTGCGGCGCTGCCTGATCGTCAAGGGCGGCATTGTTGCCGCGGATCCCCTTGAAGGCGGCCGGCGGGCCGTGCTGAACCTGGGCCATACCTTCGCCCATGCCCTGGAAACCCTGGGCGGCCTGGAAAGGTGGAACCACGGAGAGGCGGTGGCCTGGGGTCTCCACCAGGCCCTGGGACTGGGGGTCGAGCTGGGAGTGACCCGGCCGGAATACGCCCGGCGCATCTCCCGTCTGCTCCGGGACTACGGTTTCACCGACAGCGGGCTGCCCGCTTTCGAGAGCTCGGAAGCCGGGGAGCCGGCCTCCCGGCTGGTGGAAGCCATACGGGCGGACAAGAAGCGTCGGGGAGGAAGCCTGCAGCTGGTGCTGCAGCGCGATCTCGGCGACACCCTGATCGAAGCGGTGGAACCGGAGGCCCTGAGAGCCTATTTGCGATCAAAATGACGGAGACTTGAGGAATGAAGATAGAGAAAGCGATCTACGAGCGCTATGTCCGCGGCTACACCCCGGGGGAGACCATCTTCGATGAGGGCAAGAGCGGGGACCTGATGTACGTCATCGTGGAAGGGGAGGTGGAGATCCGCAAGCGGACCTCCCGGACCGCCACCAAGACCCTGGCGGTCTTCCATGCGGGTGACATCTTCGGCGAGATGGCGCTCATCGAGAAAAAGCCCCGCTCCGCCACCGCCATTGCCACCCGGCAGAGCAAGCTCCTGGCCATGAACGACAAGCTGCTGGAGGCCATGATCGACGGCAACCCGGATTTCGCCAGGAAGCTGATCCGCATGCTGGCCGAGCGCCTGCGCAAGAGCAATGCCATTATCCAGACCATCACCGCCAACAACCGGCAGGAGCAGGTCCTGTCCGGGCTGCACCGCTTTGCCCGGGAACAGGGGCAGACCACCTTCAAGGGGCCCCGGATCAACCTGGAGGATTTCGTGAGCTGGGCGCAGACGCATCTGGGGATCAAGGGCCAGGAGGTGCGCATCGCCCTGGAACACCTGGGCAGGAGGGGAGTGGTGCAACCCTCCGCGCTGGGGAGTACCGAAATTCTGATTCCCGACCGCAGGCTATAGCTCGTCCAGGATGGCGGAGAGCCGGCTGTAGCGCCGGCCGATCTGCTCCGTCAGGGGGGGCGGCAGGGTGTTTTCCGGTTCGTCCGCCAGGGCTTCCAGGCTGGACATGCTCATGGCGAGGGCCCGGGAGTAGGTTTGCGCCGCAGTGAGGCGGTATTTTCCCGCGCCGTCGGTCACCAGAGCCGTGAAGCCCAGGCGCGTGAAGCCAGAGCGCGTGAAGCCAGAGCGCCGGCTCTTCTTTTTCAAGCGGCAGGGCCTGAGCATCTGTGTCAGCAAGCCCGGCAGGCGCCGGGAGGTATGCTCCTGCAGGTCGACCAGGGTACCGGGAACCCGGTCGAGAATTCCCTTTTCCAGACGGAGCTTGGGAACAAGATAAAGGATGGTCTTGAGCCGCTCGCCGGCCAGCACTTCGTAATTCCGATAACGAATTACTCCCCGCAGCCGGCCGTAGTCAGGCAGCAATGTGCGGTCCGTTTTCTCCATCAGGGCGCGGATCTTTTCCCAGGGCAGCAGCACCACCTTGTGGCTTCCCTTGCCCGGCACCAGGCGGAAGATCTCGGGTCCGATCTTGATGCTGCTGGTGAAATCCCGCTTTTCTTTCCTGCCCGGGGCCTTCCCCTCCCCCTTTATCAGGTCGCGCCGGATCAAAGGAGAGATGCGCGCCAGCCATTCCTTTTTCAATGGTGATACCGAGCGGGCATACATTCTCGAGGTTTTGACGATCTCCCCGGCGACGATGTGGCTGGGATTCTCGCGGAACATCACCGAGCCCGGATGGATCTGGATCCTCCCCGCGGTCAGGGAGGCGTATATCCCCGGCGCCGACTGGACGCACACGAACTGGATCAGGCCGCGGGCCACGGCGCAGAGATAATCAGCCACCGGCCCGCCGGAGCCGAGGGGCAGGTTCGTGTCCGCCACAATTTCCTCCAGCTGGCGCTTGATGTTCTGAATTTCGTACATGGTCCTCAGGTCCAGGTAGTTGCGGGCGCAGAAAGATTCTTTGTTGCCGCTCCCGGTAAAGGCCGCAAAGATCTTCAGGTAGCTGACAAAATCCCCCAGGGGATCCTGGAAACCGTGGTGGGCCTTGCGGGCGGCCATCTCTTCCCCGGCGGGCAGGAGAAAGGGTGTGCGGGCGGAGAGAAAGCTGACCCCAATGAGAACTTCCTCCATCACGTCGGGATAACGCTGCATGGCTTCCACAATAATGCGGGACAGGCGGGGGAGGGTGGGAAAGACGATCATGCGGCGGCCCACTTCGGTGAGCTCGCGCCCCTCGTCCAGGGCGTCCAACAGCCTCAGGGTTTCAATGGCCGAAACGATGCCATCCTTGCCGGGGGTGGACAGAAAATCAAACTGCTCGAAATCACGGATGCCCAGCTCAGCCATGCGCAGCACCACCTCCGAGAGGTCGGTGCGCAGAATTTCCTCCCGGGTAAAAAGGGGCCGCTTGCGGAAGTCCTCGGCGCTGTAGAGCCGGTAGCAGACCCCGGGGCGGGTGCGCCCGGCCCGTCCCTTGCGCTGGTTGCAGGAAGCCCGGGAAACCGGCACCTCGATCAGCGACGAGGTGAAGTTGCGGGGATTGTAGAAGTTCATCTTGGCCCAGCCCGGGTCGATGACGCAGCGTACGCCGTCGATGGTAATGCTGGTTTCCGCGATATTGGTGGCTACTACGACCTTGGTCTTACGGGGAACGGGGATGAAGACCTTTTCCTGCTCCTCGGCGGAGAGGCGGGAGTAGAGGGGTAAAAATTCCAGCTTGCGGGAGCCGGGCAGGGCCTCCAGCGCGGCGATGCAGCTCTTGATGGCCGCTTCTCCAGGCAGAAAGATGAGGATGTCCCCCTCCCGGCGGCGCTCTTCGCTGACGATGGCCGTAATTTTCTCGATGATCTCATCGGGGGTGTGCTCCTCCCGGAGAGGCCGGTAAACGACCTGCACGGGAAAGGAGGGGGCGTCGATCTTGACCACCGGGCACTCGTCGAAATAGGTGGCGAATACCTCCGCGTTGATGGTGGCGGAGCTGACAATCACCTTGAAACCCGGGCGCTCGTCCAGAACCTGCTTGAGCAGCCCCAGGATGAAATCGATGTTCAAGCTGCGTTCGTGGGCCTCGTCGATCATCAGCACGCTGTAGCGGGACAGCAGCGGGTCGCCCTTCATCTCCTGGAGAAGAATGCCGTCGGTCATGATCTTGATGCGGGTCGTCTCGTCGGTGCGGTCCTCGAAGCGCATTTTGTAGCCCACCCGGTCGGGGATGCTGCTATTCTGCTGTGCGGCGATGAACTCTGCTACAGACACGGCGGCGATACGCCGCGGTTGGGTTACGCCGATGAGGCCGCCGTCGGCGTAGCCGGCCTCCAAAAGAATTTGGGGGATCTGGGTGGTTTTTCCCGAGCCCGTGGGGCTTTCCACCACGATGACCTGATGCTCCGCCAGGGCGCTGAGGATGCTGTTCTTGTGTTTGCTGATGGGCAGCTCTTGAGGCTGTGGGGTGCTCCGCATGTTAAGCATGCTGTATCCTACCATGATTCGGGATTGCTTGTCTGTAGCCCCGCCGCGTGCTATGCTGATCAAGAGGGGGTAAGGATGCCTGTTCCCCAGAGGCAGAAATCTTTCGATCTCCTGGAAAGTCTTCCCCCCTATACGCCCCAAAAGATCATGGACCTGATCCGCGCTGAAGGCTATGTCGGCCAGCCCCGGGCGGTCAAGTCGGTTTCCCTCTGGGCGTTCCGCCACCTGGCCCGTCTGCGCAAGATCCACCTGCGCGGCATCAGCCGGGAGACGCTGCCTCCGAAAACCAATCTGCTCTTCGCCGGACCCACCGGCTGCGGCAAGACCTTCCTCATCGAAATACTGTGCCGGGGGATCCTCAGGCTGCCCACGGTAATCTGTGACGTGACCGGTTTCTCGGAAACCGGGTATGTGGGGCAGGACGTCAATTCCATACTGACACGCCTGCTCTACGCCGCGGACCTGGATGCGAATCTCTGCACTCTGGGCGTGGTCTGCCTGGACGAGTTCGACAAGCTGTCCTCGGGACAGAACAACCTGCTTTTCGCCGGAGCAGGCACCAGCAAGGATGTTTCCGGGTTGGGAGTGCAGCGGGAGTTGTTGAAGCTGCTGGAAAAGGCGGAGATACCCGTACCCCTGGAGCTCACCCACAGCGACATTACCCCCCGGCCGCTGATTTCCACCCAGGACATCGTCTACGTCGCCTGCGGGACATTCTCGGGATTCAAAGGCCTGATCGATCGCAGGGATTCCGAGCGGATCGGCTTCGGACGGGCCTCATCGGCGCTTCCGGCCGGCAGGATCGCCGCCGGTTTCTCCGAAAACGACGTCAGCCTGGTGAGAAACTTTCAGGATTATGGGTTCCTGCCCGAGCTGATCGGGCGTTTCAAGCGCATCATTCCCTTCGCGTCCCTGGGAGCGGAGCAGCTGAAAACAATTCTCACGCAGAATATTCTGGTACGCTACCGAAACGAGTTCGGCCTGGACGGCATCGAGCTCGAAGTGGACGACCGGGTACTGGACAGGATCGTCGGTTCCGGAGTAGAGCGGGAGACCGGCGCCCGGGGAATCGATGCGGCCTTTATCCAGTGCCTCGAGGAAGCGGCTTTTGAAACCTATTCCCAGCCCGGCGCCGGACGGGTCCGCATCTCCCTGACAGGCAGAGAAATCCACTTTGACGTTTCCTGAAAATCCAACCGCCGGGCCGGCCAGCTGCCTTCTGATCGATCTGGATTACCCCGCCTGGCATAGCCTGGCTGACCTGCCCGGGGCCATGTCGGAAGAGTCTTTGACTATGATCGAAGAAGTTCTTTGGCGGTATCTATCAGGGTGGCGAGGGTGAGCTGCTCGTAATTCTTGCGGGCGGTGAGGTCCTTCAGGGTCATGGTTCCCGCCTCAAGCTCCGTTTCGCCCATGATTAAGGCCAGGGGAATGTCCCGTTTCGCCGCGTAGTTGAACTGATGGGCCAGCTTTTTACGGGCGGGATAGACCTCCACGCTGAGTCCCGCTGCCCGTAAAGTGTCGGCCAGCCGGTGGTAGCGGCCCAGGAGGGGCTCATCCAGCATCAGAATGATCAGGTCGGGCCCGCAAGCCTCCTCTTTGAGAAGTCCGAGCTCTTCCAGGGCGGAGATCAGGCGGTCCAGGCCGATGGAGCTGCCCACGCCGGGAAGGCTCTCCTTGGTGTACAGGGAGGCCAGCTCGTTGTAGCGGCCCCCGGAGCACACCGAACCGATTTCCATGCAGCCGCTCAGGAAGGTCTCGTAGACCACACCGGTGTAGTAGTCCAGGCCGCGGGTGATGCTGGGGTCGAGGACGAAGAAATCGTCGAGACCGCAGTCGTTTATGCAGCGGACGATCTCCGTGAGCCTGAGATAGGCCGCTGAGGAGGGATCAAGAGCCCGACCGATGGCGGTGAGTGTTTCGGCGTTGGAATCCTTTCCCTCTATGAAGTGCATCACCGCCCGGGCCTTATCGTTGTCCAGGAACTCTTCCAGAAGCCCGGTGACCTTTTCGGGTCCGATCTTCTTGATCTTGTCGATGGCGCGCAGAATCTTCCGGCTCTCCGGTCCGTCCTCCTCCAGGCCCAGCTCTTTCAGGTAGGCATTGAGGACCCCCCGGTGGAAAAAGTGAATCTTGAATTCATTGACCCCCAGGCTGACAAAAGCCTTCTGCATCAGCATCAGTATTTCGAAATCGGACGAGGCGGAGTCGACCCCTACGATGTCGAAGTCAATCTGGGTGAATTCCCGGTAGCGGCCGCGCTGGGTGTTTTCGCCCCGCCAGACCTTGCCCATGTGGTAGCGTTTGAAGGGCAGGGGAAGCCGGTGGTAGTGTTTGGCCATGAAGCGGGCGAAGGGCACGGTCAGGTCGAAGCGTAGAGCCACATCGCGCTGGCCGTGGTCCTGGAAGCGGTAGATCTGCTTGTCCGTTTCCCCTCCCCCCTTGCCCAGGAGAATCTCGGCATATTCCAGGGCGGGCGTATCGATGGGGACGAAGCCGAAGCCCCGGAAAACCTTCGCCAGGGTGTTCTGGATGTTGTTCCGGGTCAGCTCTGTGGCGGGAAGAAAATCTCGGAAACCCCGCAGCAGGTTGGGTTTGATAATGTCGGCCATCATCCGGGATGTTACGACCGCCGCCAAATCGTGTCAAGGGTCCTGGCCCGGCCGAAGCTATTGACACTTGGCTGCTGACGGCTAAAATATTGTAAGAACTTTTATTAAAAACCTGGACTAATTATTGCTAGTTCGATATTGCACCACGCCAGACGGAAATATTGAAAGAAGAGCGCTGCTCTATCTCGCCGACGAGCATAAAATTGACAACGCCGACATCGACGGCGATGCTATCCGAGTTATCAAACGGCTCAAGAAATCGGGATTTGAGGCCTACCTGGTCGGAGGGGCCGTCAGGGATCTCCTGATCGGCCGCAAGCCCAAGGATTTCGATATCGCCACCAGTGCTCTGCCCAAGCAGGTACGCAAGCTTTTTTCCCACTCCCGGATCATCGGCCGCAGGTTCAAGCTGGTACATATCTACTACACCGGCAAGAACAGGGAGCGCAAGATCTTCGAGGTTTCCACCTTCCGGGCCGAGCAAAGCGGCCAGAACAACAATATCTACGGCACCCTGGCCGAGGATGTCTGGCGGCGGGATTATACCTTGAATGCCCTGTTCTACTGCCCGCTGAAGCGCATCATCATCGACTACGTTGACGGGTTGAAGGATATCCGGGCTGGCCGCATCAGGCCCCTGGGCGATCCGGAGAGCTCTTTCATGGAGGATCCCGTGCGTATGATCCGCGGCATCAAGTACGCCGCCACCACGGGATTTCAGCTGCCCGGCACGCTGGCCGGGATGATCAAGAAGCTTCGCCGTGAGCTCAGCCGCTGTTCTCCCGAGCGGGTGACCGAGGAGGTCTACAAGATCCTTGCCAGCGGCTACGCTGCGGATGTTCTCAAGCTGGCCTTCCGCCTGCGGCTGCTGGAGGTCATACTGCCGGCGCTGGACGAATATTTACGCTCGGGCCGCAAGCGGGAAAATCAGAGCACCTATTTCGCGGCCCTGGGCAGGCTGGACAGGCAGGTGGCGAAGAACGCCAATGTACAAAGCAGCCGCGGAATCCTGCTGACCTTTTTATTGGAAACCGTTCTGGCCGCCAACAGCGCCGAAATCCTGGAGCCGGAGATCATGATGCAGGAGCTGCGTCGCCTGGCATTACCCCTGCTGCCCTCCAAAAGAGAACTCGAGACCGCCGTGCGCAAGATACGGCGCCACCGCAAGTCTCCGGCTCAGTTCAGGTAATCGATTCTTTTCAGCAGGATGTCGGTTTTTTCCCCGTAGAGCTCCGGATCCAGTTCCCTGGCCTGGTTGAGGTAAGCTGCAGCCTCCTCATAACGGGCGGCGGCGAAGGCATTGACTCCCAGGGCATAGGTTATCAACCCGGGATCGATGCCCCGGCTCTGGGCCTGCCGGTAGTAGTCTTGAGCTTCCGGGTGAGCCCCGCGATCATAGCTCAAGAGGCCGAGATAATAGTAGGGAAGGAAATGGTCATCCCGCAGGGTCAGGGCCTCCTGAAAGGCCTGATCCGCATCTGCGGCCCGGCCCTGGCTGTAGGCGGCTGTTCCCTCGGCGATCAGGGTATTGAAGTCCTTGAGGGACAGTATATAAGTTTTAAACTGCCTCTCCAACTCTTGTTCCCCCACCCAGGCAAAGGCTTCCTTCTCTACCTGCTCGGAGTTCTCCTCCAGGGAGACGTCGCTCCGGAGGGCGTAGATCGAGTCCCAGATGATGCGGTTGAAACGCTTTTCCGGGCTGCTCATCAGGAAGTGCACCAGCCCCCAGCTCAACGGGTAGAAGAGGGCGATATTTGCCTCGGCCGTCTGCTTGTCCAGCCGGATCAGACGGGGAATGTCCAGAGGAACAGTTTCCTCCCGCAGGATATCCTGAAGGGGGGCGAGCCAGCTGAGATTGGCCTGCCAGACGAAGGCCTCCTCTTCATCCCGGTACCCCGAGGCCTCCAGGTAGGCGGCCATGCCCTCTTCGATCCAGAGAGGAGGGGCGTGAATGAAGGCGTTCAGGTACTGTATGAAGCCGTAATGGAGCAGGGAGGTCCGGAACTCCGCTTCGTCCTGGTTGAAACCCACCAGCTCGCTGCGCTCGGTGCGGCTGTAGGATATGAAGACGAAATCTCCGCGCTCAGCGGCGATGGTTTCCTCAAGGTAGGCGTCATACTCGCTCTTGGCGCCGAAAATGCGCACCCGCAGCCTGCCCGGCAGGGTATCGAGATCGAAATGAAAAAGATGGTTGTAGAGGGCCAGCGCCGCTTCCATTTGCCGGGCGACGGCCTCGCTCCTGGCCTCACTCTCATCGGAAAAGACCAGGTAATGCTCGGAATTGTAGTTGTAGAAGGAATCCGCAAAAACACCGGTTGCCGCTGTCAGGACCGCCAGGCAGAAAAATATCTTTTTCATGATGCAGCGTACCCCCCGGATAAATGATAAACGTACACACGCCGTCTGTCAAATAGGTTTGCCTGTTTGACGGCGCTCTGGCCTATGGCGTTCCGGCCTGGGGCGTCGCCTGCGCCGGAGGCCAGAGCGCCGCCGGGGCATCTTTTCCAGCAGGAGGGCGAAAGGCCTGAAGGCCGGGATATTTTCCATGACGATCTTCAGGGAAGTGGTCATGGGGATGGCCAGGATCACCCCGGGAGCTCCCCAGAGCCAGCCCCAGAAGAGCAGAGTCAGGAAAACCACCACGATCGACAGGTTGAGCCTGCGCCCGACGGTCCTGGGCTCCACCACCTGGGCGATCAGATTCTGAATGAGCACCAGGCAGACCACCAGCCAGAGGACCCGGATCGGCGACTGGGTCTGCACCAGGACGATCAGGGGAGGCAAAGCCACGGCAATGGCGGAGCCCAGGTAGGGAATGAAATTGAGCAGGAAGGTCAGAAAACCCAGGACGATCGCGAACTCCGTGCCGAAAAGCACCAGGATGATCCCCGAACCCACACCTACGAAGAGGCTCATGAGGGTTTTGATGCCGATGTATTCCCGCAGGTCGGAGTCGATCCGCCGCAGGATCAGCACGATCCGTTTCGCCGAAGGACGGGGGAAACTGCGCAGCAGCTTGCGGGTCAGGGTGTATTTGCCAATCAAAAAGAGAATCGCATACAGGAAGACCACGAAGAAGCTGGAGAGGATGTTGGCGATGGAGCCGGCGGCCGACAGCACCAGGGACGCCAGGCGGATATTCTTGAACTCCTGAATGATGTTCGTCTTGATCTGCTCGCCGGTCACCAGGGGCAGGCGGGAGAGGAACACGTTGAGCATGCTCATCAGCTTGTTCTGGTACTCCGGCAGCTCCTTGGCGAAATCCAGCACGCTCTGGTAGAAGATGACGCCGAAACCGGTGAAAGCGCTCATGAATACCAGGGCGGTAACCAGGATGGAGAGCACCAGGGGCAGCCGCAGGCGCCGGAAGAAGGCCAGCAGGGGGTCCATGATATAGGCCAGCAGCACGGCGATCAGCAGGCTGATGATCAGGGTCTGGGCCAGCTTGAGCAAAAAGCCGGCGAGGCAGATGACGATCACCGTTAGCAGGATGTTGATGGTTCTCATGCTATCCATTTTTTACCTTGCCTATCGTGATATTAACCTCTTTGAGGCTCAAACCGGCGAAGCGTTCGATGCTGCGGAAGATGTACTCCTGGAGCTGATGTATGAGGCCGGAAAGCTGGTAGCCGAAGGGGATTCCCAGTATCACCTCCAGCCGGTAGTCGCTGGAGTCCCGTATAACCACCACCTTCTCGACGGTCAGGTAGGGATCGAACTCCTGAACACAGTGGAGCACCATCTGGGTCAGCGCCGCCTCGGAGATGGCGACCCGCCCGTGGTTGCTGTAAGCCGGCCGGACTACTGTTTTTTCGATCAGGCTGCCCTTCTTCACGGTATGGAACTTCGTCTTGAAGAAAATGCGGACGGAATCCAGGAAGATCTGGGGATAGTTGCGCTTCACCTCCATGGCCGGTACGGGAATGATATGCTTTCCCTCGTGGTTCCGGGCGCGGGTGGCTGTTTCGATCTCTTCCTGGGTGGCGACTTCCTCGATATTGATGATCTTCGCGGGTTGGGGCAGGAGCAGTTTCTCTGTGATCTTGCGGACCATGCCTTTGGAGGTGCCGATGACCAGTATCCTGGAGAACTTTTCATCCTGCAGGGCGTGCCGGACCTGCCGGGCGTGCGCCGCATCGGTGAAAAGGGCGGTCTTGATGGCCGCCAGAATTCCCTTCTCCTTTTTGGCGGTCTGCCCGGCCAGGATCTTGTGGTCGCGGATCAACAGGCCGTCGTCGATGATCAGGTCGATGCCGTATTTCTGGGCCACGAGCCGGGCGCGGAAGCTCTTGCCGGTTCCCGCCTTGCCTACCAGGGCGAACACCTTGATCCCCCTGAACAGCCAGATCAGATAGTAGACAGCGCGCTTGATTGCCGACATGCCTAGACCTCTTCCCGTCCGGAAACGCGGAGCAGGGCGCTTTCTGCCTGCTCCCGGCCGAACAGGGAAGCGAGCCGGCGCCGGCCGGCGGCCGGCAGGGGCGCCAGGAGAGTGTGGAAACCGAGCTCCCGCTCCTCCTGATCGAGGTGGAGCAAAAAGGCGTGCAACAGATAGCCCTGCTTGCACTCTGAGCCGCCGTATTTGCGGTCTCCCGTCAGGGGATGGCCTTGGAGAGCGGCCTGGGCGCGGATCTGGTGGGTCCTGCCCGTCACCAGCCGGCAGGCGGCCAGGGTATGATCAGCGCATCCGGCCAGGGGCGTGACCACCGTGCGGGCGGTTCGACCGCCCGTATCGGCCGGAGTCGTCCTGGAGATGCCTGCGGCCTTGTCCCGTACCAGGGTGTCCGTCCAGACCTGTTCCGAAATCAGCGTGCCGTCGAGAAGCGCCAGATAGACTTTGGTGATCTTTCTTTCCCGCAGGAGGGCCGAGAAGCGGCGGGCGCCGTACAAAGAGCGGGAGAAAGCAATCAGGCCGGTGGTGTTGCGGTCCAGCCTCTGCAGGGGGCCGGGCCGGAAAGACAGGGAATTGCGATGAGGCCGGAGAGAGCCGCCGGCCACCATTTCCGTCAGGGATGCCGGGCCGTGGGTCAGGATCCCCCGGGGCTTGTTCAAAATTAGGAGGTGCTCGTTCCGGAATACGATCCAGGAGGGGGGCAAAGACCGGGCCGCAGAGCGGTCCTCCGGGAGGGCCTGCAGTTCGGACACGGCAATGCCGAAATTGCTTCCCCGGCGCAGGGTGATACGGTCGCCGGAGCTGATGCGGCTGTGGGCGGAGGCCCGTTTCTGGTTCAGTCTGATGTCTCCTCTGCGTATCGAGCGATAGATCCGGCTGAGGCCGGCTTCCGGAAACATTTTACGGATCAGGCGGTCCAGCCGTCGGCCCTCGTCATTGCTGCCCGCTACGAAGGAGCGTTCCTCACTCATCCCGGCCTCTAGTGTGCCCCCATCCTCGATGGGAAAGTATGCTCACGATGTCGAGTGTATTGACTCCTTTAGACCATGTCAATGCGGGCCGCTCCTCGGCCATAGCCCTGACCTTGACAAAGGCCGGGGATACGGAGAAACTCCTAAGGGCATCACAACCGATCATGAAAAATACTCAAGCATTTCTGCTTCCCCTTTCGGGCGGCATACTCCTGACCATATTTATCTCCTTGAGCCTGGCGCCGCTCTTCTTTGCCCGGGGAATCTGGCGGGGCTACGCCCGGCTGAGTGTGGAAGCGGGCGCCCTCGATGCCGAGACGGCGGAGGAGATTGCCGCCCTGGCCGGTATGGAAGCCGTAGTGAGCGAATTCGGCGCCGAAGTGTCCTTCACCACCTTCGGAGGTTTCGAGCGGACAGCGGTGGCCGGTCTGGCGGAGCGCCTGGAAAACTGCGATCCCCGCCTGGATCCCTACATGGCCGGGGTGATGCGTTTCTTCCGGAGTAACCGGGGCGGGGAGGCCCGGCAGATCCTCTACCTGAAAAGCCGCCGCGCACCCGCTTTTCTCAGGCGCCAGCTTGCCGCTCTGCTGGGCCCCCGGGGCCTTTCCTGGTATTTGGAGGGACCCAAGGGCGTACAGCGACTCTTCCTGCTCCTCTGCTTTGCCGGCGCCGCCCTGCTGGTCCTGGCGGCTCTGCCCGGCCGGGGCCGCATACCGGCCCTGCTTGGGCTTGCACCCTGGCTGCCCCGCGTCGTTTCCGGAGGCGTACTGGATCTCTACTCCTTTCTGCTGCTCTTTCCCCTTCTGGCAGGTTTTTTGGAATCCGCGACCGCCCGTCTCCGGGACCGCTGCGTGCTGGACTGGCGGGAAGGAAAAAACGGGGATCTCAGCTTCCGGGCGCTGCTGCTGGCGGGAGGATTCGTGCTGGCAGGTCTGCTCTTCCGATACCCCGGAAGTGGGGAGCAGGCGGCTCAGGGAGCCGCGGCCTGGTACCTGCGCCGCGCCGGGCTTCTGGAAAAGAACAGCCTGTCCCTAACGGCCGGCCTGCTGTTGCCGTCTTTGACGGCCCTGTACTTCCGCATGAGCCGGGCGCGCTCGTTTCACGATGTTTTTCAACCCCTGCCGATCCGTAAGGCTCATCGAACCAAAGCCCGGCCGCACCGCCTTCCGGCCGCAGGCCTGCTGCTGGTTGCGGCCGTCGGCTTCCCCCTCTTTCTTCGGCTGACAGAGAAAAACGGTCTGGAGGCTCCCCGGCCGGTTTTGCCCGCGGCAGCAACCGCCCGGGACGGGGGTGGATTTTCCTGGCGCGGCATCACCGCCTTGAACCAGGGCGCCTTGGGCCCAACGGACTTATCCGGCCGGAAACCAAACACCCTCCCGAACCTGGCCGATTACCTGGCCCACCGGGCCTTTCAGGAGGGTCTGGTCTTCGGCCGGACCTACCGTCTGCCCACCCCGGGAGAGCGCCTTACTCTTTCCTACTACCTGGTACACCCGGAAACCCGGGAAGTGGTCAAAACCAGCCGGGTGGTCAAGCGCTACCAAAGCGCCTGGCTCGGGCAAACCCTGGCGCGAGTCCGGGCAAGTGATGTGGAGGGGATGCTCGTCGCCCAGGGTGAGCCGGTCATCGTGATTACTCAGACCGAACACCTGAACCTGCGGCAGGCCTTCCCGCCTTTGAAGCAGTTGCTTGTGCTGGTATACCTGCTGGTATACCTGCTGGCAGCCGCCTTTCTGCCGGATATTTATTTGACAGCATACTTTTTGTATGGTATGAGAAGAATACTCATCAGGAGGAATCAGCACGCTGTATGAAAAACGCAAAGACATTTCCCAGGGGGGGAGTGCACCCTCCCGATTTTAAGAGTTATACCCGGGAAGAAGCGATCCGCAACGCGCCTGTTCCGGCGGAAGCGGTGATCCCTATGTCCCAGCACATGGGATCCCCTGCGGAATGCCTGGTTCAGCCCGGGGACGACGTGCACGAAGGCATGCTCATAGGACGAGCCACGGGACCTTTTTCCGCCTCCGTTCACAGCTCCGTGCCGGGCAAGGTCAAGGAGATCAAAGAGATCTACCTGCCCAACGGCATCAAAAGCCAGGCTGTGGTCATTGCGGTGGAAGGGGAATTCAATCGCGCCGACGGCGATCCCGCCGCCTGGCAGCAGATGTCCAAGGAAGAACTTTTAACCCGCATCCGGGAGATGGGCATTGTGGGCCTGGGAGGCGCCACCTTCCCCACTCCCCTGAAATACTCGATCAGGGAGGGCCGCAAGGTCGAAAGCTTTGTGATCAACGGTGTGGAGTGCGAACCCTTTTTGACCGCGGACCACCGCCTGATGCTGGAGAAGAGCGAGGAGATCCTCACGGGAATCCGCATTGTGGCCCGGATTTTGGAGCCTGAGCAGGTGCTGATCGGCATCGAGGAGAACAAGCCCGATGCGGTGGAGGTCCTGGCGCGAGCGGTGGAGAATGCCGGCCTGGATTATCAGGTGGTTCCCCTGAAGCTGAAATATCCCCAGGGAGACGAGAAGCAGCTTTTAAAGTCGCTCATCGGCCGGGAAGTCCCCTCCGGGGGATTGCCCCTGGACATTGGGGCGGTGGTCTCCAATGTAGGCACCGCGTTTGCCGTCTATGAGGCCTTTATCAAGAACAAGCCCCTGGTCGAACGGGTCGTTACGGTTTCCGGTTCCGCTCTCGCGGAGCCGGCGAACCTGAAGGTGCGGGTGGGTACCCCTGTCAGCGATTTGGTCGAAGACTGCGGCGGCTTCAAGGAGTCGCCCGTTAAGATCATTTCCGGCGGACCCATGATGGGTTTCGCCCTGGCGGACCTGGACGCTCCGGTCACCAAAGGCACTTCCGGCATCCTGGTGCTGTCCCGCAAAGAGGCCGGGAGGGCGGTGGAAACGAACTGCCTGTCCTGCGGCCGCTGCCTGCGGGCCTGTCCCATGGGTTTGCAGCCGGTCAATCTTTACAAGTACATCGACCATCTGCGTTATGAGGACGCCCTGGCGGAAGGGTTGATGGACTGCAAGGAATGCGGCTGCTGCAGTTATGTATGTCCCGCCCATATTCCCCTGGTCCAGGGGATGAAGCTGGGTAAGCTTATGACGAGAAAGAAGAAGGCCTGATTCTTATGGAAGAGAATAAGAGTATTCTGATTACCACATCTCCGCACCTGCATGAAGGCAGCTCCACCAGAAGCATTATGCTGGCGGTAACCATCTGTCTGCTGCCGGCCGGTATCTGGGGCGTGGTTGTCTTCGGTTTGCGCGCCCTGGCGGTTGTGCTGACGGCCATCGTTGCCAGCGTGCTCACCGAGGCTGTCATTTCCCGGGTTCTCAAGCGGAATACCCTGCCGGACTGCAGCGCGATTCTGACCGGTCTGCTGGTAGGATATAATATGCCCCCCTCCGTGCCGCTGTTCATCCCGGCGGTGGCCTCCGTGTTCGCCATTGCAGTGGTGAAGATGACCTTCGGCGGACTGGGCCGTAACTGGATGAATCCCGCCCTGGCGGGAAGGGTGTTCGTCACCTTCTCCTGGACCGGCCCCATGACCACCTGGCTGCTGCCTAAAACCTGGGGCGGGGCGGACGCCGCCACGGGCGCCTCGGTGTTGGGATTCATCAAAGCCGGGCTCATCGATGGAAGCGGCGGCGCCCAAGGGCCGGCGCAGTTCCTGGCCCTGGGGAATTATCCCCACAGCCCCTTTGATTTGCGGCTTACGCAATGGCTGAACACCGGCCTTTTCGGGGGACGCCTGGAGGCCGGCTACGTGGACCTGTTCGTGGGCAGCATCCCCGGCTGCATCGGGGAGGTTTCCGCCCTGCTGCTGCTGCTGGGCAGCATCTACCTGTTCGCCCGCAAGATCATCACCTGGGAAATTCCCGTTACCTATCTGGCCACTTTCAGTGTCCTGGTCTGGGTCTTTGGAGGCTTGCGCTTCGAAAGCGGCTTCTTCCACGGGGACGTGCTCTTTCACCTCTTCTCCGGAGGGCTGATGCTGGGGGCCCTCTACATGGCCACGGACATGGTAACCAGTCCCCTGACCTCGAAGGGCATGATCATCTTCGGCGTGGGAGCGGGTTTTTTAACCTTTCTGATCCGTTTCTACGGCTCCTTTCCAGAGGGGGTGTCGCTGGCGATTATTCTGATGAACATGTTCGTGCCTCTGATCAACCGGCTTACCAAACCCGTGAAGTTCGGTTACCTCAAGGAGGCGCGGCAATGAAGCAGATATTCACGGCCGGAAGCAAGCTCTTTCTGATCTGCGCGGTGGCCGCCGTCACCCTGGCGGGAGTGAACGCCATCACGGAGCCGGTTATCCGGGAGCGCGGAGAGGCGGAACTGAAGCAGGCGCTTGCCGCGCTTTCCCCAAACGCAGGTACCGCCGAAGCGGTGAGCGTTTCCGCGGAGGAAGTCGTGCGGACCTACTATCCCCTGAAAGAAGCCGGACAGTATATTCTCGAACTCATCGGGAGCGGCTACGGCGGAGAAATGAAGATTCTGGCGCTTTTCGCGGGTGACGGAACCGTCCTCGATGTCCGGCTTATGGACAACCTGGAAACCCCGGGGCTGGGCAAGAAGGCCGAGCTCCCGGATTACATGCTGAAATTCAAAGACTCAGGAGGCCCGGACAGGCCGGTGCCGGTACGCAAGGATATGCTCATCACGGCCGATGCCGACGCCATTACCGGCGCCACCATCACCTTCGTAGGGATTGCGAAAGCCCTGGAGCAGGGAGCCGAGTTCGTCAGGGAGGTGAACGATGTTCAATGAGTTCAGCAAGGGATTGTTCAAGGAAAATCCCATTTTCATCGTGCTTCTGGGGCTGTGCCCCGCCCTGGCCGTATCCACCCAGGTGATCAACGCCCTGGGGATGGGAGCGGGAGTCATCTTCGTGCTTTTGGGCTCCAATATATTCGTCAGTCTTTTAAAGGGGTTTATCCCGGAAAAGATCAGAATCCCCTCCTATATCGTGATCATCGCCTCCTTCGTGACCATTGTAGACCTGGTCATGAAAGCCTATGCGCCTTCCCTGTCCAGAAACCTGGGCGTGTTCGTACAGCTGATCGTGGTCAACTGCGTTATCCTGGGCCGGGCCGAAGCCTTTGCCAGCAAGAAGACACTGCCGGAGTCCATCCTGGACGCCCTGGGAATGGGACTCGGCTTCACCCTGGGGCTGCTGTTGATCTCCCTGATCCGCGAGGTCTTTGGTGCGGGGACTATCACCCTCTTTGCCATGGGCTCCTTTGACGGCGTGGTACGCATTCCCTGGCTCTCAGCGAACCCGGCCAGGGTGCTGGGCCTGGCCAGCGGGGCCCTGCTGGTGATGGGCTTCCTGAAAGCATTGTTCAACTGGCTGGAGGACAGAAAGGAGCGGGCCGCATGACCTATATCGGCATAATCATCACTTTCGTATTTATCAACAACTTCATTCTGACCCAGTTCCTGGGGTTGTGTCCCTTCATCGGAGTTTCCCGCAACACCGAGAGCGCGGTAGGCATGGGCTTCGCCGTGATCTTCGTCATGTCCATGGCGTCCATCACCACCTGGGCCATCTACAACCTGATACTGGTGCCCCTGGGATTGGAGTTCCTGCAGACCATCACCTTCATCCTGATCATCGCCACCCTGGTGCAGTTCGTGGAGATGGTGATCCAGAAGGTTTCACCGGCTCTCTACAAGGCCCTGGGCATCTATTTACCCCTGATCACCACCAACTGCGCCGTGCTGGGCATCGCCCTGATCGCTGTACGCAGCGAATACAATGCCCCCGAGAGCTTCGTGGCCGGCTTCGCCGCCGGGGTGGGCTTCCTGCTCGCCATCCTGGTCATGTCCACCTTAAGGGAGAAACTGGACAAGGAATGGGTGCCCAAGTGTTTCCGCGGCGTGCCCATCGCCTTTGTGACTGCGGGCTTGATGGCCCTGGCTTTTATGGCCTTTGACAAGGCCCTGCTGAAAAACCTGCTCGGTTAGGAGGAGCTGTGGTTGCCTTACGAATACTCTATGCTTTCGCCTCTGTAGCCGGTCTGGGATTGCTTCTGGGCGTCGGCCTGGCTTTTGCCTCCCGCCTGCTGGCGGTGAAGAAAAATGAAAAAATCGTCGTCCTGGAGGAAGCACTGCCGGGATTGAATTGCGGCGCCTGCGGATACGCCGGCTGCTCTTCCTATGCCGAAGCCATTGCCGGCGAGGAGGATGTCTCTTTGAGCCTCTGCGCTCCAGGGGGAGCTGAAACCGCGCAACGCCTTGCCGAGATCATGGGCGTGGAAGTCTCAGACTCGCTGGAGAGGCGCGTGGCCCAGGTGCATTGCCGGGGCGGCCGGGACACGGCGAAATACGCCTTCGAATATCAAGGAATCCAAGACTGCAATGCCCTCTATGCCCTCTACGGGGGCAACAAGGTCTGCAAATACGGCTGCCTGGGTCTGGGGAGCTGCATCGCCGTCTGTCCGGTGGGAGCCATCGACACCGACGACCAGGGGCTGGTGAGGGTCGATCCCGAGAAGTGCATTGCCTGCGGTAAATGCCTGGAGGTGTGTCCCACCGGCGTGATGCGCTGGGTTCCCTACGACGCGGATTTCATCGTGGCCTGCAGTTCCCTCGACAAGGGACGGGATGTGCGCAAGTACTGCTCGGTGGGCTGCATAGCCTGCAAGATGTGTGAAAAAAAGTCCCCTGAAGGGGGATTTTTGGTAGAGGACAATCTCGCCTGCATCGATTATACTCAGAAAGGAGAAAGAGAGTCGGCTGCATCCGCCTGCCCGACCAAGTGCATCATCGGTAACGGAGTCCAGACGCCCAAGAAATGAGATCAATCCAGCTCGTTCTGGGAACCTACAATACCTTACCCGAAAACAGCGCCCGTCGCTATGAACAGGCCTACCAGAATATCTATAAGCCCTTTTTGAGCCTTCTCAACGAGCATCCCTCGGTATCGGCTGTACTCTACTACATGGGGCCGCTCCTGGAGTGGATGGAGGAACAGCATGCCGAGGCCTTCATGCTGCTCAAGGAGATGGTCAAACGCAAACAGATCGAATTCCTGGGCGGCGCCTTCTATGAACCCATTCTGCCCCTGATTCCCGATGCGGACAAGCTCGGGCAGCTCGAGAAAATGACCACCTATTTGCGCTCTCATTTCGGAAACAGGCCGCGGGGCGCCTGGCTGGCCCAAAAAATATGGGAGCCCAGCCTGGCCAAGGTATTGAAGAACGGGGGCTTGGATTATATTTTCCTGGACGATTCTTGCTTCCACATCGCCGGCCTGAGCGAAGATCTCTGCTGCCGTCCCTACCTGACGGAGGACCAGGGCAAGAGCATCATTGTTTTTCCCCTGGCGACCCGGCTGGCGGCGACCATCCCCGCCGCGTCTCCGAGCAAGATAGTGGCCTCCCTGCGCAAGCTGGGGGATGAATCGGGGCAGAAGGTGGTCGCTCTGATCTTTCCCGGAGACTGCTTCGGCATCCGGGAAGGCGAGGAGAACATCTCCATCCGGTGGCTGGAAACCTTTTTAGCGAAAATCGAGGAAAACCGCCTCTGGCTCCAGACGGTGACCCCCCAGAGATACTTG
>Ga0272442_10002367_pt1 | contig 27456 bp, 27 predicted proteins | sample SSMForm2O_FD_200262 | JGI IMG/M metagenome (GOLD analysis project Ga0272442, IMG submission 200262) | Marine sediment archaeal communities from Little Sippewissett salt marsh, Falmouth, MA, United States - SSM-Form-2O | ecosystem: Environmental > Aquatic > Marine > Wetlands > Sediment ... | reverse complement strand
AGGAAAACCCCGACAGAATACCGGTTGCAGATGATTGAATAAGAGCATCGGTTATCAATTCACCATACAGTGATCTCCCCCGGATAAAAACCGTCCTGATTTCAGTGTTGCCTCTTTTTTCAGACGATTTTCTGTATCTGACCGCGTATCTTTTGGTATTGAATTCATTGTGATTGGTCCTGAAATCCTCCTGAGGCGCACAAACACCTCAGGTGATGGATGTTACCTGGAAATCCGGATGAGATTGAAGAAAATGACTTTCATTGGGAGGTAATATGATACTAAAAAGACTCACAGTGCTGTTGATTTTGGTGAATGGTGTTGCCGTGATTGGTCCGCTCGGATTACAGGCAAAAACACAGGACAAAATTCAGATTCATCTTTTCATCCAGATGAGCCCGTCGGAAAAAGAAAATCCGAACTCGACGGCATACCAGATGGTCAATCAATACAATCAGTCAAAGGAGAATATTGAACTTGTTCTGGATATTACCACGGCCGGATGCTCATTTGATGCGGCAGACACACTGCTTCAAAGAATTGAAAAGGGGAATCCTCCTGATATTTCCTTTTTGCGGTACCGGGAATTATGGGGCCATTATCTGGATTTAACGCCCTATTTGACCGGTTCGTTTTTAAGCAGCATGGATACAACCATGCTGCATGCATTCAGAATCAAAAGCCGGCAGGTCTTTTTGCCCACAGGATACAGCTGCCGGCTTTTTTATTACAATAAAAAAATGTTTGATGCTGCGGGGCTTGCGTACCCTCCACAGCAGTATGGTGTGCCTTATGCGGATGGTGAGGCGTGGGATGTAAACAAACTGGAGGAAATTGCCAGGTTACTCACACTGGATAATCAGGGATATCATGCGTACGAACCGGAATTTGACGAGGATCATATCATACAATACGGTTTTCACTGGGGATGGCTGAATGGTATCGGTATGGTTCAAATGTTTGGACCGGCACAAATCATCACAGAAAATGAAGAGGTCATCCTGTCTGATCATACCAGACAGGGTTATGAATGGATTTATAATGCCATCCGGGAAGAATACTATGCGCCGGATATGACAGTTTTTACAAATGTTATGGACGGACGGCCGATTCGTTCGGAAAAGTGCGCCATGATGTTGTCCTACGTGGATAATGCACGCATTTTGCAGAACACGACCATTGATTGGGATATTGGGGCCATTCCTTCCTGCGATGGCGTGTATCATGTTCCATGGGGGATTGGTGGATATGCCATTCTTGAAACATCACCTCATCCCGCAGAGGCCATGGAAGTGATTACGGATATTATCAATATTCAGGATCTATATGCCACACCGGATATCGTTGTACCCATGAAAAAGGACTTGCACGAGAACATGATGAACATATGGGGCCGGTATTATCCGCACAGGAATCTCCAGGCCATTCTGGACGGTTTTGATCATCGAAGTGCCATTTGCGACGGAGAAGCCGTGCAATTCCGCATGGAAGCCTGGCGGCTTGTCAATGCCTATCGGGACTATCTGTGGCAAGATCCCGACGCCCAGGCCGCCGGTGCAATTGATGCCTGGCTTATACCGGCGATTGAGGCCATACTCAATACAGCGGTTTTGGAGAACGGCACTTTGAATACACAGCCCGGACTATTTCGATTATTCCAGAATTATCCCAATCCGTTCAATCCCCGGACGACGATCTGGTATCAGCTCCCCGAAAACAGTCATGTGGCAATCGGAGTATACAATATATGCGGCAAAGAAATCACGACACTGTCTGATGACGTGATGCCTGCGGGAAGGCATTCTGTTTCTTTCGATGCAACCGGACTATCCGGCGGCGTTTATTTTTATCAACTCAGGGCTGATGGATATGTGATTGAAACGAAGAAAATGCTTCTGGTGCGATGATGATGTTCCGAACGCAGGCATTTGGTGTCGGATCACTGCCTGCATCGCGGTCATGTTCCGTGTGCGGGTATCCCGGAGGCTCCGGAAGGCGCAGTCAAACGGCCTGTTGATGCGGGGATTTTCTGATGAAACAAATCAGCATGTGATGAGATCATGAAAGACCCGGCGGGATATCATTATATACAGGACTTCGGATCATATAAACCGCAGGGGCTCCCGCCCCTGCGGCATACAATACGGATAACTAGTAGCGGAAGCAGATGGTCTGAGCCGATCGCCACCAGGCGTAGTGTTTGTCTTCCAGTTCCTCTCTCGAGGGGAAGGGATAATAGAAGATGTCCCTGTGATCACCAATGAAGAACCCGTTTTTAATGGTTCTGTAGAAAAGGGCACTATTGACCGAGCGGGTCACGGTTTTTGTCAGTTTCCCCTTTTTTTGCTGCAGTTCGATCAGGCAATCCTTCAAATGATCGATATTGCTGTAGGGGAGATCTCTGATATCCGATGAATCCGGATCATTTGAAAATCCGTTCAGTATCAGCTCGACGAACGCCAGCTTTGGAACGGATACAGGGTGATTTTTGTCAGTAATGAAGCGGCAAAAGTCGACCGGATTCAGTGTGCTTGCAATAAAAGGCGTGACAGGGGCGATTTCCTGATAGATGTGCAGATCATCCTTTTCGTTTTTCGGATATTCACGTTTCTCTATTTCCAGCACGCGGCCGTCATCCGTAACGAGATAAAGATTCTTCAAGGCGCTCAGAGGGATGTTTTCCAAAACGCGATAAATGGAAAGATACACTGTTTTTTTCGGTTCGCCATCCGAATGCGGTTTGCATCTTTTGTCAATATCTGCAAGATTGAAGTAATCGCTCCGGAAGTCCGGATCAATTTCGAAGAAAATGGCCTCGCCCCTGGTCCGTTTTTTGGTACCGACAGCCAGGTAAATGCCGAAGTCTTCAGGCGGCAGCAGGGATGCAATCAGTGATTCCGGAATCAATGACAGATAGAGGTACTTTTTCATAATCATCTCCTCATACTTTTCTTTTGTATGGTAATCATCAGCCGGTGGTTCAATGAAGCGGTCCAGCCCGGTGCCTGTTCACAACACCGCAATGCGGACAGCGGTCAGGGTTGGGTACGCCCGCAAGGACGGATATTCGCTTTGAGATCCGCGTCAAAATCTCTGGCAAGCCGCGTGAGCCTTTCCACGACGCCGGGATGCCGAAATGCGACATTGTGCTTTTCTCCAATATCCGATTCCAGATGATACAGGGCCGGCTTCTGCATCCTGTTTTCCGTGATGCCGGGAGCACCGTCCCTTCCGGTTTTCACGGGTGTGAGATACGGATGCGAAAAATGCAGTTTCCATGGTCCGCTCCGGACCGCCTGCAGATCATTGCCGTAATAAAAATAAATCGCTTCATGCGGACTCACGGCATCCGGCCTGTTTTCCAGAAGCGGACGGATATTTTTGCCGTCGATACGGACGGAAGGCAGCTTTGCTCCTGTCAGGGACGCGATGGTTGGAAGCAGGTCCATGGCCGTAGCCAGTTCATGAGAAGTGACGCCCGGTGGAATGGTACCGGGCCACCGCATGATGCACGGAACCCGCTGGCCGCCGTCGAAGGTGGTCATTTTGCCTTCGCGCAGGGGCAGTGCCGAACCGGAATGATTGCCATATTCCAGCCAGGGACCATTGTCGGATGCAAAAATAACCAGCGTGTTTTCATCCAGATTCAGCTGTTTCAGTTTCTTCAATACTTCGCCCACGGACCAGTCGATTTCCATCATGACATCACCGTACAATCCATTCACGGATTTTCCACGGAATGGTTCCGACACGTGAAGCGGTATATGGGGCATGGTATGCGGCAGATAAAGAAAAAACGGGTGGTTCCTGTTTTTTTCAATAAACTGCAATGCATGTTCGGTATACCATGTGGTCAGATGGGACTGATCCGGGTTATATGCCACCACTTTTTCATTTTCCATCAGCGGGAGGGGAGGATAGGACGCGTCGTTTTCGGGTCTCATGTCATTGCTGTAAGGCAAGCCGAAATACGTATCGAATCCATGACGGGTGGGCAGGAAAGGCGGTTTGTGTCCGAGATGCCATTTGCCGAAGCAGGCTGTTTTGTAGCCGAGGGGCCTGAGCATTTCAGCGATGGTTGTTTCTTCACTGTTCAGGCCGATGTTGTTCCGTCCGGTTGTCCAGGCAGGGCCGGAAGGCGCCAGCACATCGGGAAGGCCGACCCGCTGCGGATAGCAGCCGGTCAGCAGGGCCGCGCGGGAGGGGGTGCATACGGACGCCGCCACGTAAAAATCCGTAAAGCGCATACCCTCGTCGGCCATCCGGTCCAGATTGGGTGTGGGGAATCCCGTGGCGCCGTAACATCCGGCATCCGCGTATCCCTGGTCATCGGTAAGGATGATGACAATGTTCGGCAGCCTTTCCTTTATGGAAGACCGGCAGGCAAACGAGGCACCCAGGGTCAGTGCCGCGGCGCCCGTACCTGTCAGTTTCAGAAAGGACCGCCTGTTATAACATAACGGATGTGTTTGCTGGGGATCATTCATAACCGTTCTCCATCGATGATGCAATCATTTACGCTGGATTGATTTTAAACCATCCGCTGAAGGCGGCTGGTTCCCGATACCGCCAGAGGCGGATCAGGCTATCATATCATTTGAGTACTGAAGGTACCGCCAAAAAGATGGCGGACTTTCAGCCCAAACAAATCGGCACATACATGCCTTCTTTTACCATCCCTGCGTTGCGGTGGTTCAATCCGGTGGCGGATGCGCGCCCTGAACGGGCCGGAACAGCCGGCTAGCGGATCAAAAGCATTTTCCTGGTCTGGCTGGCGCCCCGGACTGTCAGCCTGCAGAGATAAAGGCCGGAGCCGGCCGGAACGCCGCTTTCGTTTTTGCCGTCCCATATAACCGAATAATCCCCGGGTCTCTGTATCCGGTTGATCAGGGTTCTGATTTCCCTGCCGGCTGTGTCCAGAACCTTCAGACAGATCATCGTTTCTTCGGATACATGATAGGGGATCATTGTCTGCGGGTTGAAGGGATTGGGATGATTCTGCTTCAACCGGAAATGCCGGGGCATGTTCCCGGCATCCGGCTGATCCGCCATGCCGGTCGGGTAGTTGAGAAAGGCGGACAGCCGTACCGGATCAATTCGGGATGACACGGCACCGTCACAGGCAAAGCTGCCGTTTTCCAGAAAGTGAAATGCGTAATTGGTCAGCGCAAAGGGCGATCCTTCCATGCCTGGATGACAGATATTGATCACGCCCATCGGTATTTCACGACCGCACACGGAACAGAGATGAATGCCATCCATATCCAGACGTTCCATATACGGATGATTCGGATCCGGTTCAACCGGCAAAGCGTTGATGAGGCCGGCAAAAGTCACGGCCAGTTCCATGCCGTCCGGTACCCCGTCATGGTTTGAATCCGCACTGTACGGATCAAATCCGAAGTGTTTTTCCTCGTCATCCGGCAAACCGTCATTGTCACTGTCCCCGCTGACGGGCAGTATATGGGTTTTCATGGTGCGGTAGAGAGCCATGACATCCGTGCGCTGGTTCTGATGCACACTGCCGTCGAACGCGAAACTGCCGTGGGCCATGGCATGCAGACAGATGCAGGGGATTTCACACGTTCGTCCGTTTTCCGGATTGGTGAGAGTGACGGAACCCATATTCACGAGGGAACCACAGATCCGGCAGGTTTCCAGACCCCATACCAGCTTGTGTTCAACAGTGGTATGCATGCCGTCGGGCTGTTCTTTCAGCGTGGGAAACAGCCGAATCAACGCTTCCGCGATGCCGGCGCCGTCCGGCACGCCGTCATTGTTGAAATCCGGACTTCCGGATGTGTCTTCCATCCACAGGCTGTCTTCCTCCGCATCGGTCAGTCCGTCACTGTCGCTGTCACCCCCGACGGGCACAAAATGCTGCGCATCATATGGATACACAATTTTTTTCAGTGTGTCAATATCAATACGCTGATGGTCCTCACCGGTTCCCCAGGAGAAAAAGCCCTTTTCCATGAAATGCAGTCCCATACAGGGAATGTCCATACTGAGGCCGCGCAATGGATGCACAATGGTGATATATCCCATGTTGATGGTGCGACCGCACACAGGACATTGAATGACACCCCGCATATAGGTATTGATCCGGTAGGCACGGTCTGTCCGGACCGTGTCTGGCAGCGAATCGATGAAGCTTTTGTACAGCGTCGCAAAGGTCCGGCAATTGTCCGACTGGCTGCCCGATGCATATGTCCCCAGATACACTTCTTCTGCGGCAGTCAGCCCGTTCCTGTCGGGATCGCCGGGAACCGCAATATAGTGTGTGCTGTCTGCAATGGTCTGCGCCGACAAGCAGCCACCGGCAAACAGAAGGGCGGAAGCCGCTGTCCTGAGAGATTTTTGAAAGGTGTCCGTTAAAGTCCGGCCGGACATTTCATGCCGGTGCCATTCCGACACCGTTCTGTGGACGGCGCGGTAATAAGGCACCAAATCCGGCGTGCAGCGGCATACCTGGCAGGCCCAGTGAAACAGGAGGGCCTGATCATTCCGGTTCAGGCCGCCCGGCAGATAGGGGCGTTCCGTAAACTGGCGGACGCAGCAGGCGGGATATCCGAACAGGAAGCCTTCCAGCTTCCGGTCTTCACGTGATTTCTGAATACAAGTCAGGTTGAATTTTTTCCGGTACATGTCCGAATAATGACGGGATGTGCTGAATACGGTTTCACGGACTGTTTTTCCGGTGATGGTTTTGCGGACAATAGATTCGGTATATAGGCCCCGGCGGCGCAGCCAGGCGAGTGCCCGGTCCGGCAGCGGTTTTTCCCACCGGCTCAGTGGTTTGATTTTTCTACGCGTGAGCTCGGCCAGGTAATAAAATTCGAAATCCCTAACGCCCTGGATGATCTCGCTCATGGTTTTCCCCGTGTTTAACGTCTGCGGGATGTTCCGGTTATAATGTATCAGGCCCTGATCAAAATGCAAGGCTTTTTATAACAAATCCGTGTTTTTGGAGCATGTATTCTGATGAGGCCCGGCCAGCATGCCGGTTGTGCGGTATTTTGTCAAAGGCGGTCCGCCTGTGCCTAACGGAAAGCAGAGCGTTCAATGCCCAGTTTTCGCATGCGGCCTCTGAGAGTATTCGGGTTGATTTTCAGGCGTTCGGCCGCGCCGTTTTTGCCTTCAACGCGGCCGCGGCATGCAATGAGTGCCGCCTCGATATGTCTTTGAACCACAGTGTCAAGGGGATCGATACGGTCCGTATCCGAAGCCTGTCCCGAACGGACATCTTTTTTACCCGTGGATATTTCCAGGGCGGTGTTCCATCCCAGGGCCTTTTCGATCTCGAGGCATTTTCCGTTGCCCAGTAAAGCGGCGCGGTCCATCACAGCGGCCAGTTCCCGGATATTTCCCGGCCATGAATAGGCGGACAGCAGTCTGATATCGGAATCCGACGGCAGCTGCACGGGCAGACCGAAACGGATGGCGGACCGTCTGGCGAAATGTACGGCCAGGGCATCGAGATCCTGAGGCCTGTCCCGCAGCGGCGGGAGAAAGATAGGAAAGGTGGATATCCGATACCACAGGTCCTCACGGAACCTCCCTTCAGCGACCATGGATGCCAGATCGCAGTGAGTGGCCAGAACGACACGCACATCGACTTTGACCGCATGTTTTGCCCCGACACGTTCCATCCAGCCATCCTGGAGGATGCGCAGGAGACGGACCTGGGCCTCAAGAGGCATTTCGCCCACTTCATCCAGAAAGAGGGTGCCCCCGTCGGCTTTTTCGAACCAGCCCTTTCTTGTTTCGATGGCGCCGGTAAAAGCGCCTTTTTCGTGCCCGAAAAGCTGGGAGTCGATCAGCTCCGGGGGAATGGCCCCGCAGTTGACACGGATGAAGGGGCCGTCCAAACGATCGGAACCTCTGTGAATCACGCGCGAGATCAGCTCCTTGCCGGTGCCTGTTTCGCCGAAAATCAGCACAGGCACATCGGAGCGTGAAATCATGGAAACGCGTTCCATGACATTTTTTAATCCCTGTCCGGCTCCGATAATGGTATCTTCCATGTCGTTCCGGCTCAGCTTGGCAAGCAGGGACTTTTTATCCGCTTCGGCGGCATCACGGAGAGTCCGGAGTTCTTTCAGTTTCGTATGATTCTGCAGCGCGATGGAAAAGGGTTCAAGCAGGATACCGCACATATCTCCATGCTTGTCTTCGAATTGTGCGCCGGTCCTGGCAATCAGTACGAGACAGCCGGTGATGCGTTCGTCATGATGCAGCGGTCCGATGATTGTGTCATGGCCGGTGTATCCGGGCAGCAACATGGGCAGCCAGTGATGTGTATCATCACGGCCGGGGCGATGTCCGCACGGATACCGGTCCAGAAAACGGATCATGGCCTCCCACTTGTCCGGAGATTGCGGAGATGACGCGCGGATCGGGGCATCCCCGGAAGCGGGCAAACCCACAGCCAGGGTTTTCACTTTTCTTTTTTTGGCGTTCAGACCGAGGAGCATGACCTGTTCGAGCGGTATATGCCGGACCAGAAGCTGCGCAATGGCAGCACAGGATTTTTCAATTTCAATATCCCGGCAGGCTTCGCGCCAGACCTGCAGAAGAATTCGATTGAAGTCTTCCATCGGGGGTCCTTTTTATAAAACTGTTAAATATAACAGTCAAATATAACAGAAAAAATATTTAAAGTCAATAGAAGATTTGTAAATATATGTTTTTTCGAGATTGATATATTTTACAGGAATTTGGCACGGATATTGTAATTATGATATGAAAACCGTCTATTGAAAAGGGGGCACCGCTTGAGACAAAAGATATTACGTATTGTATTTGTTTCGCTGATGACCGTATGCGTCATGGATATTGAAACGGCCATGCCGCAGACCAGCGGCGATATGGTCCGAACAGCCAGTCTGAGCGGTCTCATCCAGGTCCGGTATCAGGTCCGTGAAGATCAGGCGGACGGATGCGATGTACGGCGCGCCCGGCTCAGCGTGAAGGGCATTCAGGGGAAACGTCTGTCATACAGGCTTCAGGGTGAATTCGGAGGAACGGGTCAAAAACTGCTGGATGCCGTGCTGGTCTGTCAAGTCACCCGATTTGCATCGGTTCATGCCGGCCAGTTCATCATTCCGTTCAGTTACGAGAATTTGATTTCCAGCGGGCGTCTGGCATCTGTCAACCGTTCACAGGTGGTGGAAGCGCTGTGTGCCAGAGGCGGCGATGTGCTGGGCAATCACAGTGGTCGCGACATCGGCATCATGGTGCAAATGCAAAACAGCTATCTGGATATGTCGGCCGGTGTATTCAACGGTTCGGGAATCAACAGGACCGATCTGAATGAAGACAAGGATATTATCGGCCGGCTGGTCCTGCGGCCCGTCCGGTCGCTGGGAATCGGCTGTTCGTTTTATTCGGGCCGGATGATACCGGAAGGCAGCATGCAATCGGTGGCACGCCGCCGCATGGGTGCCGAATTTTCCTGGAATGCAGCCGTTGCCTCTGTCAGCGGGGAGTACATCCGGGGCAGGGATGATGTGACCGAAAAAGCCGGATGGTACACCCAGGCGGTCTGCGAGATTCCGGGAATCCCCATATCCATGCTCATGAAATATGATACGTATGACCCGGATCTGGACCGGACGAACACCACCACGTCCGTCATTACTGCCGGATGCACGGCCGCACTGAATGAATACAGTTCCATTCAGTTCAATTATGAGTGGAAGTCCGAAGATGTCGAAGTGATGAACAATGTCTTTGTCGCGCAAATCCAATACCGCTTTTAGGGTAAAGAACAGGAGAAAAAACATGCATGCCATGATTGGAACATCCGTTATTCTCGGTCTCTTTTTGGGATTATTGCCGCTTCCGGCGCATGCACGGGAAAATACAGAATCTCTGAAGGGAACGGTCGCCCTGTCCGGCGCCTGGGCGCTTTATCCCATGGCTGTCAAATGGGCTGAAGTATTCCGGGAAATACACCCCGGTGTCCGGATCGATATCGGCGCCGGCGGCGCGGGCAAGGGCATGGCCGACTGCCTGACCGGCACGGTGGACATCGGTATGGTTTCCCGTGATATTTATCCGGAAGAAATCAAAAAAGGGGCGTGGTGGATTGCCGTGGCCAAAGACGCGGTCGTACCCACCATGAATGCCTCGAATCCCCTGGCTGCGGAAATCCTCGCACGGGGCATTTCCCGTGAAATTTTTACCGGTATGTGGATTACCGGTGATATCACTACCTGGGAGCAGGCGGCCGGAGCGGACGGGAATGGCAAACATGATATCCATGTGTACACCCGCTCCGACGCATGCGGCGCGGCCAAAACATGGGCCAAATATCTGGGCTGGAATCAGGAAGACCTGCTGGATGTCGGTGTGTACGGTGATCCGGGACTGGCCACTGCGGTGATCAATGACCAGCTGGGGGCAGGATTTAATAACATCAATTACGCATACGATGCGAAAACGAAAATAACGGTCAGCGGCATACGGATTTTGCCCATCGACCTCAATGAAAACGGCAGACTGGATAAGGATGAAGATTTTTACGGCGACCGGGACCAGATTGTTGCAGCCATTGCGGACGGACGGTATCCTTCACCGCCTGCACGCGATCTGTTTTTTGTGTCCCGGGGGTGTCCGGAAAAGCCGGCGGTGCGCGCGTTTATCCAATGGGTCCTGACAGAAGGTCAGGGGTATGTGCAGGAATCGGGGTACATCCCCGTTCCGCAGGATAAACTCCGGGAAGGTCTGAACCGGCTGCGGCAGGAAACGCTCGCAGGCACCTGCACAGGCGGATTTGCCTCCCTCTGGTCCGAATAATACGGAACGGATCCTTACCGGACGGCATGATGGTTTTATCGCGTCTTTTTAAAGACAGACTGGCCTGCGGGGTGATGAAGACACTGACCGTTTTCAGCAGCCTCCTGGTTTTTCTCATCATCCTGGGTCTTTTTCTGCGATCCCGGCCCATACTCGCTATCAAACCGCTTTCGGATCTGCTTTTTTCAACTTCCTGGCATCCCATGCGCGGTGAGTTCGGATTCTGGCCCTTTATTACAGGAACGCTGTGGGTCACGTGCACGGCGGTCGTTATCGCGGTGCCACTCTGCCTTTTGACCGCCATCTATCTCTCGGAATATGCCCCGGCGTGGATCCGGGAATGGACCGCGCCGCTTATCGATCTGCTGGCCGGTATTCCGTCGGTTATTTACGGTATCTGGGGAGTACTGACGATTGTTCCCTTTGTCAAGAATCATCTGGCGCCCCTGTTCGGCTGCTACTCCTCGGGATACAGTGTACTGGCCGGGGGGAGTGTGCTGGCGGTGATGATTTTTCCGGTCATCATTCATATCACGGTCGGAATATTTCAAACCCTCCCGCATGAATTGCGGGAGGCATCGTGGGCGCTGGGCGCGACACACTGGCAGACCGTGAAACATGTGGTCCTTCGCAGGGCCATGCCCGGAATATTCGCTGCCATTGTGCTGGGGTTTTCACGTGCATTCGGCGAAACCATGGCAGTGCTCATGGTGGCCGGCAATGTGGCGCGTGTTCCGGGATCCGTGTTCGACGCGGCCTATCCGCTGCCCGCGCTGATTGCCAACAATTACGGTGAAATGCTTTCCGTGCCACTTTACGACTCGGCGCTTCTTTTCGCCTCACTCATTCTGCTTGCCGTGGTTTTGGTATTCAATGTGATTTCACGGCTGATTCTGATCCGGATCGAACGGAGGGTGCGGTAATGCAGTGGCGCAGATTCGAAGAGCGGCTGTTCCGGGTGTTGATGATCACGGCCAGCCTGATTGTTCTTATGTTTCTTGGAATGATTGTGATGACGATTCTGATCAGGGGCGTGCCGGCCATGAACCTGGCCATGATCACACAGACACCCAAAGGCGGATTTTATCTCGGAAAAGAAGGCGGCATCCTCAATGCCATTGCTGGATCCCTTTGTCTGGCCGGGGGTGCCACGTTTCTCTCGTTTGTCATCAGTCTCCCCGTTGTCCTCTATTTGAATGTGTATGCGAGAAAAAATGCCCCGTTTTCCGCCTTTGCCCGGTTTTCTTTCGATGTGCTCTGGGGGGTGCCTTCCATTGTATACGGCGCCTTCGGTTTCACACTCATGCTGTTTCTCGGCTTGCGGGCATCCCTGCTCGGCGGTATCATCGCCGTCTCATTTCTGATACTGCCCATGATGACACGGGCCATGGACGAGGTCGTACGGATGATGCCGGAAGAATTGCTCACCGCCTCGTACGCCCTGGGAGCGACGCGGCTTGAAACCGCTTTCAGGGTGGTGATTCGCCAGGCCCTGCCGGGCATTCTGACCGCGGTTCTGATCGCCTTCGGACGCGGTATCGGGGATGCCGCCTCTGTGATATTTACGGCCGGATTTTCCGATTACATCCCCACATCGCTGATGCAGCCGGCAGCCACGCTGCCCCTGGCCATCTTTTTCCAGATGGGTACGCCGTTTCCGGAAGTGCAGGAGCGGGCCTATGCGTCCGCCCTGATACTGACCGTAATCATACTGGCCATCTGTCTGATATCACGGTTGCTGACCAGGCGCCACAGGCGTCATGTGATCAAATAACAGGGGAAATACATCATGACCTTCGATTCGCATATCCGTGTACAGGATCTGAATGTTTTTTACGGAAAACAGCAGGCGCTGTGCGGAATTACGGTGGATATCCCGGACAAAAAAATCACGGCCATTATCGGTCCCTCCGGGTGCGGCAAAACCACCCTGCTGAAGTCTTTCAACCGTCTTCTTGAGCCGATTGACGGTGTCCGGATTTCCGGCAAGGTGGTTGTGGACGGAGAAAACATTTACGGCACCGGTGTGGACGTCACACGGGTCCGTCAGAAAATGGGATTGTTGTCCCAGAAGCCCTATCCGCTGCCCATGTCCATCTATAACAACGTGGCGTACGGTCCGCGTATTCACGGAATCCGGAAGCGGAAAGATCTGGATGAAATCGTTGAACACAATCTGAAAATTGCCAGTCTGTGGGGTGAAGTCAAAAGCCGGCTGCATGCCCCGGCATCGGCCCTTTCCATCGGCCAGCAGCAGCGTCTGTGCCTGGCACGTGGGCTGGCCGTTCAGCCGCAGATCATACTGGGAGACGAGCCCACATCGGCGCTGGATCCCTGTTCCAGCCGTCACATCGAAGAACGCTTCAGGGATTTGAAAAACCGGTACACCATTGTCATTGTGACCCATATACTCAGGCAGGCCCGGCGGCTGGCGGATTATGTGCTGTTCATGTATCTGGGCGAATTGATCGAGCACGGACCGGCAGATCAGATTTTCTCTGATCCACGGGAGGAGATGACCCGGGAATACATCAGAGGTGTGATCAGTTGATTTAAGCGGATTGTTGAGCTTTCAATCCTGCCACGTGCGGGAGTGATAAATCGGAAAACAGGCCGGCACTTGCGCGTCAGTGCGTCTGTCTATTCAGCCGTTTTATCTCGTGACAGCGTTGTATCATACAGTTCCCTGATAGCTGTCGGTGTAAAATCCCGCTGCCGCATGGACGCCACTTCCGGGTATTCCACTGCCCAGGTAATGCCCACAATGATGATCTCCGGCACAAAACCTTCATAATACTGACCGCCGTAACTCCCGCTGACGGTAGAAAAATCATACTGGGCGTTCACCAGGTATAGAACCGGATAGGTTTTGCCGGAATTCCCCCAGTACGATCGCGGCGGATTGACATAAAGATCATAGTTCTGTCCGGTAACGGCCGACGTGACGCTGCGGCGATGGGTGCCGGCGATTTCCACCTGCGGCCAGTTGCCGGGTGCCCCGTCTGAAGCGGTCAGGACGTTTGCGGAAATGCATAAAAATACGAAAGCGTCTGCCATCAGGGGAAGCAGGAGCGGTTCTGTCGGACAGCCGGTTTTTCAGATATCGACTTTTAAAAAGGTGCGCAGCAAATGTCCGATTAAAAAACTCAGAGAGGCCACTCCCAGGCTCAAGCCCGCCATTTCAAAGAACTGTTTTTTAAAGGACAGTTCCTTGGCAACGGATATATAAAAGTTAAAGATACAGATAATCAGCACCGCTGCGGCCATGGTCACGACCAGCGCGCTGAAATAGCCGGTCAGAATCAGGAAGGGACATATCAGGATGAACACGGTCAGAATGTAGGCAATTCCCGTGTAGAGGGCGGCTTTGAACGGATTCTTGGGACCGGCCTCCGACTTGGTGGACAGATATTCCGAAGATGCCATGGACAGGGACGCGGCAATACCGGTCACCAGTCCCACCAGGGCGATGAGCTTTGAGTTTTGCAGCGCCAGTGTGAATCCGGCCAGGGCGCCAGTCAATTCCACCAGTGCATCGTTTAATCCGAGCACCATGGAACTGGTATACTGAAGGAAATCTTCATCCAGCATTCCCAGTACTTCTTCCTCGTGTTTTTCTTCATCATCGATAATCCGCAGAATTTCCTCTGTATTCAGATTGAGATTTTGATAGCTTTTCTGTGCATTTTCCTCGCCTTTTTCCATCAGTCGCAATCCAAAGGACAATCCGAGAAGGCGGCTGATCAGCACATATTTCCATACACGAAAACGGCGGGGTTTGACATCCGTGCCGGTAAATTTTTTCCATATGTCATAATGACGCAGTTCATCATCGGCGATTGAATTCAGTATTTTTCTGTTTTCGGTATGCCGAATTCTTTCGGCCAGCTTCCTGTAGATGTGATACTCCGTTATTTCACATTTCTGAAATCCCAGAATGATGTTTCTTGTCCTGCTGTCTATTCTGTTCATGATGACTCCCGGCTGCGATATCAGTAATTTGAGCGAATCCGGTAAAGCGATGCGCATTCATTTCTCATAATTATTTTCTGTATACAGGCATCCTGATGTCCGGCAGAAGATTTTCAGGGCCATATCAGAAATCCGATCCCGGCCAGTCCGAGGAATACGGCGATAATCAGACGAAACAAATTTTGCGGAATAAAGTCAACCGTTTTCCTGGCAGTATAGGCCCCTGCCAGAGAGGCGGGTATCAGAATCAGAAGCACGCGGATCAGTTCGTTTTGGAGTGTCATTCCGCCGGATATGTATCTGGTGATTCTTGCAATGTCGATGAAAAAGGCAATGACACCTCCCGTAAATATAAACATTTCCTTGGGCAGGTCGTAGGCGGAAAGAAAAGCGCTCCGGACAGCACCTCCGATTCCGAAAACACCGGAAAAAAATCCGGACATGGCCCCGCCGGCCGCCGCGGTCCCGTTTGTCCGGGGCACTTTCCAGTTATGTTTGACGAAAAGGGTGATCACATAAAGCACAAGAAATGTTCCCAGAAGCCGTTTCAGTAACATTGGAGAAACGGCCAGTGTGATCGAGGCGCCGGCATAACTCATGAGAATTCCGGGAATGCCGAACGCGGCGATCAGTTTCCAGTCCGCTCCCTTTTTAAAAAAAATGATTTTCCATATATCGCCGAAAAAATGGATAATGGCCACAAACAGCAGGACCCCTGGAAGCGGATAGTACAGCGACATTACGGGAATCATGATGGTTGAAATACCGAAACCGCTGATTGTGCCGACCATGCCGGCCGCAAAGGTGAACAGTGTCAGCAAGACAATCTGAACTGTCATCAGATATCCTTTTGAATTGGTGAATGACTGTTTCTGCCGGCCGGTTGAGAAACAACCGGTCACGGTTTTTTCAAAAAGGGGATACGCAGGTTCTGCTGATTCACAGGCACCGCGTTTGTCACATGCCGCGGGTAAGTAGGAAATACAGGGCGGCCGATGCGGAAAGAACCGTCAGGACGGGAAAAATCTTATGGGCCGCGGAAACACCTGCGGGTATGGTTCTGCGGGCGCTGGCGATTCCGCCGGAAATCATGGCGCCCAGGAAAAAAACGGCAGTAATAACGACCGCCGCGGACTCCTTCGCGTCCAGCGACGATGCCTGACTGGTTCGAACCACAAACCATCCGGTTGCTGCAGCAGCGGCCAGCGCGAACAATTTGTGCAGGTTAAACAGCCAGGTGCCGTAGGGTTTACCGAACCGGCTCAGGCGGAATCCGGTGAAAAATGTGATAAAAAGAAAGCATGCCGTACCGGCAATAATCATCCATGCGTCGTTCATTTTAACTCCCGGAATGGTTGGTTTTCAATGGATCCCGGCGAATCGGGATGATTCCCGGTCTGGCTGTCCCGCCGGAAAGGATGAACGATGCGCCCCGGCGGGCGTGAATGCCTGAATGACTGTTTTTTGATCTCGCTGTTTCTGTTGATATCATAAGGAATTCCTGTCAAAATACAAGCAACCATGGAAACAACCGCAAAGTAAAAGCTGTAAAGAAAAAGCGAGGCGTTGCTGACGTCGAAAAGAAAAACCAGAATCATGTGGCCAATGATCAGAAAAAGGCCATTCATGGCGCATATACCGAATATCCACGGCCACAACCGGGAAAGGAAATTCCTGAAACCGGCGGGAATCCGCCTGCGCCACCAGGTGTGTGAAGCGTGGATTTGAAGGCCCCCGATACCGGCCAGGATTCCCAGAACCGGAGGACCCACACCGCCCCCCAGCAGCAGCAGGCATATGGAAAGCAGCAGCAGAATCAACCCGCCGTGTTTCCTTTTTACAAAGCAGGCGGACCAGATAATCAGGGACAGGGACAACAGAATGGCCAGAATGCCGGTGGCCAGCATGTTGGGGAGAATGGTCAGACCGGGATCGCCACCCATATGCTCGGCGACGGGACCCTGTTTCCATGATTCAATAAAAATGGCGTCCGGAGATACATTGCCCTGCAGCACTTCACCGATGCCGTGCAGCAGCCCGCCCAAGCCGGCCAGCACACCGAACAGGGATGCCAGGCGCTCGGACGCGCCGGCGTGAGATATGGACTGAATGTTTGTCATGCATTTTTCTCCGGTCTGTTATTCTTTTTTTCCGGAAATCATGGCCAGGAGCGACCGGGCGGCTTCCTCAGGACCGCGGCGTTCCCATCCGGGAATACCCAGCCGGGTCCGCAGCTGTCCGACAAAAATCCGGTTGTCAAACAGCGTTTGAAAGTACTTTTTCGCGATCTCTTCGTGCAGTTCCCTGTACTGGATCGCTCCGAAAATATTGACAAAATAGGTATGAACCAGGCCCGTCGATGTCGTGGTTCCCTTGCTCATGGCCGTGCCTTCCCGGAAGACGCGCAGGGCTTCTTCGGGCGTGGCCAGCCTGTCGATGACAGGATGATTGTCATCGGCTTCTTCATAATTGTTGGCGTACAGCACCATATCCACATGATATCCCTTCATGACATGTTCATATGTGGTGACGGGCAGCACAATCCGGGCGTTCACCTGGCTGGGATTCATGATAATGGAGCGATCGAGCTGGCCGAATGCGTAACCGGGCTGCAAATCATCCAGGCGGACAAAAGCACCGACTTCCGTTCCATACCCCGTGATATGCCCCTCCGGCGTGATATCCAGGGATCCCATGTCATCGGCGATAATGATCATATCCTCGATTTGCGCGTCACCGATAAGTCTGAACGCCTCCAGTGTTTCGGATTTTCCGGCCCCGGAATCACCGATGATGAGCAGGGTCAGCGCCCGGTTGTTTTTTGTCACGATCCGGACCATTGCGCCGTGATACGGCATTTTTCCCTGCTGCATGATTTTGATATTGTGAAGGGTCAGGGCCATTTTTTTAAGATATCCGAAATAACCGAACTCATCCCTGTTCGGACATGCGGCAGTGAGTATGTGACGGGCCGTGTCTTCATGGAACACGGTGGGCATCGGGGCAAGATGATCCAGCGCGTTTCCCGGGACACCGTACAGATAGACCGCGTCCGCCGGGCATTTCAGCAGCGCATCGTCAGCCAGCTCGAACAGGTTGCACAGCGACAGCCCCAGCTCAAGAAATTTTTCGTGGATATAGATCAGGATCAGAAGGGGACCCACTCTGGCCGGATAGCACAGCCATTCTCCGGGATTTACTTCGATGAGTTCCAGCGGATTGCGGGATGTATGTGCGAACTGCCCGGTTCGTTTGTTCATGGGAGGATTCAGCAGCAGCGGCGGATACAGCAGGAGCTGCCGGACCACGGGTATTTTCCTGAGTTTCTGATATGGCCCGTCGGGCAGTGTCACCGCATCGGGCAGGGCGATCACCGCCACCTCCGCGCCCGCCCGTACCTGCCGGTAAATACTGGGATGCAGGCCGGTGATATTTTCCGATACATCCCGGTAGGTTTGCCGGACCAGATGCGTCAGCGATTCAATGGTGGTATTAAAGGTCCGGTACGGGCGTTTGTCCAGGCGGTCTCCGGATGAATCGCATATGATAAACCGCTCAAACTGCCGCCAGTAATTGTACAGACACTCCACAAAGGCCTGCAGCAGGGAAGGATTTTCGATAAACCGTCCTCCCGATTTTTCCAGTTTCGGAACGGCTCCCAGCGGCATTTTGACGAGTATCCCGAATACCCGGACAAGCGCCTGAATATCGGAAGGATCGATTTCCCCGGCCGGCTTTCCGAATATCTGAAGAATCTTTGTTTGTCTGCGCTTCAGATTTTCGATGAAGTGTGAAACGACTTCTGTGAAAAAATGGCTTTCGATGAGTTCATCCGGTGTTTCACACACCCTGTCACGCAGCAGAATAATCACTTTGTTATCTACGAATCTGAATGTTCCCTGAAATTTCATCACATAATCCTTTGCCCCGGGAGCGCAGGCATGAAGCGCGCAGTCCGGATGAGAGTATTCTTATTCAGCAAATCATGAAGAAGCGTCGCGCATTATCTGACGGCACCGGCATTCGGGTCCGTTTCGGATTGGCCGGACTGAATATTGAAGTGCAGCTTCGGACCGCGGCCGTTCCTGTGATCTCCGGATGCGAAAAAAGAAGCATTGATGGCGCCCAGCGGACGGATGAGCAGGCCTCTGGTTTTGCCATCCAGCAGACGCTGCAGAACCGGCCGTGACAGTGTGATCAGGTTCCGACTCCCGTATGGTTCCGAAGGTACCGCATCATAGATCATCTGACTGTTGAACACCTCGGCCAGTTTTTTCCCCAGTATGAGATTGTTGTACGTGACGCTGTCCCTGGTCCAGCGCGGGTCGCCGCCCGTGATTTCGATCACCCTGATTTTCCCGAATTCCATGCCGAAATCCTGTCCGTATGTGTCCGTGTATCCGCCGCCTTTGAAAACGGAATGGGTGGTCAGCTCCAGAAGCCCGGCGCCGTCTGCTTTTGCATTTTCAAGGGCTCCGAAGTCCCATCGCAAGATGGCCCATTGGCTGTGATTCACCGTCAATACACGCAATGTGTCTCCATGTGTCGTGACATGCCAGTCACTGAAGTTGACATCCGGAAAAACGGTATTGATCAGACCGTCCTGCGCCGCATCCGGATGATTGGAAAAAACGGAAGGGTCCGGAAGCGGCGGGTGGTAGGGTACCAGCTCGCCTTTGTCCGGCCCGGCCAGCCGGGTGTCGATGATATCGGCGGTGTAATAATCCACGTCGACGTGATACCGGCCGGTTCCCCAGTCCGTGACATCCAGCTGGACATACACCGTGTCGCCGGGATGCGCGTCCAGGTCCCGCGTTGTCATGCTGATGGTGTGCCATCCGGAGGTGTCCGGTATATCGAATTCCATCAGGTCTTTGTGAAAATCCGTGGTTCGCTGCGTATTGACCATGATGTTGATCCGGCGCGGCGCTTCACTGACGCGTACCCTGGCTTCCGCACGGAGTTCGAATCCGGGATCCGCCAGTTTATCCAGGTCCAGATATTCCGTGACATCCCGTTTCATCACGGCCCACCAGACATTATGCCTGTCTCTGGTGGCATCGACCAGAATACGGGCGTGGCCGTCCATTTGAATTACATCCATCACAGCGGCTCCGTCGCCTGTGAAAAAGAACCATCCTTTGATGCCTTTATGATCAAAGGAGTCCACAAAACGGGCATGACCGGTTCCGGCGGCCACCAGCAGGAAAGCGATGATTCCCGTGATTTTTTTGAAAGTCAGCATGGTGATGTTGTCCCTTCTGTTATCGTCCCTGTTTGTCCGATGTATATCATTTCCCGGACGTGCATTTCAGACTGGCGCGATTGCTGTTTCAGGCAACCTGGAATAAAGAATCGGGATGATATAGTATTCCCTGTAAAAACGGATTATCATGATCACGGCTTCGTATGCGACCAGTGTGAACTGACCAGCTTCCATTCGCCCTGAATGAGACGATACACTTCTGTTGTGTTCCAGTCATCCGTTTCGCCTTTTTCAGAATATCCTCTGAAATTGAATGTGAGAATCCCGGTATCTCCGTAAAGCTGCACAACGGGATTTAAAAGTTCATAACGGGGAAAACTGAATGTGCCGTTGAAGGAGGAAAGATGATTCCGGAATTCTTCGATCCCCGTGATCCGTATCGCCAGACCCGGATCAAAATAGGTGATGTCGTCCGCCGCGATGTCTGCAAATCCGAATGTGTCCCCTTTTTTCCAGCGGTCCAGTGCGTCCTTCTCTTTTTGAATAATCCGCTCTTCAGGGCTCTTCGCGATTAAAACAGATGTAACGAGAGAACAGGCCATGATCAATGCCATTATCACAGCCGGTTTGTATGAACCAGTCATTGGCATGGTGTATCGCATAGTCGTACCCCGCGGTGATTTGAATGCTGGTCAGGACGGAACAGACAGATATAAAAAGAATGTAATAAATTATCATTCTCTTTTCAATGGCCTGGTCGCGTATTTTGCAAAGAAAATGCATCCGGGGAGAAAAGTCCGGTATTCTGAAAAGATCCGGGCGGATACAGCCACCGCATTTCCCGGGAAATGACCGGTGATGATGATTCACAGGAAGCAGGATGGAGGATGGAATGTCTGCTGGAACAGGCAGCCCGCCGCGTTCCGCAGACAATCATGTCGTGTTCAGATCAGCGGCCGGTCATTTTTGCTTCAGGACCTTGATGTCGCCGGCGCATATTTTTTCGTCGTTGACATAATAGGTCACCCGGTAATAGCCGGGTTTGACGCGTTTTCCGTTTTCATCATCCAACTGCCACAGAACCACATGTTCACCCGCGTACCGGAACGCATCCACCAGTTTTCTGATGATGTTCTCATCGTTGTCCATGACTTCCAGTTTCACATGACCGGGCTGTATGATGAGATACTGAATCATGACCGATACTTCCGCAGGATTCGGATAGGCGGGATACATGCCGTTTGTTTCGGGAAGACCGATTTCCGTGTCACTGTATTCCGGCGGGCACCAGTCATTGTCATCCGGCTCACCGATGATCTCGCCGGTCGCATCCGTCTGTGTGATGCCTGTGATATTCATCTCGTCATTGCAATGAAGGCACACAATGACGAACGCGGGGATCAGGAATAAACGTGTTATATTCCCACGATGCCGCTTGCGCATCATTCGTCCTCCTGTTTTGCCTGTTTTTATTCATCCGGGTCCGGCCGGTTTTCCCGGATGATCTGCTCCACGTTGTCGCGGGTCAATACCGCGTGTCCGCCTCCCCAGGTCTGCACACCGACCGTTTCGCCATTACTCAGCTGCCCGGCTGTGGCACGCAGATTTTGGGCCCAGGCTTCCCACTGCCGCCTGTTTGTATGCTTCATTCTGGCGGCATCCTCCGGACGGGGCTTCCGGGCCCCGGACCGGGATAAAGCGGGATCGTCAAAAACAATCGGGTCGCTGCTCGCGCCGCTTGCCCAGACAGCGTAGGCAAACTCCTGATTGGTTGTCCGGATGCTGCCCATCAGTCCGGTGCTGAAATCGCTGTAAATACGTTCAATGCTGCTGTGCGGCAGATAAAAGGTTTCGGCGCGGGGTGTATATCCGATCAGATTCTCTATTGGAGCCGGTGTAAAGGTGATGGATTTGATGACAAGACCGTTGACGTCCGGGTGCGTCGCAAACCGGATCTCAAAACGGCCCGGTGAACCGAAACCGGTTATCGACCTTGTGACATTATTTCCGATGATGAGCCTTTTCTCATATTCATTGTATTGACAGGACTCATCACATTTTTCTGCGTTGTCCATGATCTGCCGCACGGTCCGGCCGGAATTCACAAATGGGCCGCCGCTGTCACTTTGATAGTAAATTCGGGGCGAGGTTGAACAGTTGAAAAGAAACAGGAATAGAATGTGCCATGATAAAACGGCGGTCCGGTCTCCGGATCCTGTTTGCTTTGCAATACAGCCGATGCGTTTGCGTGTCATGGGAAAACCTCCGGTTGAGGGGTGAGATCCAACAGTCCTTGCCGGGAAGTCCGTGGTTATCACTCAGTTCCGGCCGCAGCCGCCGATGAATCACCCGGTCTGCCGGCCGCCTTCAGCCTGTCCATCAACATTTCCACGATTTCTTCAGGCGCGGTTTCCGGTGAGCCGGCCTGGAAAGGCGGGTCTGGATCATATTCGATGGCAAGCTGTATGGCCTGCGCGGTTTGTACATTTGTCAGCAGCTCCGCCAGTTTCAGGGACATGTCCATGCCCGCCGACACACCCGCGCTTGTGATGATTTTTCCCTCCCGGATGTACCGTTCCGTGACCGGTATGGCGTCATACCGGTTCAATGCATCGAGATGCATCCAGTGTGTTGTCGCCCGGATACCTTTCAATATGCCTGCCTGACCCAGCAGCAGGGCGCCGGTACACACGGACACGGTGTATTTCGAATGGGCATGCTGCTTCTTTACCCAGGTCAGCACTTCCTGATTGTCCATCAGGTCATGGATGCCGCTGCCGCCGGGAATGATAATCACGTCATACAGGCTGTCATTGTTTATCGCCTGATCCGCGACCAGTTGTAATCCGCCGGTTGTTACAACGGGCCCCGCAACGCTGGAAACAAATGATATCTGTGCCCCGGGCAGCTTTGAGAGGATGTCATACGGACCGACCGCATCCAGTGCTGTCAGGCCGTTAAATATCAGGATTCCGATTTTGATTATTGGCATATTTTACTCTGCTCCTTCATCATGATTTTTATCGATGCATTCAAACAGGCCATTCAGGCGGTTTATCCATTCGGTCATTGAAACGAACCTTATTTTCTTTTTCGGAGGATCTGATAGACCAATCCGGCGATGTATATCGTCAGGGCTGTCATGAACCAGAGCAGGATGGATTTCTTCTGAAAGCCGTCCCTGGAAACAAAAACATGCAGTCCAATGCTCAGGAGGACAAACAGGGGGATCAATATCACTGCCAGCGTATTGGACAATGCAACCGGTTTGGGTGGCTTTATAATAAAAAAACAGGCTGTCATCAGCAGCAATCCGAAAACGGAAAATGCGATCATCCTCTGGGCGGAAGTGACAAAAATCAACTGATCATACATGATCCAGAGATATGTGATTACGACCAGTGCCGCCAGGTACAGCCAGTCTTTCATTTTTAACTGATAAAACATCGCCCATATCCTCCCTTGTTGATCTGCCGGCAGCCACGGATTTCCCGGTCCGGGTTGATCATCAATGCAGCCGTATGAGAATATTATTTCAATTCATGTAACGCAGTAACAGCGGGGATGCTGAATCCGCATTCAGCCGCTGTTCAGGACTTCCTTCCGGAAAGAATGGCTGTCGTCATCAGACCGATTCCGATCCCGGCCAGCAGACTGCCGACAAAATACAGTGCGGACAGGTGCAGCAGAAAAAATCCGGCGCCGAGCCCCAGGAGAACGCCCCCGCCGATGGCCCAGTCGTCTTTGCCTGTTTTGTTTTTTTCGTTGCTCATCCGGTATGCCTCCGTGTGTAGTATCAGGTATAAAGCAGAAAGCATATATTTTGATATTATATGTTCACTGCGTAATGTTTATGATTCGTCCTGCATTCTTGGAATGGTGAATCCATTCGAAATGTACGCTTTCATGATACCAATTTCAACGGGAAATGTGAAATATGGTTTTCGGGGGTGACATAAACCTGCCCGGACTGCGGCCTGGGGGATCTGAACCGCAGGCGGACGCATATGAGACGATACCCATGATCCCGGCTGCCCTGCACCTTGGTCGCCTTTGGACTACCCGCCCCGCCAGGCCTTAATCGAAAAACAGAACCGGAATATGATCCCGTAGCCAGGTATCTTCAGGATGGGTTTTATCCCATTTCCACGGACAGTAATCTGGTAATTTCCGTGTTTGTTGGGCCGGCAGGTCCGGAACGGTCACGGGTGAGGGCGTTGTCCGTCCTGAAATACCCGCCAAAATAGCTGTTTCATTCGACCATATTTGTTTTATATTAGGACAGGACAGTAAAATAACGATGAAAGTAGAAAGATAAAAGACATAAGATAAAAAATGAAAGATAATAAATGATAGATTCCGTATGGTCTTTTCATATCAGGAGGAGAATACAAATGTCCGGTAAAACCGTCATACCCATGTTATGTCTGGCAGTATCAACGTCGTTCGCGCAGCAGGGCGATCGCGTGGATCTTGGAAGCATGCAGACCGGGGCGCAGGTCTCATTCATACGTCATGAAGGGGGCGGATGGGGGATGGAAATTTCCGGCGGCGGCGTGCCGCGCCTGACCCAGACAGAGCCCGCCCGGATTGAAGTTTTTCGAACAGAAGGGGGCATTCGCGAGCTTGCCGCCGGATACACGACGGTAGTGGAATCAGACTCTGGAATCGATGCCCGGGCTGAAATCGCTTGCGGTGAAAATGTTGTTTTTCGTGTGAAGGACCGGTGGCGCCTGAGCGAATCCGTTATTACGGTGCGGAGAAGGGTGGAGGTGACGGGGAACGCGCCGGGTGGATTCAACTCATCCGTCATATTCACGGTCGATCCTTCCGTAAGATGGTCCGACGTGAATTTTCTGGCTCCCGGTGCCCTGTACGGTGATCCTTCCTGGAATGGCGAACGTTCTGCCGGCGGTACGCTGAATCACGCGGCGCGGCAGTTCCTCATGCGCGAGGATATTCTCCCGGCGCCCCTGTTCGCGCTATCATTCAGCAACGGTTCCTCCGTGGCGATGCTGGATCCTTCACCACGGGGCGAATCGACCGTTGAAGAGACGAGACTTGCGAAAGATGTGATGACCGATGCAAGATTCGGGTTCGGCGCGCTGGGGGCATGGCAGGCGGAGGGGAATCCAATTGCCTTCGGTTTCCGGTTTCCCGGCACGATGCACATGTTTGCCTTCGGTCCCGACGCACCGGCGGAACCACTCTGGTTCCGGCGCTTTCATCCGGTTGTTCAGGGAGCCGGTCACACCTATGAAACAAGTTTTCGTTTCGGAGTCAACGAATCGTTTCGGGACGTGATCCGGAACGCATGGCGATGGGCGTGGCGCACCTTGAAACCCGCGGTCACCCCCATTGACGTCGAACAGATGCGTCATATTCTGACGGACCATCTGGCTGATCAGGCGGCCACCATTGACGGGCGCACCGCCATTCCCTTTGCAGTCGCCACATTTGATACGAGCGCCCCCCAATGGAACTGGACAATGTCCGCGATGGGTTTCGTGAGCAAGAATATCGAGTGCGCGGATCAGTTGCTGCGCGAAAGCGATCGCGACACGACAGACCGGGGGCAGAAAATGCGCCTCATCGGCTTAAGCATCATATCATCCATGATCCGGGCGCTTCATGAGGTGCCTTTGCAGGGGACCGGCTATGATCTTGCGACCGGGAAACCCTGGACCGGTGACAGGCAGGAATGGCTTGCCCCCTGGCTGCGGAACGCCACGGAAGGCATGCGCGTACTGATGCGGGCATACCGGCGTGAGCGTGCCCTTGGCCGCCTTCATCCGGATTGGATCAACTGGGTCAGGTCCTACGCGGACTGGCTGATCCTTCAGCAAAGGGAGGATGGGTCTTTCCCCAGACGCTGGAAACCCGGAAGTGACGAGGTCATGGAACCGGCGGGAACGACAAGCTACTGTCCCGTACCGCTGCTCGTTATGATGAGCGAAGAGACGGGAGATCCCTGGTACATGCAGGCGGCGATTCGTGCGGCAGAATATGTCTGGGAAAACTGGGGCACACGGGGACTCTTTATCGGCGGTGCCAGCGACAATCCGAATATCACCGACAAGGAAGCCGGAATGCTGAGCATCGAAGCCTATATGAGTCTTTATGAATCGACCGGGGAACCCGAATGGCTGGAACGCGCCAAAGCGGCAGCGGATTTCGCCGAAAGCTGGATCTGGATCTGGAACCTGCCGATGCCGCTCGATGCGGACGATGCCCGTCTCCACTGGAAAAAAGGCGTGCCGGTCACAGGCGTTCAGGGAATAACGGCCCGCTTCCCGGGTGGTGTGGATGAGTACATGGACTGGTCCGCGCCCTCTTATGCAAAACTGTACCGGTACACGAATGACCCGCATTACCTCGATGTCGCGCGGATTCTGCTGCACAACACCAAATCCATGGTCGCTCTGCCGGGACGACTGTATGGCATGAAAGGTATCGGTTGGCAGCAGGAACACTGGCGCATGGGGCCTGGCCGTTCCGGCCGCGGTGTCGGAGGACATCGTTTCTGGCTGCCGTGGGTTTCGGCCAACCACCTGTACAGCATCACCGGCCTGGAAGAGTTCGATCCGGATCTGTTTCAGGAACTGTGCGAAGGGAATTGATGAGGGAAGGTAAATCGTAATGACAGCTCCTGACTTCATGGTCCGGGGCTGTCATGGATCAGAGAAAAAGCGATTATTATCCCGTCATCATCGGGATGACAATTGATATAAATACCGATGGATGATCATTTTTCCGAAAGCGGCCCCTGTTACTCTGTATAATTGACCAGCTCATCCATTGTCTTTCTTGGTGAGGCGGAAGTAACAGCATCAGCGCCTGTGTCAAGATGGCCGATTCTTAACAGGGCCACAACCCGGTATCCATCCGGGATTTCCAGTATTTTTATTGTCTCCGCGTCTATTCTGCGTACCGGCCCTGTATAAATCCGGGCGCCAAGTCCCAGGCCCTGTGCCGCGATACACATGTTTTCCGTGGCCAGAGCACAATCGAAATCAACATTCATCCTTTGTGGCTCTGTTTCCAGTCCGGATACGATGATGACCACATTGCCATCGTTTATCGAACGAAACAGGCTGTTCACTTTTGTCATGTCCCTGACAACGGTAAATTTCCACGGCTGACTGTTTCGTGCGCTCGGTGCTTTTATGCCGCACTTGAGTATCTGTTCGATTTCGTTGTCTGTTACAGGTTTGTCGGAAAACATCCTGGCCGAATAGGTCGAGAGTATGAACTCAATCACGTTGTTGCGGCTCGTCTGCCCGCTGCCGACAGCCATATTTAATAAAATGATTAAAATGGCTGTCAGTCCTGTCATTCTATTCGTATTCATCACGGATTTTTCCATGAGAAATCCTTTCATTTGAGTATCTTTGCTTTCCAGCGACTCCAACTTTCAAGTTCAGGGTGGTCATGATGTCATGCAATAATGCCCGTCATGCCCGCTCCCTCAAAAA
>Ga0272442_10002366_pt1 | contig 27462 bp, 22 predicted proteins | sample SSMForm2O_FD_200262 | JGI IMG/M metagenome (GOLD analysis project Ga0272442, IMG submission 200262) | Marine sediment archaeal communities from Little Sippewissett salt marsh, Falmouth, MA, United States - SSM-Form-2O | ecosystem: Environmental > Aquatic > Marine > Wetlands > Sediment ... | reverse complement strand
GAAGAGATTTTTTTTGACAGGATTCACAGGATTTACAGGATGGGAATGCGGTGTGTGAATTCAACACCTCCACGTTGGAATCAACATTTCTCTGATCCTGTTGATCCTGTTGATCCTGTCTAAATTCCCTCTTTCTCAAGTTTCAACCTCGAATGATCCGGGAAGCGCAGCGCCCCGGGGGGTCCCTGACCGAAAACTTAATTCGGCTAAGCGGTGCTTGTAGCCTTGGAATTTGCGCCAAAGCGGTAATTCCCGACAGATTCGGCATTGCGCGAATCGGAGTATTGAGTTAGGCTCCCTTCTTCATGGTGAAGCGTTGCATACATGTTTTCCTGCTTGCCGCCCTGGCGCTGGCCGTACAGGTGTCCCCGTCCATGGCATGGGATATCTGGCAGACATCGGACTACTGCCAGATACTTGACGACCCCTGCGTGGACCTGTACGAGATCAGTTTCGCCTACGTGCCGCCGAGCGACTTCGGTGACTACGGCCGCAGTGAAACGCTGGAGCTCGACGTCAACTGGTCGCTGGCGTACTTCAGGGACATAGCGCGAAGCGATCTCTCGCTCGGCCTCAGCTGGCAGACCCGGGTCTTCCCCAGCTCCACCAGGCTGCAGCTACCCGACCAGCTTACCAGCATCGCGCTGGATTCCGTGATGACGTGGCGGTACGACACCGGGCAGGCCCTGCAGGTGTCCGCCAGCCCCGGCATCTACTCGGACGGCGAGGAGTTCGGCGGGGGCATGTTCCTCGCTCCGTTCTCCTGCTCGCTGATCCACGCTTCCCACAGGAGACTCTCGACACAGGTGGGACTGCTGTTCCGGCCGGGGTTCGAGCAAACAGTGATGCCGCTGATAAACGTCAAGTGCGAGCTCGACGACTTCTGGCTGATCGAAGCCGGGCTGCCGGTTACCAGGGTAAGCTACCTGGTCGATCGTGACTGGACCGCCTACGGCGGCTTCGAATGGGAGAACACGACATTTGCCATTCGCGAGAAGAGCGACTACAACCGCGACCGGGCGACTATCGAGGATTTTCGGCTCTACGCGGGCGCCGCATACCAGGTGTCGGACCAGTGTCGCGCCGCGCTGGACGGCGGGGTCATTTTCGGGCGCAGCGTGGAATTCAAGCGCGAGGTCCAGGGGCTGGATAGCGACGTGGGCATCGACAGCGCGTTATTCGTCCGCTTATCCATCGTTGCCCCGTTCTAGGCGGGGGTGCAGAGCTTCCGGATCTCTTCCCTTAACCCGTCTATCCCGTCGCCGGTTGTCGCGGATATCTCGATCGGCGAAACACCGGTTTCCCCCGAGAATTGCTCAAGCCGTTCACGGGCCTCCGGCAGGTCCATTTTGTTGGCAACCACGAGCGAAGGGCGGTCCGCCAGGCGGGCATCGTGCAATGCGAGCTCCCTGCGCAGGTTCGCGTAGTCGTCCTCGGCCGCGCGTCCGTCGATGCCGGCCATGTCCAGAACGAAAACCAGGAAACGTGCCCTCTCTATGTGACGAAGAAACGCGTGACCGAGGCCTATGCCTTCGTGTGCTCCCTTGATCAGGCCCGGGATGTCGGCGACGGTGAGGCGGCTGTAGTCCTCGAAGACCAGCGTGCCGATGATGGGGTTGAGCGTTGTGAAGGGGTATGGGGCGACCTTGGGGTGGGCATCGCTGATACTGCTCAAAAGCGAGGACTTTCCGGCGTTGGGGAAGCCGACGAGACCGATGTCCGCCACGAGCTTGAGTTCGAGCCGCAGCGTGTTCTCCTCGCCCGGCTCGCCCTCGGTAAACTCGCGGGGGGCCTGGTGGGTCGACGTTTTCCAGTGGCAGTTCCCGCGTCCGCCCGCGCCGCCGCGGGCGACCAGAAACTCCTGTCCGTGCGTCACGATATCGCAGAGCAGTTTGTGGCTTTCCTTGTCCCTGACCTCGGTGCCGCAGGGGACGTCCACAAAGAGATCCCTGCCGTTTCTGCCGTGACTTCTCTTGCCGCCGCCGTTTCCGCCGTGACCGGCACGCTGGTGTGGGGTGAAGTAGAGACGGGTGAGGGAGTTGATGTCCTTGTTGGCCTTCAGGATGACATGCCCGCCGCGCCCGCCGTCACCGCCGTCGGGGCCGCCCTTGGCAACAAACTTCTCACGCCGGAAACTCGCGGATCCGTTGCCACCGTCCCCCGCGTGGACGTAGATGGTGACGAGGTCTATGAATTTGTGGGATTTCATCAGGCTGGAGCGCAACTCCGTGCGTCCGGCCTACCGCATCAGGTTGCGGCGAGCTCGAGGATGTTGACGCGCTTGCCGTTCTTATCGAACTTGACCACGCCGTCTTTGAGGGCGAATAACGTGTCGTCGCCGCCGCGGCGCACGTTGCTGCCGGGATGGACCCGGGTGCCGCGCTGGCGGACGAGAATGGAGCCGGCAGACACCACCTGTCCCTCGAAACGCTTAACGCCGAGGCGCTTGGAACGACTCTCCCGGCCGTTTTTTGCAGAACCACCACTTTTCTTATGTGCCATTTCCTGACTCCGGCTAGCCTATGTCTTCCACCTCGACCGAGGTGAGCGCCTGGCGATGCCCGATCTTCTTCGAGAATCCTTTCCGGCGCTTCTTCTTGAAGGATACGACCTTCTTGCCGCGCATGTGCTCAACAACCTTGAACGTGACTTTCGCGCCCTCGACCTCGGGGGCCCCGACGGTGAGCGTCTTTCCGTCCGAAACGGCCAGCACGCGCGGAGGGCTTGCTTCCTTGCCCGCTTCGGCGCGCAGGCGATCGACGGCGATCACGTCACCTTTTCTGACAAAATGCTGCTTGCCGCCGCTCTCGACTATTGCATAGGGTTCCATGGTCCTCTTTCCTCAAAAGTGGGGCAAATTACGCAAGATGCGCTTGGATGTCAAGTATTCTGTGGGGAGATTTGAGCTTTTTCGGCGGTTGTGGTAAAGAAACGGCTGGGACACGGACCCGCCTTTGCCAAGGCTACGGCGGTTAAGCGGAACGGGCAGAACGGACGGAAAGGACGTCCGCTTTGCCGGACTGAAGGGGGGATGCATGCGAGTGGTTTTCATAGGGGGGACGGGCAATATTTCCAGTGACTGTGCCGAACTGCTGCACGAGCGGGGGCACGAGGTGACGGTTGTGACCAGGGGCAACACGCCCGCGCCTGACTGGTGCAAGCAGGTAACGGCAGATAGGACGGATGCCGCCGTTATGAATGGGGCCCTCGGCGGCGCACAGGCCGATGTCGTCATCAATTTCCTGGGGTTCGATGTTCCGGACCTGGAGGTGGATTACCAGCTGTTCGGCGGCAAGATCTCGCAGTACATATTCATCAGCTCGGCCACGGTCTACGCCAAGCCGCACCGGGACCTGCCGATCACGGAGAAATCCCTGCTCGGCAACCCGTTCTCCGACTACGCCCAGAAGAAGCAGAAATGCGAGGAATGGCTGCGCGCGAGGCGTGAGGAGACGGGGTTCCCCGTGACCGTGGTCCGCCCCTCGCACACCTACTCCCGCAGGTGGATCCCGAACGTTGTTGTGAGCTCCGGCTATACGTTTGCCGCCCGGCTGGAGCAGGGGAAGCCGGTGTTCGTGCACGACGATGGCCAGGGCCTGTGGACAATGACCTCCACGCGTGATTTCGCGGTTGGTCTCGCCGGGCTTGTGGGACAGGAGGCCGCAATCGGCGAGACCTACCACGTGACCAGCGATGAGGTGCTCACATGGAACCAGATATACGCCGAGATCGCCATGGCCCTCGGCGTGGATTCACCCGATGTCCGCAGGATTCCTACCGACTTCATATGCGCCCGGGCACCCGAGATGACGGCGAAGCTCACCGGCGACAAGGCCGAGCCCGGCGTGTTCGACAACGCAAGGATAAAGAAGGCTGTCCCGGACTTCGAGTGCCGGACGAGCTTCAGGCAGGGCATGCACGAAAGCGTCGAGTGGTTCAACGAAGATCCGGCAAGGAAAACCGTGGACGACAAGATAGACGCCCTGTTCGACACGGTGATATCGGCCTGGGACCAGGAGCAGTAAATCCCGGCCGGGTCACCATTCGCCGTTCACGCGCCGGCCCGCGGGTTCTCGCCTGTTCCAGGACCGGCCCCCGAAATGCCCGTTGTTTTTGCGCTTGCATGGTCGATCGGTCTTGATTATATTTGACCGCATTCAGTCAGAAACGCGCAAATATGATCAACGGTGAAACATCACGGCTGGCGGCTGAACGGCTTGAGAATATCCGGCGGTTCCTGAAGAATCACGGCGTGGCGCGAGTGGACGAGCTGTGCGCGGAGCTGGGTGTATCGGCCGCCACCGTGCGGCGGGACCTGGGGCAGCTCGACCGGCGCGGGCATATCCGGCGCGTCCACGGAGGTGCCGTATGTGTCGAGCCGCGGTTGGAGGAGCCGGTGTTCGACGACAAGGCGACGATCGCCGCCGCGGAGAAGCAGAGAATCGCGGTGGCTGCGCTGAGGCTCGTGAAGCCGCGTGATTCGGTCTTTCTCGATGGCGGCAGCACAGTGTTGGCCTTCGCGCGGCTCCTCGACGGCATGGACCGGCTCACCGTGGTCACGAATTCCCTGCGCGTGGCGGGCCTGTTCTCGGGGAGCGGGCCGAGGACGATCCTGGTGGGTGGAGAACTGAGGCGGCTGAGCCAGACCTTTGTGGGGTCTCTTACGGAGCCGCTGATTGACAAAATACGCGTGGATACGGCGTTCATGGGAACGATCGGCCTCGAGGTGCAGGGCGGAATGACGACCACGGACCCGCGCGAGGGTTATACGAAAGGCTTGGTGATGTCTCGGGCCAGGCGGGTTGTATTGCTGGCCGACAGCAGCAAGATAGGCAAGGTGTCGTTCGTTCGATTCGGGCGCCTCGCGGACGTGGACGTGCTCGTTACCGACTCGAAGGGCGCGAAGAAGGATTTGGCGAAGATCAGGAAGAAGGGAATAAAGGTCATAAAAGCCTGACAGGGCGGAAAGAAAGGACAGAGCAATGCCGAACTACCTGAGCGACCTGAGGCCGGACTTCACGGCCCAGACGATAAACTGCGGGAGCATCAAGGCTTACCGCTTCAAGAAGAACCTGAAGTCCCAGCTGGAATCGAAGGCTATATCGAAGCAGCAGGCCGTCGACCTGCTTGAGGACATGCTGACGATCCGAGAGTTCGAGGAAATGATAATCAAGTTGCGCTCCGGCGCTTACGAGGCGTGCGCGGACTTCGACTACCGGGGGCCGACGCACGTTTCCATCGGCCAGGAGGCGACGTCGGTGGGTGGCTGCGCCGGGATAGCGGCTACCGACCAGATTACGTCGACGCACCGCGGCCATGGCGACAGCGTGGCGAAGGGGTGTGTGGCCATAAGGGCTATGAGCGAGGAGCAGCTCAGGGCGCGCGTTCCGGAATCGACGGCAAAGGACCGCAGCGGACTGGTGGAGGACGCGCTCGAGGAGCACGTCTACCGGACCATCGCGGAGCTTTTCGGCAAGGAAGACGGTTATTGCAGGGGACGCGGCGGCGGCATGCACATCGCCGACTTCTCGGCGGGGCATCTCGGCGCCAACGCGATAGTGGGCGGCGGCGTGCCCATAGCCACGGGCGCGGCGATGGCGGAGCGTTACCTGCAGAGCGGAAAGGTGACCTGCTGTTTCGCCGGCGACGGCGCCTATGGGAACGGAGTTGTCCTGGAGTCCCTGAACTGGGCTTCGATGGGTCAGTTCAGCAACAAATTCGCAAGGAAGCACAAGTTCGGGGTACCGGTTATCTATCTCCTCGTGAACAACCATTACGGGATGACCGGCAGGGCCGACGACGAAGTCACGGGCGTAGAGGCGCTTGCCCGCAGGGGAGCGGGGTTCGCCGATAACAACATGAACGCCGAGATCGTGAACGGCATGGACGTGCTGGCGGTCCGCGACGCCGTTGCCCGCGCAGCCGCCGGCTGCCGCAAGGGCAAGGGGCCGTACCTTATCGAATTGGATACCTACCGCTACTATGGGCACTCCCTGAGCGACCCCAGGAACGAGTACCGGACCAGGGACGAGGAGGACGCCTGGAGGAAGATTGACCCCATTGAGACCTTCGCGAAGCAGCTTGTCAAGAACAAGGCGCTTACGGCGAAGAAGCTGGATGCCCTGCGGAAGAAGGTCCACGAGCGGAACGCGGGGGCCGCGGCGCGGGCGGCCGCGTCGGCGGACCCGGATCCGGCCGAGGTTATTACCTACATGTACACGGACACCGCGGCCGACACGGTGCCCGAGGAGTTCCAGAAGGTCGAGATTGTCAAGGAGGAGCCGGAGATCAAGCGGGCCGACGGGCAGCTGACGTACAAGGACGCGATCAAGGAGGCGCTGCTGGAAGAGATGAAGCGGGACAACCGGGTCATCACATACGGCGAGGACATAGCTGACTACGGCGGCGCGTTCAAGGTCACCAAGGGCCTGCTCGAGGCCTTCGGCAGGGACCGCGTGTTCAACGCGCCCATTTCGGAGGCGGCGATCTGCGGAACAGCCGTCGGCGCGGCTATGGTGGGCCTGCGTCCCGTTGCGGAACTGATGTACATGGACTTCGCCCTGATGGCGTCGGACCAGATCAGCAACCAGGCGGCGAAATGGCATTACATGTCGGGCGCCAGCGCGGAGATCCCGCTGGTATACCGGATGTCGGTCGGCGGAGGCAAGGGATACGGCGGGCAGCACTCGCAGACGCTGGAGTCCGTTTTCGCGCATATCCCGGGCCTGTACGTTGTCTACCCGGCGACGCCTTACGATGCCAAGGGCATGCTGAAGTCCGCGATCCGGGACAACAACCCGGTGATGTTCGTGGAAGCGCAGCTGCTGTACGGGACCAAGGGTGACGTTCCGGAAGACGAGTACCTCGTCCCGCTGGGCCTGGCGGATGTAAAGCGGACGGGGTCGGACCTGACGATCATCACCTGGGGACCGGCGCTGAGGGACTCGCTCACGGCCGCCGAGATGATCGCGGGGGATTCCGGCGCGAGCGTGGAAGTTGTCGACATCAGGTCGCTCGTGCCGCTGGACGAGGACACGATACTGCGGTCGGTGATGAAAACGGGGCGGTGCGTGGTGGCGAGCCAGTGCGTCAGCATCGGCAGCTACACCGGTGAGATCGCGTCGATGATCATGGAGAAGGCGTTTGATTATCTCGATGCGCCGGTGACCCGCGTGGGTGCCCGGAACGGGATCGCGCCGCAGTCGCATATACTGGAGGCGGCATTCCTTCCGGATGCCGATGACATCGCGGCCGCGGCCAGGAGCATATTGTAGGAATGGGAAGTTGCTGGTTGCCGGTTTCCGGCGGGGAAGACAGCCCTGCATCAAGCATCCGGCATCGAGCATCCAACGTAGACAGAAGAGGTAAACTGAATGGCACAAGCCGTTATAATGCCAAAGTTGGGCCAGACCGTTGAGGAAGCCTCGATAGTGAGGTGGCACAAGAGGGAAGGCGATCCGGTTAAGAAGGGGGATGTCCTTTTCGAGATAGAAACGGACAAGGCCGTTCTGGAGGTGGAGAGCTTCTACGACGGCACACTCCTGAAGATACTCGTGCGCGAAGAGGAGACTGTCCCGGTGTCTTCGACGGTGGCGTTCGTCGGCGAGCCGGGGGAAGATATCCCGGAAGAGGCGACGAAACCTGCGCCCGCACCAAAGCAGCCCGAGCCGAAAGCCGCGCCGGCCGCGGCCGCTGCTCCGGCAGCGACGAAGCCGGCGGCCCCGGTTGTTGGCGCGACGGCCGCGGCGCCGTCGCCGGTGGCCGCCCCGGCTCCGACGGCACAGGCTCCCGCGCGGGTGTTCATATCGCCCCGTGCCCGTGCCTTGGCCCGGGAGAAGGCGATCAACCCCGACGGCATCCACGGCAGCGGCCCCAACGGCAGGATCGTGGCACGGGACGTGGAGAAGTATCTGGCCGATAAGGGTTATGGCGAGATCCGGATCAGTGCGGCCGCGAAGAAGCTGGCGATCCGCGAGGGGATCGACATCGTGTCTGTGCGCGGATCCGGCGTCTCCGGCCGGATCATGGTGTCCGACGTCGAGCGCGCGGTTGCCGAAAAGCCGAAGAAGATGAGCAGGATGCGCCAGGTGATAGCGCAGAGACTCACCGAGAGCTTCACCACGACCCCGCACTTCTACGTGAGCGTCAGCGTCGATATGACCGACCTGATGGCATACAGGCAGGTTCTGAAGGAGCAGGGCGGGACCTACACGGTCACCGACTTCATAATGGAGGCGGTGGTGTTGACGCTTCAGGAGTTCCCCGTGCTGAACAGCGTGACGGACGGCAAGTCGGTCAGGTGGTACGGCAGCGTGGAACTGGGTATGGCCGTTGCCTTGGACGAGGGGCTGGTGGTGCCGGTGATCAGGGACGCGGATCAGCTCTCCATGATGGAGCTGCACGACGCGGCCCGGGCGCTTGCGGGCAAGGCCCGCGAAGGCAAGCTGCTGCCGGACGAGATGATGGGAAGTACGTTCACCGTTTCGAACATGGGCATGCTGAAGGTGGAAAGCTTCAGCGCCATCATAAATCCGGGCGAGGCGGCGATACTGGCCATCGGCAGCACCGGGGAAACGCCCGTGGCGCGGGACGGCAGGGTCGTTATTCGGTCGATGATGAACATGACCCTGTCCGCCGATCACAGGATCGTGGACGGCAGGATGGGCGCGGAATTCGTTAATGCTATCAAGGACAAACTCGAGGACGTGGCGCTATGGAAAAGTATGACGTAGTTGTTATCGGCAGCGGGCCGGGCGGATACCCGGCCGCGATACGGGCGGCACAGCTTGGGGCGTCGACTGCCCTGGTGGAAAGAGAGGCAGTGGGTGGAACGTGTCTGAACTGGGGATGCATACCCACGAAGACGCTTATCGCCTCGTCGGACCTCTTTGCACGAATGAACGCGGCGGGGGAGCTGGGGCTGTCAGCGGAAGGGACATCCTACGACTACGCGGCAATTGTGAAGAGAAAGGGCAAGGTGGTGGCCAGGCTGAAGGGCGGCCTGGGACAGCTCCTGAAGGCGAACAAGGTGGACGTTATCACCGGCACAGCGAGCTTCGCGGGCAGGAACAGGATCGCGGTGGACGGAAAGACCGCCATGGAGGCGGGTCGGACGATAATCGCGACCGGTTCGTGTTCGGCGATGCCGTCCTTCATACCGAGCGGGAAGCGCGTGGTCGAAAGCCGGGCGTTTCTGGACATGACCGGGCTCCCCGGAAGCATGATCGTGCTGGGCGGCGGTGTTATCGGCTGCGAGTTTGCCTGCATGGCCGCGCAGTTCGGCGTCAAGGTGACGGTTGTCGAAATGCTCGAGGACATCCTGCTGATGCTGGACGCGGACATCAGGGCGGAGCTGCGAAAACACATGGAGGGCAGGCTGGGGATCGAGGTCTTTACCGGCGCGCCCCTGGTCGATATCAAGGCCGGCAAGACCGGGGTGAACGGGAAGTTCGGGGATCGCACATTGAAGGCGGAGCTGCTTCTGGCCTCGGTGGGACGTTTACCCGTGACGAACGGGCTGGAACTGGAGAGAGCGGGGCTGGCGACGACCGATTCTGGTCACATAGAAACGGACAGCCTCGGGCGAACCTCGGTTGCATCGGTGTATGCCGTTGGCGACGTGACCGCGGGCAGTACGCAGCTCGCACATGCGGCAACTGCGCAAGGGATCAACGCGGCCTCGGACGCATGCGGGCAGCGCGTTCCGCGAGCGGAACAGGTCGTTCCCGCCTGCATATTCACGGCGCCCGAGATCGGGAGCGTGGGCCTGACGGAGCGGGAGGCACTCGAGAGCGGACGCGAGGTGGTCACCGGCAAGTACAGCTTCGCCGGGCTGGGGAAGGCGATGGCGGCGGGTGAGACCGGCGGCTTCGTCAAGTGGATCGCGGACGCTGCAACGGACCAGCTGCTCGGCGCGCACGCCGTGGGCCCGCACGCCACCGAATTGATATCGGAGGCGACGTCGGCTGTCGCGGCGGAAATGACTGCAGCCGAGCTGGGTCGCACGATACACTGTCATCCGACTTTCTCGGAAGCGTGGATGGAGGCGGCTCACGCAGTACACGGTGAGGCCATCCACCAACCGCCGAGAAGGAGGAAGTGACCGGTAATCGGCACTGTCCGGGAACATCGATTCCATTACGCCGTTGGGCTTGGCTTGCCGCGCCGTAGGTTCCCGGCGAAGGCGGAAAGACCGCGCTACGGGAGTTGTAGAACGGCGTTCCAACGCCGTTCAGTGCTCTGTGAGACTACGCGGCCTTGGAAGACCGCGCTACGGGAGTTGTAGAACGGCGTTCCAACGCCGTTCACTGGTCTGTGAGACTGCGCGGCCTTGGAAGACCGCGCTACGGTGGGACCGCAATTTCGCCGGACAGTGCCGGTCACTGGTCACTGATCACCTCGGACACGACCCGCTCGATGCCCGCGCGGAAGTGCCGGATGCTGAATTTCTCGGCATTGGCGCGGATGGCCGAGATGTCCCACGGGGTGTCGGCGCAGGCGGCCACGGCCGCCTTGAGCGATTCCTCGGTCTGTTCCTCGAAGAATACCCCGGAGACGTTTTTCGCGATCGTTTCGAGTGCGCCGCCCCTGGCGTAGGCCACGACGGGCCGGCCGCAAGCCTGTGCTTCCAGGGGCACGATACCGAAGTCCTCCTCGCCCGGGAACACCAGCAGGCGGCAGTTCCTGTAGAGTTGCAGGACGGCGTCGTCGGATTGCCATCCGAGGAATTCGACATTGCTGCCGGCTTGGGCGCGCAGGGCGTCGGCCTGGCTGCCCGTGCCCACGACCTTCAGGGGATAGCCCAGACCTGTATACGCGCGCACGGCCAGATCGACGCGCTTGTAGGGCACGAGGGCCGAGACCACGAGGTCGTAATCCGCCGAGGCCCCGGCGCCGGGCGTGCACCTGTCGGTGTCAACCGGTGGATAGACGATGTCCGAATCGCGTCCGTAGAAGTCCCTGATCCTCTTCCTGACGTGTTCGCTGATGGCAACGAATCGGTCGACACGTGACGAGACGCGCCTGTCCCAGGCGCGGAGCGCGGCGAGAATGGGTTTCACTACCATGGCCTTGAGGGGATTCCTGCCGAAGTACTCGTCGTAGAAGGTCCAGGCGTAGCGCATGGGCGTGAAGCAATAGCACACGTGTTTGCCGCCGGGCGGGCGGCGGAGTCCCTTCGCCACGCAGTGGCTTGACGTGATCAAGATGTCGGCTTCGGGTGTCTTCAGCCCGCGGAGTATTGCCGGGAACAGGGGCAGCAGCCCGCGGTAACGTCCGCCGGCATCGTAGACGCGTTGGAGAAGGGAGCTGGTAACGCTGTGTGCGTTGATAGTGTTGGAAACGGCCGTGGGGTCGTGCAGGAGGGTGAGGATGGGCGCATCCGGGAACATGTCGCACAGGATTTCGAGGACGCGTTCGCCGCCCCTCATCCCGATGAGCCAGTCGTGCCCCAGCACCACCTTCGGCTGGCCCTTTTCCGCGGTCTGTTCGTTCATGATGCCAGGCTCCGGTATATTCTGAGTATCTCCGCGGTCGTATCCGCCCAGTTGAACCTCGTGGCTCGCGCCAATCCCTTGTCCCGGAGCTCCTGTGCCAGGGATGGGGTGGACAACACCTCGAATATCCTGGCGGCAAACCCGGCGACATCGTCCGGGTCCAACATGATCCCGGCGTCACCTATCACTTCCGGCAGGGGGCCTGCGTTGGACGAGATAACGGGTAAGCCGGCCGCCATGGCCTGGGCCACGGTCAGGCCGAACCCCTCGTAGCGGGAGGGATGGACGAGGATATCGCAGTTCTGGTACAGAAATACCAGGTCCTCGTCGGGTACGTAGCCGGTCCATTTCACGGCGTTCTCGAGGCCGAGCTCCTTGACCATCGCGGGTACGGCGGGGTAGCGCGGGTCAATGCCGCCGACGATTGTGAGCGAAACCGGGAATGACGCCTGCTTGCGCGCGGCGTCCAGCGCCTTGACCAGAGTCGCGAGGTTCTTGTAGGGGTCCATCCTGCCCGCGTAGAGAATATTTTTCGCTCCGTCCGAGCAGTCGAGGTAGCTGTCGCGCGGGGCCCCGGAAGGCGGGTCGGCCGCCGGCTGCCCTGGCGGCGCTGGCCGGAACTGTTCGGCCACACCGAGGTAGACGGGAGCCACCTTGTCCGCGGCCTCGCCGGCGATGCCCAGGTGTTTCACGATGTCTTCTGCGGAGCATTGGCTATCCGTAACGATGCTGTCGGCGCGGGTTGCGGCTTCCTTCATGACGAGCCGGTAGAGCGGGAACATGCGGCTCTTGCGCGACCTGGGAGCATGGTGCCGGAAAATCATCGGTATAACGTCGTGTATCGTTACCACGCACCTGATCCTGCCGCAGCGGTTCCGCGGGAAGGCGGCGAACGGGATCATGTAGTTGGGGGAATGGAAGAGGTCGACACCGCTCCTCGCCAGCAGCCCCGGCAGAAGGAGCTGGCCCTTGAGCGAGAAGACGCCGTACGACACGTCGAGCGCGGTGAAGTTCGGCGCGGGACCGGCGCCCGTTTCCTGCAGTATCCGGTCGCGGACCACCGGGTCCCGGAACAGAAGCAAGTACTCGTTGTCGCGGTCCTGCACGACGAGCTGTGTGACGATATCGCGGGTATAGGCGCCGATGCCGAACATCTTGCGGGGTATCCAGCGGCAGTCGATCGCCGTCTTCATGTCGCCACCTTCTGATATACTTCGACGGTCTGCCTGGCGGTTTCCAGCCAGGTAAAGCCGGCCGCGTGTTCGGTTCCTCTGGCCACTTGCGTTTCGCGCAGCTGCGTATCGGCGAGAAGACGATCGATTTGTCCTCGCCACGTTTCGGCGTCGAAGCCTTCCACCAGCACGGCGGCGGAGCCGAGAACCTCCGGGAGCGACCCGGTCGCGGCCGAGATAACGGGGGTGCCGCAGGCCATGGCCTCGAGGGGCGGGAAGCCGAATCCCTCGTAGAATGATGTGAGCGCGAGGAGCTCCGCACCCGAGTAGAGCGGCGCGAGGTGCGAGTCGGGTACGTAGTCGAGGTACACTATATCGCGGGCGCGGCTCGAGCTTTTTATTCGCTCGAGTATCGGCTCGTATTTCCAGCCGCGCATGCCGGCTATGACAAGTAAGCCGTCGAAGCCGGTGAGCTGCTCGAAAGTTCCCACCAGGAATGGTATATTCTTGCGCGGCTCGAGCGTGCCCACGGTGAGAATGTAGGGCCGGTCTATGCCGAGCTCCTGCAGAAGCGGCGCGGATTTTTCCGGCGGGATGGGACTGAAGCCGGGCGAGATCCCGAGGTGTATCGGGAAGATGCGCGAGGGATCGACGTGCACGAACTCGGCGATCTCGGCGGCGCTGAAACGCGAGTCGGTGATGATGGCGTCGCAGCGATTCGCCGTATCGCTTATCCGGGCCGAAAGGTACTTGAGGTTCCGTTGTTCGGCGAACTCCGGGAAGCGCATGAAGCTCATGTCGTGGATCGTTACGACGGATTTGCCGCGTGAGAGCGGGGGCAGGATGAAATTGGGAAAATGGTAGACGTCGGCGGGGCCGGAAAAGAAATTGAACGGCGGCCGGCCCACGGTCTTCCAGGCCAGGTTGGCGAGACGGCCCGGGCACCAGGGGATCCTCTTGAACCGCGCGTTGGCTGCCGGGAAAAGCTCTCCCCGGCGCTTGAAGTCGAAGAAGAAGAGGACGAGGTCCAGGTCGTCGAGGGCCGCCAGGTTCTCCGCCAGAACGCGCGCGTAGCGTCCTACGCCGGCCCTCTGGGTTATCGCGGATTGGACGTCAAAGCAGACCTTCATTCGCGACAGGTTAGAAGCTGGGTATCCAAAATTAAAGGCCAAAATGGGTCGTCTCCGAAGTGGATTGACTAACGGACGCGGGTGCGGCTATCCTATGCGGTTTCAATCTGCACGAGGGATGGAATGATGAAAGGCAAGACTAAGAAGTCCTCGAAGACAAAGGCCGGCCAGTCCGAGGCAGCGGCGGCGGAATCGCCGGCCAAGGCGGAGGATGAGATCGCGGCGCTGAACGATCGGCTCCTGCGGCTGCAGGCCGACTTCGAGAATTTCAGGAAGCGGACCATCCGCGAGAAGAACGAGCTGTTCCGACGCGCGAACGAGAGTATCCTCGAGGAGCTGCTTCCCGTGCTGGACAGCATGGGGCTCGCCATCGAGGGCGCGGGCAATCACGGCGCGGCCCCGGCACTGGTGGACGGTTTCGAGTTGGTCTCCGAGCAGTTCCTCTCGGTTCTCGGGAAGTTCGGGCTCAGCCCGATAGACGCCGAGGGACAGCAGTTTGACCCGAATCTGCACGAGGCGGTTTCCCATCTGCCGTCCGATACGGTGGCCGACGGCCACGTCATCACGCAGACGCGGCGGGGTTACATGCTTGGCGAGATGCTTCTTCGCCCCGCCCAGGTGGTGGTGTCCAGCGGACCGGTGACGGAGGACGGAGCACTTTCCTCCGGTGATTCACTTTCGGAGAGCGACGAGACGACTGGCGGGGAGACGGCGAAGGACGGGGAGTAGACAGTGGGCGCGAAAGAGGATTATTACAAGCTGCTCGGCGTGGAACGCTCGGCCTCGGCGGACGAGATCAAGAAGGCGTACCGCAAGCTGGCGATGAAATATCACCCCGACAAGAACCCGGATGATGCCGAGGCGGAGGCGAAGTTCAAGGACATCTCCGAGGCCTACGAAGTCTTGAGCGACGCGGACAAGCGCCGGCAGTACGACAGGTTCGGCCACGAGGGCATGAAGTCGGCGTTCGGTCCGGGTGGTTTCAATTTCGCCCGGGATTTTACCCACGCATCGGATCTGCACGACATCCTGGGGAGCATTTTCGGTGACGGCGGGAGTATTTTCGACGAGTTCTTTGGTGGCGGTGGCCGGCGCCGGTCCCGGGGTAGCGGCCCGCGGCAGGGGGCGGACCTGAGGTTCGATCTGGAGATAGATCTCGAGGAGGCGGCATTTGGCTCGCGACGCGAGATAACGCTGCCCATATCCGAGGAGTGCGGGAAGTGCGACGGCTCGGGGGTGGCCCCCGGCAGCAGCAAGGAAACGTGCAAGCATTGCGGCGGGCGCGGGGGTGTCGTTACCGGCGGCGGATTCTTCCAGGTGCGACAGACCTGCCCCATCTGCGGCGGGGCGGGAATGATCGTTACAAAGCCGTGCAAGACCTGCCAGGGCAGCGGCCGCGTGAAGGCCCGCAAACGCCTCACTCTCCGTATACCGAAGGGCGTGGAAACCGGTTCACGGCTCAGGCTGGCGGGCAAGGGCGAGGGCGGCATCAAGGGGGGCCCGGCAGGCGATCTATACGTGGTGTTGCACGTGGCCGAGCACGAGGTATTCGGCAGGCGTGGTGACGATCTGATCTGTGAAGTCCCGGTCCCGTTTGACGTGGCGGCGACGGGCGGCACCATCCAGGTTCCTACGATAGACGGCTATGCAAAGCTGAAGCTGTCCTCCGGAACGGAAGCGGGCAAGGTCTTCCGGCTGCGAGGGAAGGGGATGCCGAACGTCGACGGATACGGCCGTGGCGATCTCCACGTCAGGGTGATGCCGGAAGTGCCCGTGAAGCTGAGCTCGGCTCAGAAGAAGCTCCTCAAGGAGCTTGGCGGGCTGAACCAGGACTCCAATTATCCCCAGGCAAAGGCGCTGCGCGAGAAGATGGACGAATTCTTCGAGCGCAGGGACGCGATGCGCGACAAGAAGTGATCCCAGTCGGCAGCCCTTGATGCACCGGTGTTTCATCAGTCCCGAATCATGGAACGAGCCCGAAGTGAAGCCGGCTCCCTGCGAGCTGCATCATCTCCTGCACGTGATGCGCGCCCGGAACGGCGACAGGGTCGGGGTCTTTGACGGCTGCGGGGGAGACGGCAGCGCGGAAGTAGTTGTCCGCGGCGAGGATGACGTTGTCCTGAAAATCCTGGCCAGGCAGGAGGCCGGCCTCGAGATGGCCAGGATTGTTCTCATACAGGCGGTTCCCAAGGGTCGGCGTATGGACCTGGTTGTCGAAAAAGCGACGGAACTGGGGGCGTGTTCTATCTGGCCGGTGATCACGGAACGGGTCGTCATGCGCCTGAACGAGCGCAAGCGGCTCGAACGGGCTGAAAGGTGGCGGCGTGTTGCCCTGAGCGCCGTGCGGCAATCCGGCGGAGCGCGCGTTCCCGATATTCTCCCGGTAGCCGACTACGCGGAGGCGCTGGCGCGGGCGGCGTCTTTCGACCTCCTGCTGATCGCCGCGCTTGACCCGAGAGCCGCGAACCTGCGCTCCGTACTGGATGCGGGGCGTGGAGCGGTGCCAAGGGGCAGGGGGCCCGGCATCGCGTTGCTGGTGGGGCCGGAGGGGGATTTCACGCCTGGCGAGGTGACGGCGGCGGTGCGGGCGGGGGCACGCGTGGTGGACTTCGGTGGACGCGTTCTGAGAAGCGAAACTGCGGCGCTTTACGGGCTCAGCGTCCTGGCCTACGAGTTTGGCGCGGGCCGGTCGCCGTAGGGAGGCCCGGCAGATCGATGAGGGGGCTGGAGCGGCCCCTGGGCGCCTTCACGCGACCCCTGAACGGAACAAACTGGCGGTCTCGATTGATTATCTTGATGGCGTTGGCGCCGCCGTAATTGACGGCCTTCTGTATGGACTTCAGTGCCTCGTCGTTCTTTCTCATGGATGCCTGCATCGTTCCGAGATCGAGCCAGGCCTTCCAGTCACCCGGCGTTCGCTCGAGGTAGGCCCTCATGGCGTTCTCGGCGGGCCCGATCAGGCGTGCCTGCGCGTAGACCGTGGCGATATCCAGCAGCGTCTTAGGCTGGGTCTTGGGGGTCACACGCTGTTGCGCCATGGCCAGAGCCTTCTTGGTCTGGGCGGTATTCTTGACCTTGAGCAGGAGTGATGCCGCCCGGACGTAGACCTCGGGCGGGAACTGCTTCACCTGGAGTATATCCGCCATGATGGTCTGGAACTCCCGTCCGCGGTTGACACTGAGGTAGAGCTGTGCCAGCTTGAGCGCGATATTGACGTCTATCTGGCCGTCTTTCCTGTGTTTCTCGAGCTTCTTTATTTCCTCGCCCACGGCGCGCATTCGCTTCACCTGTTCCAGGAACTGGTCGGTCTTAGTGCTTTTCGGGTCACGGGCCTTGAAATCGGCAACCAGGTCGACGGCCTCGTCAAAGCGGGCGCCGCGGACCAGCACATCCTGGGCCAGCCTGAAGTTCGCCTCGGGGCTGAGCGGATAGAGCATGCGCGCCTGGTGGTAGGCCCGTTCGGCGGAGGGTATCCGGCCGTGGAAAGCATACAGGCCGGCAAGGGCGCTGCGAAGCTTGGAGAACGATTTCTTGGCCACGACGTCACGCCCGAACTTGCGGTCGGCCAGGAGGCGTCGGACGTACCAGTCCCAGAAGTCGCCGTCGTCCCGGGCCATGCGCGAGGACAGGGGGGTCCGTTTGCTGTTGATCTTCATGATCAGGCCGTGTGGCGACGAGTACGGGTACATCCACCGGATGACGTAGCTCTCCTCGACGTAGAAGTCGTGCTTGTGGTTGTTGTGCTCGAATATCATCTGCGCGAGGATGCCGTTTATTTCCATCACGCCGAGCGCCCCGCTGATCTGGACGCGGCCGTCCCTGATCAGGAGCTCTGCGTTCTTGGGGCGCTTGCCGGACCTCACTTCGTCCACGTACCTCTGGAAGGCCAGCGCGCTGTCCGGTTGCGCGGGTATCCATATCCTGTCGCCGTACAGGTCGCGCATCACGTTCATGTAGGTGTTGTCCGCGAGCGCGTTCTGGGTGATGAGATACACGTCCGACCGAACGTCGGCGGAGTATATCATGTAGGTGGGAACGAATCGACCGGGGTCGGTTCCCCCAAAGAAAATTGCATCCTGCGTCATCTTATCCGGGAAGATCGGATTTGGCGGAGGCTCCTCCTCCGGGTCGAGCTCCTCGAGGATCGCGTCCGCGCCGCGCAGCTGGTAGTTGCCGAACTGCCAGCCGAAATCATGCCCGGTCTGCTCTGCCGCGCCGACCGCGGTTATCAAGTCGCGGTTGTAGGCGTTGTTCAGGATGGGAACAGCGGGCAGGCAGAGCATGAAGCAAAGGCCTACGTGACGCAGGAAACCGGCGGCTGCCGGCAGCAGGTTCGGCAGGAGCCGCTGCACCACGAGTATGAGCCCATATCCGAGCCAGAGCGAGAACACGGTGTAGGAGGAGAGGAACTTGACGCGCTGGATGAATATGTCCTGCACGTCGAACTTGATGTTGGCGAACCAGGCGAAGAGGAACCCCCAGCCGAGGAAGGTGTAGAGGATCACCAGCAGCCAGCCCCTGAAGGGAGCGCTGATGTCCCAGCTGCCGGACAGCTTCGGCCAGTTCTCCTCCGCTGCGTCCGTTCCGTCACCTTCGCCATCTTGCTCCCTGCCCGCCGCCGGGTCCTGTTCCTGGCGGGTGAGCGGCCGGATGGAAACGAGGAACGCGCAGACGCCGTACAGGCCCAGGGCGGCGAATATGAGGAGCGAGGGGAATGTTCCGAGCTTGAAAGCCTCTATGCCGCCGCCTTTCGAGACCCAGGCGCCGAAGAGATGCTCTCTCGCTCCCGGATTCTTGAGGAAAGCGAACCATGAATCCAGGTTCACGGGTGCCAGCATGGCCGCAAGGCAGATGAGCAGCACCGTGGGGATGAGAGAGAGAAGCACGTAGCTCTTCTGCTGGGGCTCGCACTTCAGGCGCCAGGCCCAGCGGAACAGCATGCCGAACAGGACGGCCAGGGCGGCCAGGAGAGCCGCCAGTGCGGCGGCAAGGAAGGCGAGATGGATGAATTGGACCAGGTGCGTGCGCAACTCGGCGGAACACACGTCCGGGATGCCGGGCCGTGTGCCGGCGGGCGCGAAGGACGCGCGGATACCGGCCGGGGACACCGAGCCGAGGGTTATGATAAGAAGGAGGAGCAGCACGGCGCCGCCGCCGATGATGCCCATCTGCGTGCCGCTGAGCCTGCGCGAGAGGAGCCACCCGGCGGGGCGAGCAAGGAGTACCGCGAGCAGGCCCGCGAGCGCAAAGGCGACTATGAGGCCTATCAGCACCCCGCAGAACGCGGTGATCCCGTCATGAGGCGTTATATCCTTGAAGTTTTTCAGCAGGTGGGTCGGCGCGTACACCGGGACGAGCAGGGCGAGGGCGGCCAGGGCGAGGAACGAGCCTTTCAGTTTCCGGCGGCCAAAGTGAATGGTCCAGCACGAAAAGGGCAGCAGTCCCAGCAGAGCTACGGGAACGGTGAACTGCCGGAAGAGTAGGCGGAAGTAGAGGAGCATCTGGTGGAAGCCCCTCGTCGACAGGGGGTTCGACGGTTCGATCCTCTGGTACTGGCCGCGCAGAACGGCGTGCTGGAATCCTTCCCACGTGCGCGGGTATCCCCAGTTCATCGGCGGATTCCGGTCGGAAGACCAGGGCAGGTACAGGTGGATGCACACCCACGCACCGGCCACGAGCAGGCCCATTATGGCCAGGCGCTTCCATTCACCCAGAACCTTGCCGCGGAGTATCCATATCACGGGCGGCACGATCAGGAGGAGCGAGGCATACCATACGTGCCTGGAGCGTCCCACGATCCGCATCGCGTCGGCGGGCGGCATGTTGGGCTGGATGCTGTGGCCCATCGAGAACGCCATGATCCAGCGGGAGCCGGCAAACAGAACGCAAATGAAGAGAAGGAGCGGAATCGTTGCAGCGACGTAGCGTTTCTTGATATCGCCGAAGAATATCGACTGTATTGCCCACAGGACCAGCGGGATGAGAATCAGCACGGCGCCGGAGAGTGTCTCGGCGGTCTTCTTGGCGAGCACCCCGGCCTGGAGGCCGGAGCCGGCGCGGTAAGCCTGCGTCAGGAAACACCAGGCAAACACGAACCCGAAAAGAAGAGCGCCTGCCTGTATGGCCTTGGACTTGGTTCGATCCTCCCTGGGCGCGTAGAGGCGCACGGCGACTATCACCCCGATCACCACCAGCACACAGACCAACGCGCTCAGCGTCAGCGCGTATTTCTTGTCGAGCACCTCCAGTCGCTCGGCCGGTATGTTGCTCGTCCTGCGAATGCACCATCTGCCGAATCCGCCGAAGTGCTTTGCGATGCCGCCCACTACCTCCTTGAAGCCAGCGCCGAACTGGAATAGCGCGAGCAGCACTGCCGCGCCCGCCGTTCCCTCCCAGAAGAGATTGCGGTCCTTGAGCCATATCACGGTTGCCATGATCACGCCGTTGACGGCTGATGCGAAGAAGTAGTGGGTGAGAGCGACACCGAACAGCAACGCCAGCAGGTAGAGCAGCCTGTTGCTCGGACGTTCGAGATACACGGCGGCTACGAAGAGCTGCAGCGTCACAAGAAACGCGTTCATCGTGTACACCTCAACGATCACCGACTGCGACCATGGAACCGGCGCAAAGGCCATGAGCAGGCCGGCGGCAATACCCGCGGCCGTGGGGATGAACGTCTCGCCGGGACGGGGCGCCATGCGTGCCGGCAGGAGCTGTTTCCTTCCGATGCGCGATATCAACATGGCGGTGAGTCCGGCGGTCAGGGCCCCGAAGAAGGCCGACATGACGCCGACGCACCAGGCGGGGTTGGGCTGGCCGCGGAATCTCGCAAAGCTCAAGACCTCGGTGAACATCCAGGAGATTATGGTCCAGAGCGGATAGCCCGGGGGATGCGGCACGCCCAGGTAGTCGGCGGCGACCGCCATCTCGCCCGAGTCCTCGAGCGTTACGGTGGGAGCGACCGTGTAGAGGTACAGGGCGAACGCGAGCACGAAGGCCGCCGTAAAGGCGAACCAATCGCGCCCCAGGAAAAACCTTTCGTTTTGTTCCGCCGAGATACCGGCGCTTGCGTCATCTTCCATGGCCTGGTTCCAGGAAAGGATAGGTAACAAAACTAGCACATATCAGGTTCGGAATCAACAACAACGAACGGGTCGCCCCCCTATGTGCTCAACACGAACACGGTTATGAGCGATATCGTGTACAGCGTGAGAGTCAAGAGAATCGGAACATCGGTTAACAGTATCTGTTCGGGTCGGTCGCCCTTGTCGTGCCGGTACACGAGGTCAAGGTATCGGAAAATGCCGAAGACGACGAACGGAATGGTGAACCCCAGGTTCCGCGTGCCGAACTTCTCGTATGTGCCCGGAGAGAGGGTGTAGATCGAGTACGAGACAACGGTCGCGGCACTCGTGATGCCGATGAGCTGGTCCAGCAGCCGCTCGTCGTATTCGCGCAGGGCGGGACGGTGCTCGGCCATATCGTCCAGGAGCAGCTTCTCGTGGCGTCGCTTGCACAGGGCGAGGAACAGAGCCAGGAGGAAGGTGCAGAGCAGTAGCCAGGGAGATATTTCCACATCGAGAACGACGGCGCCGGCTATGGCCCGGAGAACGAAGCCGGCGGCGATGACCATCACGTCGACGAGTGGAACGCGCTTGAGGAACAGGCAATACGCGATCTGTATGGCGAAGTAACCCGTGACCGTTATGCAGAACGGGGCCGACAGGAGCATTGATCCGACGGCAGATGTAACGAAAAGGGTGAGGAACAGGACGCCCGCCGTGCGGCGGGAAAGACTGCCGGATGCGATCGGGCGGTATTTCTTCAGCGGGTGGCGACGGTCCGCCTCCGCGTCCACGAAGTCGTTAAAAACGTAGACCGCGCTCGACGCCAGGCAGAACAGGATTGTTGCGGTTATCGCCCTGCCCAGGCCCGCAACGAAGTCGACCTGCTGACGTTGGTACTGGTCCCAGAAGGCAAAGAAAATGGCTGCCAGGACGAGCGCGTTCTTCGTCCACTGGCGCGGCCGGACGGTCCTGAGCAGGTCGGCGGCGAGGCCCCGGCTTGTCTGTCGATCGTGTCCTTCCGTCATGTGCTTTCCGTTGGCTTCCGACGGGGGCTGCGCCTGAAACCGTGCTTGAATGCCAGTTTCCATACGATCCAGATGGCCTCGCGAAGGATGTCCCTGTTCATCTTCGAGTACCCGGCGCGCCGGTCCTCGAAGGTGATGGGTACTTCAGTGATCCTGAAACCGGCCATCCATACCGTGTGCGTCATTTCGACCTGGAAGCAATAGCCGGAGGACTCGATGGCGTCGAGCTCGACTGCGGCAAGCACCTCACGGCGGAAGCACTTGAACCCGCCGGTCGGGTCGGTCACGGGCATCCCGGTGATGAGCCTAACGTAGGTTGCCGCGCCCTTGCTCAGCATGAGTCGGCTGAGAGGCCAGTTGATTATGCGAATGCCGTTGACGTAGCGCGATCCGAGCACGAGGTCGGCGCTCTCGGCGGCCTGGACGAACTTGGACAGCTCGGCGGGATCGTGTGAGAAATCAGCATCCATTTCGAACACGAGCTTGTAGTCGCGCTCCAGTGCCCACTTGAAGCCCTGGATATAGGCCCTGCCGAGCCCCGCCTTCTTCTCGTTATGAAGCGTGTGAATTCGGGCGTTCTTTTCCGCCAGTTCGTCCACGAGCCTGCCCGTGCCGTCGGGAGAGTTGTCGTCCACAAAAAGCAGATCGGCGCTGTCGAGATTGGTAAACACGGCCTCGGAGACGGGGCCGACATTGTCCTTCTCGTCGTAGGTGGGAATGATCACGAGTTTGTCGTTCATCGCGGGGAATACTATGCGAAGGGATGTTGGCTGACAAGTCTATTCCCTTGACGTAAGCCCCTGGAGGGCACTAGTCTGTGAAGAAGGGAGTAATTGGCTTGCAGTACCGGATAGAGACATATGGCGCGTCCGTGCTTCGCGAGAAGGCGAAGCCGGTTGAGCGTGTGGACGATGATGTCCGCCGGCTGGTTTCCGACATGCTGGAGACGATGTACGCCGGTAACGGACTCGGCCTGGCGGCGGAGCAGGTCGGCCGAACCGAGGCGATTTGCGTGATCGACGACTCGCCGTCACGCGATCCGGAGGACCCGGACAAGACGGGGTCGGACCCGCAGGTCGACATGCCCCTGGTGATGATAAACCCGGTCATCGAGGAGATGGCCGGCGAGCACACTGCTGAGGAGGGATGCCTCAGCTTCCCCGACATATTCGTTCCCGTTCCGCGCGCATGGGAGGTAATCGTCAGGTACAGGACCCCTGACGACATGGAACAAACCATCAGGGCGCACGGGCTGCTCAGCCGTGCGATACAGCACGAGGTGGATCACCTGAACGGGGTGTTGCTGGTTGACCAGATGTCACAGATCCAGAAGATCGCGATTGCCGGCAAGCTCAAGCGCCTGAAGAAGGCGTCCCGGGAACGGGGGTGAACGGTGGATTGTGAATCGTGAATAGTGGCCGGAGATCCTCCAACCATTCATCATTCATACCAACTCACTATCTACTCTTCGTACTTTTGTCCCTTTCCTTGCCCTTGACCCGCCTGAGAAATTCCTTTGCGAAGCGCCGGTAGGCGCGGGCTCCGGAGGAGTGGCGGGCATACTCCGTGACAGGCTGCCCAAAGCTGGGCGCCTCGCTCACGCGTACGTTCCTCGGCACTATGGCCCGGTAGACCAGCGGGCCGAAGTGCTTGCGCACCTCCTTGACCACGTCCGAGGCCAGCTTGGTGCGGCTGTCAAACATCGTCATGAGAATTCCCGCGATGCGAAGGTCGGCGTTCGCGCCGCTCTCCTGGAGCTGCTGCACGAGGCTCGTGATGACGCTGAGGCCCTCCAGGGCGTAGTATTCGCACTGTATCGGCAGAACCATCGAATCGGCCGCCGTGAGCGCGTTCATCGTGAGTATCCCTAGTGATGGCGGGCAATCAACGAGGACGAAATCGTATCGGCCCTTGTTGAGCAGGGGAATGAGCAGGTCCGAGAACCTGTGGAGGTAATCGTCCATGCGCGCGACATCGACCTCGGCGCCGGCGAGGTCCAGCTCGGAGGGAATGATGTCGAGCCCTTTCAGTGTGGTCTTTCGGAGGACCGTGTCGATCGAGCCCTGGCCCAGCATGGGGCGATAGAGACTCGCGCCCTGTTCCGCCGCCAGGCCCAGGCCGCTGGTGGCGTTGGCCTGCGGGTCCAGGTCCACCACCAGGACCTTCTGCTTCAGCTCCTGGAGGCAGGCGGCCAGGTTCACCACCGTCGTAGTTTTGCCCACGCCGCCTTTCTGGTTCGCAATGGCTACAACCTGCGTCTTCGTCTTCTTGCGCTTCACTCTGACCGGCAGTTTCCTGGGACCTTCGGGGATGGGGGCGATCTGTACGACCTGCTTGCGGGGCGCCGGCGCGTCTATCATTCCGGCGGCCCGCGCGTAGTTGAACAGTCCGCCGGCTTCGACGACCTCCGCCACCGCTCCCAGCGGCTTCAGCGGAAACGTGGATCCCGTTCCAACGTGGCGGATCTGGTTTTCCGCCAGCAGGATCTCGGCTTCATCGCCGGTGCTGAAAATGTCGCAGAGCCTTTCCTGACTCTCGAGGGGGTAGAGTTCGCCTGTCGCCACCGAGTTGCGGAAGAAGATGCGCGCGTATGATTCGGCAATCACGGCCTTGGTGCCTGCCGCTCCCAGTGCTATGGGGGCATGCTCGCGCGACGAGCCGCAGCCGAAATTGCGGCCGGCTATCACTATAGCGTATTCGCAATCGTATTCTCCGTCACGAACGAACGGTGTGTGGCCGTGCGGGAGGCCGTCGAAGGCGAAGGACCCGAGCTTCCTGTACTCTTCCGGTATGGTGGGTACGAGGTTGAGGTGGATCGCGGGTATTATCATGTCAGTGTCAATGTTGTCACCGAGCACGAAAACCTTTCCGTGAATATGTCGCTCAGTTGCCATGGCAATATGGAGCGCCTTTCTTCCTACATGAAATCCCTCGGGTCCGTAATCCTCCCGTTGATCGCCGAGGCGGCGGCTGTCAAGGGTGACGCGAGGTATATTGCGGACTGCTTGGAACCCATCCTGCCCAGAAAATTCCTGTTGGTTGTGCTCACGACCACTTCGTCACCGATCGTTCTGCCGAACGTGTCCTCGGGGCCGCCCAGGCAGGCGGCGCAGGACGGCGGCGCGATGTCCCTGCAGCCCGCCTCGGCGAAGATCTCGACCAGCGGCTTGCCGTCTATCGCGTTCGTCATCAGCCCTTCCGCTACCTCGGACGTGGCGGGAACCAGGAAGGTGTCCGCCTTTACCTCGCGTCCCTTGAGAATGCCCGCGGCCATCATGAAATCGGAGAGCTTGCCGCCGGTGCACGAGCCGATATACACCCGGTCGACCTTCACATCGGTCCGTTCGCGGGCCCTGGCGAAGTTCGAGGGAAGGTGTGGTTCGGCCACGCAGGGCTCGAACGCGGAGATATCATAATGGATCGTACCGGAGGGAACGGCGTCGTCATCACCGTATACCGGCTCGAACGGGTGGTCGGTACGTTCGCGCAGGTACTCGAACACGTGCTCGTTCGGCTCGATGATCCCGTTCTTGGCACCGGCCTCTATGGCCATGTTGCAGATGCTCATGCGCTCCTCGACGTCCAGGCACTCGACGGCGTCGCCGGTGAATTCCATGGCACAGTAGGTGGCTCCGTCCACGCCTATGTCGCCGATGACATGCAGTATGATGTCCTTGCCCGTCACACAGGCGGGCTTTTCGCCCTTCAGGTCGAAACGTATGGTCTCCGGGATCTTGAGGAGAAGCTTGCCGGTTCCCATAACAAAGCCCGCGTCCGTGTTGCCGATCCCGGTTGCGAAGGCGCCCAGTGCGCCATGCGTGCATGTATGGGAGTCGGTGCCGAACACTACTTCACCGGGCCGCACGAAGCCTTCCTGGGGCAGTGCGACGTGGCACACGCCCTTGTACTCCGGCGTATCGACATCGTAGAAGTGGGGCAGGGACTGCTCCTTGACGAATTCTCTCAGCGTGGCAACGTTGCGATGGGCCTTCTCGTCCGATGTGAAGATGTAGTGGTCGGGTATGATGACTATCCTGTCGGCGTCCCATACCTTTGCGTCTTCTCCGAATTCGCGTTTGAAGACGCCGATGGTGCCCGGACCGCAGACGTCGTGCGTCAGGAGTATATCGGCCTCGACCCAGACGTTCTCGCCGGGATGGACCTCTTTCTGTCCCGCGGCGCGCGCCAGTATCTTCTCTGTAACCGTGTGTCCCATTCTGCCACGCTTTCCGGCGACGCAGGCAATCAGTTGCCGGTGACCACTTCCTACTTCCCGCTCTTACTCGCCCGCACGAGCGAGAAAAACCTGTCCTGGTATTCGTCGAACAACGCCAGGTCCTGCAGCTTCTTGCCCAGGCCGTTGATCAACGCGGGGTTCCTGCTCGCGGCCAGGAAAGCCGCCTCTATGTCGTTGCGGATGCCCTGGGGCACGCCGGCAACGCTGGTGAACAGGCTGCGTTTCTCCATCTGTTCGAAATTGGTGCCCGCCGACTGCTGGACCATCTCCCAGAAGAGCTTTACCAGGCACACATCCCATGGGTGGTCGACTCCGACTACCACCGCGCCCAGAGGGTCGTCTTTCTTTTCAACCTCCTCGCGCACCCGGTCCACAACCACCTCCATGCTATCGGAAATGAGGTGTTCGGAGAAGGCTTCCTGCTTGAGCTTGTAGCCGTACTGCAACACCCGTACTTGTGACTCGTGTTGTTTCAGCCATTCCACGTATTTCTCGGCCTCCTCGCCGAACCCCTCCATCAGTGTCTTCGAATATGCATCGGGGGTGACGATCTTGGGCTGGCTGGCCTGGATTCGTCCCTGGCGCACGCGTACCTGGTCCACGGAGTCCATCAGCTCAGTGACGAGGTGATAGTTCAGTATGGTTGTGCCGAACGTCTCGAGATGGCGCGGGGGAAGCCGCACGATCTCCGTGTTGTTCACGGCATACCAGAAGTCGAATTTCCGTTCTTCGTCCATTTGGCTCATGTTTTAGCAGAAACGAGGCCATAAACAAGCACCAACTCCCGATCCTGTTCCTTCGAGGCGCGAGGCCGGCAGCCCCGAAGCAGGCGGAAATCGGCAGGCTGACGTGTGAATGGCAGGGAAGACGCAGTACTACTCACGATTCATGATTCACAGCTGTTCGGGTAGCGTGCGGCCCCACCCGTAGCGCGGTCTTCCCGCCTTCGCCGGGAAGCTACGGCGTGGCAAGCCAAGGCCGCGCAGTCCACCGAGCACTGAACGGCGTTGGAACGCCGTTCTACAACTCCCCGTAGCGCGGTCTTCCAAGGCCGCGCATCCGGAACGCCGTTCTACAGTTCCGCCGTAGCGCGGTCTTCCCGCCTTCGCCGGGAAGCTACGGCGTGGCAAGCCAAGGCCGCTGCGCTGCCGGGATCATTCGGGGTTGAAACTTGAGAGAAGGGAGAATTTAGACGGGATCAACTGGATCAACAGGATAAGAGTCATGGGTAAAATCGCCCAAAGCGGGCCGGGCCCACAACCCAATCGGAGCCCGGCCCGGTCGAAAGTGCAAGTCGCAAGTGAAGGTAAGATACTCTCACGCTCTCAATAATGAC
>Ga0272442_10002365_pt1 | contig 27467 bp, 21 predicted proteins | sample SSMForm2O_FD_200262 | JGI IMG/M metagenome (GOLD analysis project Ga0272442, IMG submission 200262) | Marine sediment archaeal communities from Little Sippewissett salt marsh, Falmouth, MA, United States - SSM-Form-2O | ecosystem: Environmental > Aquatic > Marine > Wetlands > Sediment ... | reverse complement strand
CGGCAGAGACGCGCAAGGAGATTGAGATTGACCTGACGGTTTCGACGTTCGTGCAGCCGCCGAAGGCGGTGAAAGCGAAGTAGGCGAGGAATCTGAGTAGTAGACACGACGAATATGAGCGATAAAGACAGACGCTATTCTCTGAGATTTGGGTTGGTCGCCGCGGCGGTGCTGCTGGGCTCGCTGGCGTTTGCCAAGGTGGCAAACTCGTTCATGGAGCCCCGGTGGGTCGAGGGCATTGCCGCCTCCGCGTCGACGCGGAGCGTGCAGGACCCCAACCGGGTTCAGCCGTATCTCGATGAAGCCAAGGGTGTGGCTGATGCCTTGAAGGCGAAGAACCTTTTCGTGAAGGCGCAGTCGAAGCAACACCCGGTCAAGCAGGTCGACGGCATTCTGGGTCAGGAGGCTTTGATCGCGAACAAGTGGTACAAGGCTGGCGATAAGATCGGCGAGGCCAAAATCCTCTCGGTCGAATCAACGCGTGTGGTCATCGAATGGGATGGCAAGACGAAGACGTTTGCGCCCATCGCTGCGGCTGAGAGCGAACGTTCGGCGCCGAAGCGGGCGGAGGAGAAGCCCAAGGAGACCAAGAAGGAAGAAACGGCCGAGTCTGCTCCCGAAGCGGCGGTGGCGGAAGTCCAGATCGTCGAGGGGGTGACTGATGACGATCCGCTTGCGTGGATGGGCATTGATCTGCCTGCCCATGTGCGGGCCATGATCCTGGAGAAGTGGAATGGTGCCTCGGACGAGGAGAAGAAGCAGGCGAAGGAGCAGTGGAACAAGATGTCCGATGGCGAGAAGCAGCAGGCCATCGACCAGATGGAGCAACACATGTAGCGAACGTCAGGCGCACCGTGGACCGAGGATGAGATCGGGCAGCGTATGAGAATGAAAATGCACAAGACCAAGAATGCGTCGCCAGCGAGGATTCTGCTGGCTGTCGCGGCGTTACTGGGGGCATTGGTGTTCTATACGGTGGCGGGTTTCTTCATGACGACGGCGCGTGCCGAGCTGGCCGTGGCGCGGGCTGGGGAGGCTGGGGCGACGGATTCAAACGACGTCGAGGCCCGGCTGACCAAGTCCAAGTCTGTGGTCGAGGCCCTGAAGAAGAAGAACCTGTTTGCGCCGCCGGCTCCGAAACAGAACCCCGTTCGGGAGGTCAGCGGCATTCTCGGCGATGAAGCACTGATCAACGGGAAATGGTACAAAGCTGGGGCGAGCGTGGGGGACGCGAAGATCCTCGCGGTCGGTCCCACGAAGGTGAAAGTCTCCTGGGACGGCCAGGAGAAGGAGTTCTCACCGATTGGCGCCAGCGGTGGCCCGGGGGGCCCCGGCGGCCCGCGCCCACCTTCGAGGCCGCGCGGGGGACCGCCCGTTCCTGGAGGGCCGCCCCCGGGTGGTTCAACATCGGTACGGAGAAGTGCTGGGCCTCCTGGCTTTTCGCCTGAGGAAAGGGCCAGTTTTGCAGAGCAGATGCGAAATGCGTCACCTGAAGAGCGGCGGAAACTCACAGAAGAGATGCGGGAGCGCATGAACCGATCCAGATGATCGTCACGTCCTGACAGAGAGGGCACACGTATGAAACAGGTCAGTGTTGTTTCCACGGTTATTCTCGCCGTTGCGGTGCTTGTCGCCGCATACGCGGTCGGTCTTTTGGTGCGGCAGGCCCGTATGGACACTCCTGAAACCGAGCAGATCGCGTCCGAGCCGAACGATGTCAACACTCCGGACGCCGTTGCGGCCAGTCGTCGGATCGGCCAGCGTCGGGAGGCTCCGACGGCGGAAGAGAAGGCCAAGGCTAAGGAAGGGCGGGCTGAGAAGCTGGCCGAGGTCAGTGAGCTTACGGACGAAGAGAGGCAGCAGCGTCGAGATGCGATGCGCGAGCAGTTCCGCACGCGGCGTAAGGGGGGGCCGGGACAGATCCCCCGTCTGTCGCCGGAAGAGCTGGCGAAAGTGAAGAATATGTCTGAGGAGGAACTCCGTGCGTTCCGAGCGAAGATGCGGCCGCGCGATCGCGTTGTACCAAGCCAGCCCGCCGCGGTCGGCGATCCCAATGGCGCGGCTACGGGCTCAGACCCGAATACAACGGACCCGAACTGACAATCAAAGGAATAGTCATCCAGCGATAGGAAAGAGGAGATAAAAGTGGAACGGTCGAAAGCACTCCTATGGATTCTGGTTGTGGCCCTGGCCGGGATCATTGTTTGGCGCGTGGGTTTTCATGTTCCTGAGTCCTACACGTCCGGTATCGAACAGAAGGCGAGTGCCTCGGCGTTGCCTGGTCTGCCGGAACGGGCTGATGACGAGTCATCGCCGGCGCAGGAGCCCAACGCGGCGCCTGATGCGAACGAGGTGGCCGAGCCGAAGGCGCCGACCACCGGCGCCGACGAACCCAACCGGCCGGAGGATGAAGAACGTGAAGGCCCGCCGGCCGACCAGAAGCGCCCGGACCAGCCGGCCGACAAGACCGAAGCGCAGGCGGCTCAGGCTGCTGAGCCCAATGCGCCGGAAGATCCGAACGAGCAGTTGGAGGCGGTGAATCTCAAAGATGTCGAGATGAAAAAGATCATCGACAAGATCGCCACGTGGACGGGCAAGACGGTGATTCCGCACGAAGAGGCGATGAAGCAGAAGATCACTATCTATGCGCCGGAGAAGCTGCCTCGCGCCAAGGCGCTGGAGAAGATCTACAGTGCGCTGCGGATGAAGAACTTCGTGGCCGAGGAGGTCGACGATACCATCTTCCTGAAGCCGATCGCCGACGCCAAGCTGGGCATGGTGCCGACCGTCGCGGCCAATGAGCCATTGGCTGTCTTTGAGAACAAGGACCAGATCGTACGGAAGATATTCAAGCTGAGGGACTATCCTCCGGCGCAGATGGCGCAGATTGTTGGCCCGCTCGTCGGGGAATACGGACACGTCAGCGCCGATGAGGGCTCGGGGACGCTTCTGGTGATCGACACGGTTGGGAATCTCTTATCGATCCAGAACATCATCGGGCAGTTCGATGTCAGCGGTGCGGGCCAGACGGTTGAGGAGTTCTTCGAGGTCAAGCATGGAGACCCCATGGAGATCGTCCAGTTGCTCAGGATGCTCATGGGCGAGCCTCCACGACCCAGCAGTCGAGGCCGAGGCAGTTCCTCTCGGGGCCGGTCCGTCTCTTCGTCACGCGGGTCGTCACGCCAACCGAACAGGAGCGGGTCGGGCGCGGCCACGTCGGTGGTCGTCGGTACCGGCGACGTACCGCTCGTACTCATCCCTGTCCCCAAAGCACGATGGATCATCGCCCGTGGCGCCGCGGATGACGTCAAGCAGATCCACGAGTGGATCGAGAAGCTCGATCGAGAAGAACCAGTGGCTTCAGAGTCCGAAATGATGCCGATCAAGTACGCGGATCCGCGCGAGGTAGCTCAGCGGATTGAGGACGCCCTTCAGGACATGCCGGGTAGCGAGTTGACGCCCAACATTCTTGTGCGTTCGCTGGATCAGTCGCGGCAGATCATGATCATCGGTCGTGCCGATCTGCGTGATATGGTCAAGAAGATGATCGCCGAGATCGATGTTCCCTCGGGTGTGTTCGAGACGAAGGTCTTCGATCTGGTACACGCCGACCCGGAACAGATCAAAGAGAACGTCGACAGTCTGTACGGTGAGGAAATCCCTCAGTATGACAGTTATTACTACTATCGCTACGGGCGTGGCAGCCGGGGAACGGACTCCGATACCGTCAAAGTCATCGCGTTTCCCACCATGGCGCAGGTCACGGTGATTGCGTCGCCTGAGAACATGCGGAAGATCGAGAAGCAGATCGAGGAATGGGATACGCCGCTGGACGTCGATGCCGTCAAGCCACGGATCATCGAACTGCGGAATTCCGATCCGGTGCAGATGTCGGAGCTGCTGACGCGGTTGTTCTCGGAAGACCAGGACAATACATCGAATCTGATTCGGCTGATCTTCTACGGCCGAGGGGGCGATCAGCGTAAGAAGATCGTGGGGCCGCTCTACGGTCAGCTCACGTTCGAGGATGTGCCGGGAACCAAGAAGATCATCGTCATCAGCAAGATCCCCGAGGCCTACAAGGTGGTCACGGAGCTCATCTACGATCTGGACCGACAGGAAATGGCGGAGATCCCCAGCGTCGTGCCTTTGCAGTACGCTGACCCGGAGGACCTAGCCGAACGCCTCAACGCCATGTTTAACGAACCGGGGACGACGGCCCGTATCCGCCGGAGAATCACGGGCCTGAGCGAGTATTCGATGGATGACTCGGGCGGCAACCAGGGCGGCGGCGGGCCCAACAACAATAACAATCAGGGCGGCGGTGGTAACGCGGACGAATATACGCCCTGGTGGTCGGCCGGGGCCCGGCAGCGGCCGGACGAGGAGCCGATCAGCAACGTCATCGGCAAGGTCCGGTTTATCCCGGATCCACGCAGCAAATCGATTCTCGTCCTGGCGGCTCCGGAGTTTCAGGAGAGCCTTCAGAAGACTATCAAGGCGCTGGATACGCCGGGCAAGCAGGTGCTGGTCAAGGCGATCGTTGTCGAGGTGAACCACGGCAGTATGACGTCTCTGGGCGTTCAACTCGCGACGAACCCGGACGCCTTTGGCAGTCTGACGGAGAATTCGGTCACGGCACTGGGGCAGTTGACCAACCTGGCTACCCGGGGCTCGGCCTTTGCCTCCAGCACCCAATTGGGCGCCGAGGGCACCGGCACGATCGTCGGCGGTACCACCGCGGTTTACGGCCTGATCGATTTCCTCATCAAGACCACCAACGCCAAGATTCTCAACCAGCAAACGCTGTGGACTGAGGACAACGAAGAGGCGATGTTCTTCAAGGGTGAATCCGTGCCGTTCTTCGCGGGTTCGACGAGTTCCGCCAACGTGGGCGTGACCCAAAACGTGGACTTCAAAGACATCGGTATGACCTTGCAGGTTCGCCCGAGCATCACACCGGAGAAACGCGTCGACATGGAGGTACGCGTCGATCTATCTCAGTTGACTACTGAGATTGTCAACAACCAGCCTGTGACGAGCAAGGTGGAGACCACAACCAACATGATCGTCCGGGATGGCGAAACGATCATGCTCGGCGGGATGCTCTTCCAGAGGGATGCTCTGGTCAATCGCAAGTTGCCGTTGCTGGGTGATCTGCCGCTAATAGGCGGGCTGTTTCAACACAACAACGTCGAGCTGTCCAACAGCGAACTGATCGTCTTCGTCACGCCGTTCGTTATCGACGAAGGCGAGGCGATGTCGGAAGAGGCGTCAGCGGAAATCGCGGGCACGCGTCAACGGCTGGCTGATGTTCAGGCGGAGCTTGACGAGACGAGGAAGAAACTGGAGGAGAAGATGGAGGACAAGTAGCTTCCCCATATGGCTTGTCCGTGAAACGGAAAGAGCGGCAGCAGGGCGTATCGGCCTCGCTGCCGCTTTCTTTTTTGCAGTTTGTGGTGGCCCCGTGTGACTGCGTGAAGTCAGGGCCGGCCGGTGATGCGTTCCTTGCCACCCATGTAGGGTCGGAGGACTTCGGGGACGGTGATGGATCCGTCGGCGTTCTGATACAGCTCCATGAGCGGGATCAGGACGCGGGGCGAGGCAATGACGGTGTTGTTGAGCGTGTGGCAGAAGCGGTTCTTCTTGGCTTGGCCGTCCTTGTAGCGCAGGTTCATGCGGCGGGCCTGAAAGTCGTAGAACTTGCTGGCGCTATGGGTCTCGCAGTAGTTCTCGCGTGAGGGCATCCAGGCCTCGATGTCGTATTTCTTGGCCTGGCCGCGACCGAGATCGCCGGTGCAGACGGCGACGACACGGTAAGGCAGCCCGAGCGCATGCATGACGCCTTCTGAGTTGGCTTGAATCTCTTCGTGGAAGTCGCGGCTCTCTTCGTCGCTGTTTTTGCAGACGATGACCTGCTCGACCTTGTCGAACTGGTGGATGCGGTAGAGTCCGTATGTGTCTTTGCCGGCTGCTCCGGCTTCGCGCCGAAAACAGCTCGACAGCGCCACAAACTTCAGCGGTAGCTCTTGCTCTTTGAGGATCTCGCCCATGCGGTAGGCCGTCAGAGGCACTTCGGCCGTGCCGGCAAGGCTCAATTCATCCTTCTCCATGCGGTACGTCTGTTCTTCGGAGCCGGGGTAGTACCCGGTGCCCTGCATGGCTTCGTCGCGCATCAGAAGTGGGACAGACATCGGGGTATAGCCCCGTCCGATCATGAAGTCGACGGCGAAGCGCAGCACGGCCCAGTGCAATAGTGCGCCGTCTCCCTTGAGAAAGTAGTTGCGCGTACCGGCCAGCTTCACACCACGCTCGATGTCGATCATGTCCAAGGCCAGGCCCAGCTCAACGTGGTCCTTGGGTTCAAAGTCAAACTCTCGAATTTCGCCCTCGCAGCGAAGCTCGACGTTCTCTGTGTCGTCCTTGCCGACGGGGACATCGGGGTCGGCCGGCTGGGGCACCTGGAGCATCAGCGCGTCGAATTGCGGCTGCAACTCCTTGACCTGATTCTGATGGCTCTCTTCTTCTTCCTTGAGTTGAGACAGTTGCTGCAACGCGGCGTTCTTCTCGTCGCCTGAGAGCTTGGGGATGGACTTGCCGACGCGGTTCTTCTCGGTGGCCATTTCCTGGAGTCTGGCCTTGGCCTCCTTCAGTTGCCGGTCCACCTCCAAGAGCCTGGGCACGTCGGCGGCGATGCGCTTGTCCTGTGCCGCTTGGATGTATGCGTCGGGATTATCTCTCAACTCTTTGATGTCGATCATGGCCTGTTGCTTTCCTCTGTGGGTTTGCCGGTCCGCCGGAGCCGCACGCCCAGCGGACTACGATGCGTCGAATTTCTTGAGGATCACCACATTGTTCTGGCCGCCGAAGCCAAACGATTCGTTCATTACGATGTTGACGGGCATCTGTCGCGGTGCGTTGGGCACGTAGTCCAGATCCAGGTCGGGGTCGCGATCGTGCAGATTGATCGTAGCGGGGATGACGCTGTCACGCATGGCCAGGACGCAGGTGATCAACTCGGCGGCGCCTGCGGCCCCGATCAGATGTCCCAGCATGCTCTTGACGCTGCTGGCCGGGACCTGTTTGGCACGCTCTTTGAAGACGGCCTTGATCGCTACGGTTTCGACAGAATCGTTCTCGGCCGTGCTGGTGCCATGTGTATTGATGTAGTCGATGTCCTGGTATGTCACCCCGGCATCGGCCATCGCCGCCTGCATCGCCTGTGCTGCGCCCCGGCCTTCGTCGTGCATGTCGGTTACGCGATAGGCGTCGGAACTGCTGCCGTAGCCGATGAGCTCGGCCAGGATGGTCGCCCCGCGTCGTTGAGCGGAAGAGAGTGATTCCAGAATGACGATAGCGGCGCCCTCGCCCAGGACGAATCCATCGCGTGTGGCGGAGAAGGGCCGCGAGGCCGTTTCGGGGCTTTCATTGCGCGTCGAGAGGGCGGTCAGACGATTGAATCCCATCAGGCCCAGAGGGTGGATCATCGAATGGGCGCCGCCCGAAACAACAACGTCGGCGTCGCCGCGTCGAATCATCATCATCGCTTCGCCGACCGCCTGGGTGCTGGCGGCACAAGCCGTCAAACAGCTCCGTGTCGGCCCTCGCGCCCCCGTCAGGACGGCCAAATGGGCGGCCGCCATGTTGGGCTCCTGCTCCAACTCGCGCGTGCGGGTCATCTGCGTCATCAGCAGCTCTGTGCTCGCCTGCCAGTCCATCTCCTGCGTCTGATCGTCCCAGCCGCGGATAATGGACGCGAAGAACGCGTCGTTGTCCAGCGAGCCCTCGCCGGCGCCGAGGTAGATCCCCATGCGCGTTCGGTCGATTCCGTCGCTCGGCTCGGATGTCTCAACATCGATACCCGCCTGCCGGCACGCCTGAACGGCGGCGCCGACGGCAAAACCCGAGCCTCGGCTGCACCCGGCGTGCGGATCACGGTTCGCGACGAACCGGCCGATGTCGTAATTCTTGACCTCGGCGTCGAACGTTGTGGGGAATGTCGAGGCGTCGAAGATGGTGGTCTTGGCCACGCCACTTTCACAGGCCATGATGGCCTTCCAAAGCGTTTCGACGTCGTTGCCCAGCGGGCAGACGACGCCCGTTCCCGTAATGACCACTCGCTCGTGCGTCTGTGACGTTCTCATCTATCCCGTTTCACTTTCGTCGAAACGCTTGACCACCACCGCGGCCGTCTGGCCGCCATGTGTGTAGCTGCAACACAAGGCATAGCGGATGTCCCGCTGTTGCTCCTGCGGTTGGATGCGGAGATGGCAACCGTCGGTCGGTGTTTGGAAATTTCTGGCGGCCGGGATTGTGCCTTCGGCCATGGCCCGTATCGCGGCGATGAGATCCAGCGCTCCGCTGGCGGCCCCGGTCGTGCTGAGCATGCTCTTCGTGGGCCAAACACAGACGTCGCTGACGGCCGAACCGAGCGCGGCCTCAATGGCGCGGGCCTCGGCCTGGTCGTCGGCCGGCATGCCGGTGCCATGAGGAACTACCAAGTCGAGGTCGCTCGCGCTGATTTCCGCATCCGCGATCGCCTTCTCGATAGCTATCTGAATTCCTTTGCCGTCCGGTTCCAGACGGTCGTATACGGCGCTGAGCCCCTGGCTCTGCCCCAGTCCTACGACTTCGGCCTTGATCGCAGCGCCGCGCCGGTGAGCATGTTCGAGGTTCTCCAGCACCACAACGCCGGCGCCCTCCCCGAAGACGGCACCGGTGGCCTTCGCATCGAACGGCCGGCAGACGGTTTGGGGCGAGTCATCTCCGTCTGTGGGCACGCGCTTGAGCAAACACTGTCGCACGATCATGAACGGATTGACCTTGCCCTCGGCGCCCCCGGCCAAGGCCACGTCGCCGGCGCCCCGCGCGATGACTTGGGTTGCCTCCGCGATTGCCAATGGCGCCGAGGTCTCGGCGCAGGTGATCGAATTGCTCGGGCCCTGGATGTCGTGGATGATACCTACGTGGCAGGCCAGCATGTTCGGCAGATACTTGAGCAGCCACAGTGGCGTGACGCGTTCGAGCCCGTCGTGCCCCCACTTGCGGATGTCAAACTTGCCGTCGGTGACGCTGGCAGCAACGGCCGGTGCCAGCTCCACCATATCGCAACTGATCATGGCAGCACCAAGGGTGACGGCCATGCGGGCGGGATCGACATTGATTTTCTCGGGGTCGATGCCTTTGGTGATCAGGCCGCTTCCGGCCACGGCCTCTTGCGCGGCTATCACGGCCAGTTCGATATCGCGGCACATCAGCTTGACGGCCTTGCGATGGGAGCGGGGAACGTGTTTCTGGATGCGGTACTCGGGAACCTCGCCGGCCAGTTTGCAGGGAAGTCCGGCTGGGTCAAACGCCTTGATGCGGCCAATGCCACACCGGCCCTCGCGTAACCCCGACCACAGATCGTCGACGGTCAGGCCAAGCGGGCTGATGGCCCCCAGGCCGGTCACAACTACACGGGCCGACTGCATCAGTTTGACTCCGTCGATGGTGCGTCCGATTGAGCGGTGTCTATGACGATGTCGCGCAGCAGCGATGTGAAGGTCCCGGTGAAGACGAAATTCTCCTCGGGGAATTCCTTGCCCGCCAGGTTCTGATCGATGTGGCTGAACATCAGCTCGATCTCCGCGATCGGCTGTCCATCGCGGGTGATCTTCCCGATCGTGCTTGCCGCTTCGGGCGAAATCACGCCGATCTCGGCCTCGATCCGAATGCTGTCGCCGGGCCGGACGAAATCATGGAAGATCGCCTTGCTGATCTTGGCCAGCACCACCTTCTCCTGGAAGTCCCGGGCCTGGCCGACGAGAATGCCCGCTGTCTGGGCCATGGCCTCGATCATCAGGCATTCGGGCATAATGGGGAAACTGGGGAAATGATCGTGCAGATGCTCTTCGGCCAGCGTCACATTCTTGATCGCGACAGCGCGGCGTCCGCTTTGAAACTCCACGAATTTGTCGATCCAGATCCAACGCATAGTCTACGTTCCATTGAACTAGCGGCAGGCTGGCGTCTCTGCCATCCTGCCGCATCGCTAATCCCTTGGGAATCCGCAGATCAGGCCGCGTTGATCTTGCCGTCAATGTAGTTGACAATCGCGTTGACGGTAAACAGATCGGCCAGCTTGTTGATGTCCGGATCCTTCTCGAATTCCTCCAGGTCGGTGTGCGGAACGTTCTCGCGCAGTTCAGTCAGGCCCTTCTCGGTCAGCTTGCCATTGCTGACCAGGTCGGGGTTGTTCAGCAACCCCTCAGCCGGAAACAGCTCTTCACGGGGCACCTTGATGCCGAAGGCCTTTTCCAGACGAAACACGATATCGAGAAAGTCGATGCTCTCCGCTCCCAGGTCGCCCATGAGTGTGGCTTCGGCGGTTACCTCGTCATCATCAGCCCCCAACGCGTCCACCAACACCTCTTGGACCTTCTGAAAAATCTCATCGCGACTCATGGCCATGATTCTTGCTACCTCCGGTCACCGTAGTCTTGTGAAAATCCATTTCCAAACGTTGTGTCTAGTTCTGCTGAGACAGCAGCTTGTAGCGATTCTTCATTTCGTCAACCAACTGGGCGTCCACCGTTGCCCAGGCGCTGTTCCGCTCGGACAGATTGAAGTGCCGCAGCCGGAAGCGGGCTTCGACGATCGACTGGCCATCGACGGTCCCGTGCCCCGAGAAGCGGCTGACACGGTCCTCAATGGCCTTGGCCTCTACCGTGTACGTCACTTGAGACCCGGGCGCCAGGAAACTCTTATACTTAACGTTTCTCGCCTGTTCGAGCAAGATCATGCTGTGGGCGAAGTTCTCGGTGGCCCGTACCAGCCACCCGGCCGATTCGATGAGGCCTTCCAGCAATAGCACGCCCGGCAAGACCGGGAACGTGGGAAAATGGTCGGCCAGATACTCCTCGGCCAGCGAGACACTCTTGACGGCGCTGAGCCGTCCACCGGTTTCCAATGACACAATCTTATCTATTAGTACAAACTTCATTCCTTCGGCTCTGCCCCGACCTCAAATCGCCATATTGTAGTAGCCGCCAGTCGTTTTGCCAGTCCTTTTTTTGGCGTTTTTTCGCCACTGTGGACGGCGGAAATAGCGTTGAAAAGCGGGTTGCGGGTGCTATACTCAGGGGCCTATGAACGTCCGCAACGCCAAGATATCGGATGCCAAGACGATCTCGGCCCTGATCAACTGCTATGCCGAGCACGACAAGATGCTGTTTCGCTCGCTGGCGGAGACCTACGAGAGTCTCCAGACCTTCCTCGTGGCCGAGGTGGACGAAGCGGTGGTGGGGTGCTGTGCACTGGAGATCATCTGGTCTGACCTGGCCGAGATCAAGTCGCTGGCGATCGCTCCGAGCCAGAAGGGCCAGGGCCTGGGCCGCGCCCTGGTCGAGGCCGCCCTGGAGCGGGCCCGCCAACTGGAGGTGCCCCGTGTCTTCGCGCTGACGCTGGAGCCGACTTTCTTCGACCGTGTCGGGTTCGAGGTGGTCAGCAAGGACGATCTGCCCATGAAGGTCTGGAGCGACTGCGCCCGCTGCCCCAAGCAACAGCATTGTGACGAGATCGCGGTGGCCAAGATGGTGCCGGGGATGTCGTGACATCACGTCGCCGCGGCGCTCAGCCGACCTGTCGCCTCTGGAACAGGGCTACCGCCAGGGCCAGAATGGCCGCCGTGTAGCAGCCCGCATACATCCCGCTGACCAGCATATACTTCATCGGTACGGCACTGCCCTCGTAGATAGCGTCGCTGATCCAGAAGACTTGCAGGTTCGGGACGAGCGACCGTCCTATCCGGGCCCAGAGGTGGGCCTCGGCGAAGCGCCCGAAGACGTAGTCGCTGGTCAGGCCGAGCAGAAACAGGCCGATGCAGGCCGAAAGAGTCACGACGATGTTGAACCGCGAGGAGATCGCGACGGCCAGGGCTGTGATAATGACCGCGGCGAGAAACAGCAGGATCGATCCGTAGACATCCAGGGCGTGCATGCCATTTTCGGCCGGGTTGAATTGCCAGTGGGGATCGATCACGGCCAGAAACACGATGCCGAACGTGCCGAGAATCACAGTGACGATGATGGCGGTTGAGGAGAAGCGCCAGTCATAGGCGTAGTTGAAGAAGGCGCTGAGTAGGAAGGTGATCGCGAGGATGCCCCCGGCCGTGCCGAGTACGGTCCAGTCATGCGTGTCCGAGGCGGTTGAGAGGACGCCGTGCCGAATGGCCATCAGCAGGGCCAGCGTAGAGAGGTAGTGAGCGACCGCCACGGCCCCCACCACGCCTACGAACTTGGCGATGATGAATACCGGACGTTGTACCGGCTTGCTCAACAGGGTCGTGATGGTCTTGTTCTCAATTTCCACCGCTACAGCCCCGGAAGCCGAGAAGATTGCTACGAACAAGCTGGTAAGGAATAGCGTAGACAGCCCTATCTCTCGTAGTAGCTTATTGTCGTCGTCCATGGTGTACATCGCCAGCGAGGGGCTCAGCAGGAAAAGAAGCATCGCGGTCCCGATGATGACGGCATAGATGGGCTGCCGCAGAGTTTCAACGAAGGTGTTCCGAGCAATTGTCAGCAACTTAAGCATTGTTCACCCTGGTACCGGAGCATCTTGACAGTCGCTCTCTTCGGTCACGCAGACAGGAATATTTTTTGGCCATTGTCACTACACGAGACGGACTTTCGGTGTTATAGTTCATGGTTTCCTGTCTGTAAAGGGCTAAAGGCTCTGGTTTAGCATACTGGCAGAGCAGAGATTTGTTCGAAGTCGGGAGTCGAAGCAAGAATGGCAACGTCGTCCAAACGCCCCGAGCAGGTGGCCTGGTTCTCGCTGGTCCTGAGTCTGATCTTCTTTGGCATCACATTCCTCCTGGGTCGATGGAGCGGCTTCTTCGCGATTTCGGCGGTGGCGTGGCAGATTCTGGCCGCCGTGGCCATCTGGCTCGTTCTCGCCATTCAGTTCCACCAGCGCAGTCTGGCCGAGCAAGAGAGGCTGGACATGAGGCAACTGGCCGAGGACAAACGCGCCTCGGCCCTGTTCGAAGGCAAGGGCGAACGGGCTACGTTGCTGGCTGCTTCTCAGCGGCGTCTCGACCTGCTCGAGAAGTGGTTCATTCCTATCTTCGGGGCTTTGGTCGCCGTCTACGAAGTCGGCATTGGCATCGTTTTGCTCAAGGCGCTCGGTTCAGCCACGCTGACTGAGACGCAACAGCCTTTGGTTTGTGCCATTGTCCTGACGGCTGTCGCCTTTGTGAGTTTCCTGATCTCGCGGTATGCCACGGGCATGTCGGTCGAGGCGCATTGGAAGCCGCTGCGGGCGGGAGGCAGCTACCTGCTTGGTCTGGCCCTGGTTTCCTTCGCACTGGCGCTGAGTCTGGCGGGTGTGCACTTCCAGTCTGCGATGCCTGTCAAGATCGTCGCGTACATCGTCCCGGTGCTATTGATCGTTCTGGGCACCGAGACGGCACTGAACACGGTCATGGACATCTACCGTCCGCGTTTGAAAGGGCAGTACAGTCGGGCGGCCTTCGACAGTCGGCTGCTCGGCGTGATCAACGAGCCGGGGGGGGTGTTCCGCAGTGCCGCGGCCGCGATCGACTACCAGTTTGGCTTCAAGGTTTCGGAGACGTGGTTCTTCAAGCTCATCGAACGAGCCATCGTGTCTCTGATCCTCTTCTCGGCCGTAACGTTGTACCTGGCCAGTTGTATCGTGGTCGTCGAACCCAATGAGGAAGCCATCGTCGAGCGTTTCGGCGACCCTCTGACCAAGGCCGGACAGGTTCGTGACATGAAACCCGGCATTCACCTCAAGCTGCCGTGGCCCATCGACATTGCCTACACGTACCCCACCGAAGAAGTGATGGATCTTTACATAGGCTATGTCCCGAAGACCGACCCTAGAACGGGGCGACCCATCGTCGAGGCGACGTTGCTATGGGGGCAGACGCACTACGAAGAGGAGTACAGCCTGCTCGTAGCCAGTGAGTTCTCCGGGCAGGAGTTGGGAGAAGGTGGTGCCATCCCGGTTGGCCTGATCAAGTCCAACATCCCCGTCCAGTACCGCATCAAAGACCTGTATGCCTATCTCTACGGCCACAGCGATCCGGCCGAACTTCTCGAAGCCATCTGTTACCGGGAGTTGGCGCGCTTCGCCGCCAGCGCCCGCGTCGAGGTGGACGACCTGGAGTCTGAATTGGCTGCTGACAGTCTCTTTGGAGCGGGTCGCACGAAGGCCAAGGAGGTCCTGTCGGAGAGGATTCAGCAGGCCGCCGATGACGAGGGGCTGGGCATTGAGCTGGTCTTCCTGGGTGTACAGGGCATTCATCCGCCCGCCGAAGTGGCGCCGGACTACGAGGCCGTGATTGGGGCGGTCCAGAAGAAGCAGGCGCTCGTCTTGCAGGCGGAGGCGGGGCGTCACAAGACACTTGGCAACCTGATTGGGTCGGTGCGCGAAGCCTACGAGCTGGCCGATCTGGCTGCCGCTTATCAGGAAGCCCAGTCGGCCGGACGCACCGAAGACGTGGAGCAACTTGGCAAGCAATTCGACGAGGCCTTTGCCCAGGCCAAAGGCGATATTTTCAAGACGCTCCGGGAAGCGCAAAGCTATGCCTATGAGAAGGCGACGCTAGCGGAGGCAACCGGGCGACGATTCGCGGGGCAGGTCAAAGCGTATCGGGCCGCCCCGGAAATCTACACACGTGAGCAACGTCTGGCGGTCCTTGAGGAGGCCCTAGCCGGCATCCGCAAGTTCGTGGTGGCTGCCGACGCCAACGATACGGAGGTCATCATCATCGATCTCCAGGAGAAGCTTGAGACCGATCTGTTAGACCTAGGCGGGTTACCGGAGAATCAGTAACGATGAAGAATGTAGCCATTCCGATATTAGTCGCTGTCATCTTCCTTATCATGGCTGTGTACCTGGTCGCGTTCCAGGTGCGCGAAACCGAGTCGGTCCTTGTTACGCGGTTCGGCAAGCCGGTTCGCGAAAAGGTCGAGCCGGGTTTCGGCTGGAAGTGGCCGGTTCCGATCGAGCGTCTGCACCGGTTCGACTCCCGCCTGCGAGTGCTCGAAGGCGAGTTGGTGGAGACCCCTACCAGAGAGGCCGTGCCCCTCATCGTCAAGAGCTTCGTCGTCTGGCGCGTCGCCGAGCCACTCAAGTTTCTCAATGCCGTGGAGACCACCGCCGACGCCGAAGACAAACTGCGCAGCCGCATCAACGACACGCAGAACCGCGTGATGGGCAATCACGTCTTTGGTGAATTCGTCAACAGCGATCCAGAAAGGATCAAGTTCGAAGAGATTCAGGCCGAAATGCTCGCTGACCTCCAGGCACCCGTCCTGGCCGACTACGGCATCGAAGTCAAGACGCTGGGGATCAAGCAGCTCAAGGTCAGCGAAGACGTCACCAAGGAGGTCTTCGAGCGGATGAAGGCCGATCGCCAGCGACGCACCGAGGCCACGATTGCCCAGGGCAATGCCGAAGCGACGCGGATTCGCACAGACGCCGAAGCCAAGAAGACAGCGCTCCTGGCGGCTGCCGAAGGGCGGGCCAAGGCCATACGCGGGCAAGGTGACGCCGAAGCGGCTCAGTATTACGAAATGCTGGAAACTGCTCCCGAACTGGCGATCTTTCTGCGGAATCTCGAAGCATTGGAAAAGACGCTCATGGAACGGGCCACGATTGTCATCCCGGCCGATGTCGAGCCCTTCAGGTACCTCAAAGAGATGCCTGCCCTCGAGGTTTCGAAGTGATTCTGGGAGCCGCTTGAACATCCTGCAGATGTGGTTGAGGATCTATGGCACACAAACACGGACATAAACATGGGCACACGCACGGCGGATCGGGCGAGGGCCATGACCCTGACGTCGGGCGCATCGACGCTGCCGAGCGGTCTCTCTCCGAGGCGCTGGGTATCAGCTTCGTCATCCTGAAGGTGATCATGATCGTGCTGATCATCGCTTTCCTCGTCTCCGGATTCAAGACGGTCGGATCGAACGAGCAGGCCTTGCGCACGTTCTTCGGGAAGATCACCGGCAGCGGCGAGAAACGCGTTCTCAAGTCGGACTGGCACTGGGTCTGGCCCTATCCCATCGGTGAGATTGTCCGAATTCCCGTCGAGAAACAGATCAAGCTGACGGTCGACAGCTTCTGGTACTGGGAGACGCGCAACGACATCCTCGGTGAGGGCCCCAAGCCGAGGCGGCTGACCAGCGACAAGCTCAACCCTGTTAGGGAGGGCTACTCGCTGACGCGCAGCCAGAAGCAGCCGGCCCAGGCCGATGCCGAGCCTGGCGATTCAACGGATATCCTCGACGCGGATGGCAGCGACTACAACATCGTGCACAGCAAGTGGGAGATCAACTACCAGATCGACAACATCGAGCGGTTCTTCACGAACGTCTACATCAGGGATCTCAAGCCCGGAGAGGTCTACGAAGACGTGATGATTGAAAGCGTCACGCCATTGCTGCGCAGCGCGATCGAGAACGCCGTCGTAACCGCAATGGTCCATTACAGCATTGACGAGGCCCTGCAGAGCCGGGACACGATTCGTAGGCGCGTCAAGCAGCTTGTCCAGGAGCAACTGAATACGATCGAGAGCGGCGTACGTGTCTCCTCCGTTCAACTGGTTGACGTCGAGTGGCCCAAGCAGGTCAACGATGCTTTCGAGGCCTACTTCACTGCCAGTCAGACAAGTCAGCAGGCGATCAGCGAGGCGCGAAACAAAGCCGAAACCACGCTCACGGACGCCGGCGGACGGGTCGCCGAGTCGCTGTATCAGGCGTTGATGGCCGAGAATCCCGACGAGGCCAAGCTGGAGGCCCTCTGGATGCAGGTCGCCGGGCAAGCGCAGGACACGCTGGCCCAGGCTATGGCCTATCGCACCAAGGTCGTCGAAGCGGCCAAGGCCAACGCCAACTACCTCCTCAGCATTCTGCCGGAGTGGCGCAAGCGACCCGAGCTCGTGACCCAGCGTATTTATCTCGACACGATCGAACGGGTGTTGGACAACGCCGAAGAGAAATTTGTCCTGCCGCCATCAGCCGGGTCCAAGGGACGCGAGATCCGCGTCCTGCTGAATCGGGATATGCGCAAGGCCAAGAAGGGCCAATCGCAAGAGACATCGAACTGAGACGTTGGCCTCACGACGAAAGGCCTCCAAGGAACCGTAGCACGAGAATAGACTATGGCGCATGAGCATTTACACCTGCAGCAAGACGTGATGGCCGACGAGACGCAAGGCCAGCAATGGAAGGTCAGCCTGGCTCTTCTGGGAACGCTGGCCGGTGGCGTCCTCCTTATCAACAGTGGCATCGGACGTCTATTCTACGGGGCCGACAGTTTCAATACCGAGGTGTTCGCCATGCTCGGCGCGCTCCTTCTGGGCGCTCCAATCGTCGTTCACGCGATTGTCAGTCTCATCCGCGGCCACTCACACATGGACGAACTGGCGGCCCTGGGCATCGTGGCGGCCTTTGCCACGGGCGAGTACGTAGCGGCCGGCCTCATTGGTTTCTTCATGCTCCTCAGCGAATTGGTCGAGACACGAACGGCCCTCGGCGCCCGCGCGTCCATTGAGTCGCTCATCAAGCTGACGCCCACCCAGGCCAACCTGCTTGCCAAGGATGGCAGTGAACGGGAGGTCAAGGTCAGTGCCCTCAAAGCGGGGGATCAGATTCGCGTCCGGCCGGGTGACAACATCCCGGCCGACGGCGAGGTCGATAGTGGGCTCAGTTCCGTCAACGAAGCCACCATTACGGGCGAGTCGCTGCCCGTCGACAAGGTCCCGGGCATGCAGGTCTTCGCCGGCACGAACAACCTGACCGGTGTATTGGACATTCGCGTGACCAAGGCGGGGCAGGACACGACGTTGGGCAAGGTTCAGTCGTTGATCCTGCAGGCCGAGCACACCAAGATCCCCATCATGCGGATCATTGACCGCTACATTAAGTGGTATGTGCCGACCGTCCTGATGATCGCCGCTATCGTTCTGTTCTTCACGCGCAACATCGATCAGGCCATCACGATTTTGGTCATCTCCTGCCCTTGCGCGATCATTCTGGCGACGCCGACCGCGATGGTCGCTGCCATCTCTGCGGCCGCCCGCTTGGGTGTTCTCGTTAAGAACGTCGCGGACCTGGAAATCGCCGGCAAGATGACAGCGCTGGTCTTCGACAAGACCGGCACGGTTACGACTGGGCGCCTCTACGTGACCAAGCTGACGCCGGCCGAAGGGGTTGAGCCGGCTGAACTGCTGGCCGAGGCGGCCGCGGCCGAGCAGATGAGCAAGCACCCGGCTGCCCGGGCCCTTCGGGAAGTTGCCAAGGAGGCCAATCTTACCCTGGCTACGGCCGAGGGGTTCCAGGAAACGCCGGGCAAGGGTGTCACCGCCACCGTCAACGGCGCCACGATCAGGGTCGGCCGCGATACCTTCCTACAGGAAAACAAGATCGATCCTCACGCCGTTTCCGATCCTGCCCTGCACGAAGAGCAGGGATTCAGCACGCTCTACGTCGGCAAGGACTCGCGCTGTATCGGCTGGATTGGCTTGCAGGACAAGACCAGACCGGAGGCTCAGGAGGCGGTCAAGGAACTGGTGGATATTGGCATCAAGCGCGTGACCATGCTCACGGGCGACCGCAACGAAGTGGCCAATCGCGTGGCGGGCGAATTGGGGTGCACCGATTTCCGGGCCCACTGTCTGCCGCAGGACAAGCTGGCCATCGTCGAGCAAATCAAGGCCGATGGCCATACGGTGGTCGTTGTGGGTGACGGCATCAACGATGCCCCGGCGCTGGCGGCCGGCGATCTCGGCATTGCCATGGGCGCTGCCGGCAGCGACGTGGCGATAAACTCTGCCTCGATTGCCCTGATGAACGACGACCTGCGACGCATCCCGTTCCTCGTGGAGGTCTCACGCAAGACGCGGCGCGTCATCAACCAGAACCTGGGCTTCGGCGTCGGCTTCATCATTCTTGGTATCTCATTGTCGAAATTCGTGCCGCCGGGCGTGGCCGCCTTCCTGCACTTCGCCAGCTCGCTGGTCGTGGTCTTCAACAGCGCCCGACTGGTTCGTCAGGGTGAGGAACTCGACCACGAGCCCCACGCGGCGTGATTGGCCTTGCGGATGTGAGGAGGCCACCGGAGCCTTTTCCCGGCAGTCGAATTCATTTGGATAGCGTGTAGTGAGCTATGGACTACGCCATTGAGACAATTTCGCTGACGAAGATCTTCTCCGACTGGTGGGGACGGGCCAAGGTCTATGCCGTCGACGACCTCAACTTGCAGGTGCAACAGAACGAAGTCTTTGGCCTTCTGGGCCCGAACGGCTCGGGCAAGACGACCACAATCAAGATGCTGCTCGGTCTGCTCCACCCGACCAAGGGACATGCCCTTCTGTTGGGAGGGCAGGGGACCGATCCGAAGATCAACGCGCGTATTGGCTTCCTTCCGGAAGAGTCCTATCTCTACCGCTTCCTCAACGCACGCGAAACGCTGGATTTCTATGGCAGGCTGTTCGGTTTGGCCCCCGACGTCCGCAAGATGCGCATTGAAGCCTTACTGGAAATGGTCGGCCTTATGGCCGTCGCGCGTCGGCCCGTGGGTACTTATTCCAAGGGTATGGCCCGCCGGATCGGTCTGGCGCAGGCCCTGATCAATGACCCGGATCTGCTGATCCTCGACGAGCCCACGACGGGCCTGGACCCGATCGGCACCCGGCAAATCAAAGACCTGATCATCAAGCTGGCCGAACGGGGCAAGACCATACTCCTGTGCAGTCACCTCTTGGCTGACGTCGAGGACGTCTGCAATCGTATTGCCATTCTCTACGGCGGTCGCGTTCAAGCCGAGGGGCATGTTGCCGACCTGCTTCAACAGGCCAACAAGCGGCAAATCGTCACCGGCGCCATTAGCGATCAGGCGATCAGCAAAGTGCAGAAGATTCTCCGCGACGAGGGGGCCGAGTGTGAAGTGACCGCACCCATGGAGCGGCTGGAAACGTTTTTCATCAACACGGTCGTTGAAGCTCAGCAGCAAGCCAGACCCACCAGCGGCGCCGTCAGCACCACCGACATCGGCGACTTCCTGACTGCCGAGAAGTCCCAGGAGGGCATCCTGGACAAGTTGGTTTCGACTTCGGAGGTTGAATCGAAGCCGGTCACCGCTCCGGAAACCGAGAAGGTGGAGCCCGCCGAGGTCAAAAAGCCGGAGCCCGACCGCGATTTGCTGGGCGAGTTGACCAAGTCGGCGGAGCGCCCGGACACGGAGCCTGTGGCGCCGGCCGAAAGCGCTGCTGCTGACCTGACCAAGTCGGACCGCTACAAGCCCGCCGATAGCGAACAGGTGAAGAAGGACGTGCTGGACGCCCTCGCCGGGTCGTCTGCCGATCAGCCCGGCCAGGACGCCGACGAGCAGGAGCCACCGAAGGACGGAGACCCCGGCGATGCATAAGATCTGGGCCGTCGCGAAGAACACCGTCCGCCAGGCCTTGAGGATGAAAATCGCCATCATCTTCATCATCCTGTTGCTGGTCCTGTTGCCCCTCATGGGCCTGACTGCCAGCGGTGACGGGACACTTCAGGGCCGCCTGCAAACCTTTCTCAGCTACGGGCTTTCGCTGACGAGTCTCCTGCTCTGTCTCTTGACGGTCATCGTCTCGACCTACACCGTCACCAGCGACATCGAACAGCGCCAGATTTACACGGTTGCCACCAAGCCGATCCGTCGCCATGAGTTCATCTTGGGCAAGCTGCTCGGTGTCATCGTACTGGACGTGGCGCTGTTGACGCTGTTCGCCGGCATCGTCTATACCGTAACGGTGACCATGCCCAAGTTTGTCAAGGCCTCGGACGGCGAGAGGCGACACCTCGACAACGAGTTTTACACCGCCCGCGCCAGTCTCGTGCCTCCCCAAATCGACGTGCACGAAGAGGTCCTGGCGCTCTACGAGAAGCAGAAGGACCAGTTGGACAAGTTGTACGCGAGTCTTTCGTATGAGCAGATCATCAAGGAACTGACCATCCGCAAGCGGCTGGAGAAACGAGCGGCAGCGGTCGGACAAGGCCTGCTCTGGGAATTCGAGAACGTCAAACCACTTGGCGAAGGCCAGAGTCTCTTCATACGTTTCAAATACGACGTCTCCGAGAATCCGACCGATGGGCAGGTCTACGGGCGCTGGCAGATCGGTGATCTGCGACAGCTCCGCTACGGTACGGAAATCAAAACCGAGATCTGGGAGGAAGACCGCAAGGATCCCATCCGTGCCTACCGGGAGATCGAGGTTCAGGCGCCCGTGGTGGCTGAAGATGGCTACCTCGCCGTGGGGTATATCAACGTTCCGCTAAATCGGACGGTCGTTTTGTTTCCCCTGGAAGACGGCCTCGAGATTCTCTACAAAGCCGACACCTTCACGGCCAATTTCATCCGGGCGGCGCTGCTGATCCTGTGTCGGCTCATCTTCCTGGCAGTGCTGGGCATGCTGGCGGGCAGCTTCCTTTCCTTTCCCGTGGCCATCTTGTTCTGTCTCGTGATCTTCTTCACGGGCACCGTCAGCGGGTTCATCCTGGAGTCGTTCGACGAACTGGGTCGGGGGCTCAGCCAGGTCTATGGGTACACGATCAAGCTGCTCGTGCAACTGCTGCCACGGTTCGATAAGTACAACCCGACCAACTTCCTGGTACCGGCCCGGCTGATGACGTGGTCCTTTCTGGGACGTGTTGCGCTGTCGATGGTGTGCGTCAAGGCGCTGTTGCTGCTGTTGCTGGCCCTGCTCGTCTTCAGCTTCCGCGAACTCGCCAGAATAATCGTCTGAGGCCCTCACGAAGGATACGCGAAACAGGCTATGAGTGGACGTGACACGGTAATCCTGCTCGTTTCACTGACGATCGCCGGCGGTCTGTTGTTCGCCTCCGGTGCGCAGCTTGACAACATCAACACCCAGCGCAAGGAAATGGGCCTGGTCATCAACCCTCCGCTTGAGAATGCCCCGCCGTCACTGGCGTTCGCCACGGTTGCCATGGGCGCCTTCCGCGGCCTCGTCGTCGACATCCTCTGGATGCGGGCCGACAAGCTCAAGGAAGAAGGGCAGTTCTTCGACGCGAAGCAGCTTGCACAGTGGATCACGAAGCTGCAGCCGCGCTTCGCCGCCGTATGGGAGTTTCACGCCTGGAACATGGCCTACAACATCTCCGTTGCCATCCCGGCCTCGCAGCCCGATCAGCGCTGGCGCTGGGTCAGAAACGGTTATGAATTGCTCCGTGACGAGGGCATCCCCACCAACCCTAAGTCCATCCAACTCTACCGCGAGCTGGCCCGTATCCTCCAGCACAAAGTCGGCGGTGTCTCGGACGACTGTCACAAGTACTACAAGCTCCAGATGGCCTCCGAGATCGGTCCGATCCTCTGGTCGGACGACAACAATCTAGGCCCCTACGACAACGCGTTCTACGATGCGTTGATCCGCGCCCCGGGAACCTGGGCGCAGGTGGCCCGGGACCCCAACATGGCCCCGTTTGTCGAGGCCCTGAGAGGCGCCGACGAGGCGTTTGCCGATGAGGACGAATTCGTACGGAATTACTTGTCGTTGCGTCTGAACCCGGGCCGCTTCGACGAGGCGGCTGCCCAGGTCATCGACACCTACCGTGGCACGCCAGCGCTGAAGCAATTCGATATCTTCGCCAAGGCGTATCAACTGCGGAATGTCTGGAAGATGGATATCGCCCTGATGCGCGAAGTGAGCCAGAAGTATGGTCCGGTTGACTTCTCTGATCCCAACGAGACCTTCCCCCTGGACTGGCGCCATCCGGACAGCCATGCCATCTACTGGGCGATCAAGGGGCTCAAGGTGGCCAATCAGAATCAGGACCGTGAGTTGACCGTACACGAGACCAACACGGACCGCATTGTCCTCCATAGTCTTCAGAATCTGTTTCGTCATGGCAAGATCATGGTCCGCCAGGGAGACGTGGATGAAGACCCCGAGGCCAGCGGGCTCGAGCCTGGAACGCGGCGTATGCGACGCGACATCTTTCTTGGGCCTGACCTGCGCATCTTCGACTCGTATAACAACTTCTCACTCACCATCCTCGAGAAATACGCCGACGATCGCGGTCGGGTCGAATCGCTCCAGAACGGTCACCGCAACATGCTCAAGAATGCCGTGTTCTTGTTCTATCAGAGCGGGTTCAAACGCAAGGCCCTGGATATTTACAACCAGTTGCGCCAGCGCTATCCCATCGATGATTTTAGCGTCTCCCTGGAGCGGTATGTCAGGAAGCGATTCCTTGAAGAGCTCGAGAGCATCGGCATCGACGATGCCCGCGAGCAAATCGTGGCCTTGTTGTCCGAGGCCTACTATCGCTATGCCATTGGCGACGACGACCGGGCCGCGGGTAACGAACAACTCGCCCAGCAGATCTATGACTACTACAACAAAGAGCATGAGCCCGAGTTTCGGATTGACCTGCCCCCCATGCCCGAGTTACGATACTTTGCGATCGGTCAGTTCCTGAACAGCGGAGCCTATCCCGCCTATGTTCGTAGAGGGTTACTCACCCGCATTGAGATCGAGAAGCCGGACCTTTACAAGCAGTTGGAACAGATCGGCGCTGAGTTGCAGCGACAGCAGCAGGGACTCCAGAATACGCCGTGAGAAAGATCTGACTTCGGGCATGCACAACACGCTCCTGGAACAACTGACACCCTCGCAGAGGAAGGCCGTCTCCCATCGCGAAGGGCCGCTACTCGTCCTGGCCGGCCCCGGTAGTGGCAAGACGCGCGTGATCACGTCCCGGATCGCCGCGCTCGTCGAGTCCGGCGTCAGGCCGTATAACATCTGCGCCATCACCTTCACCAACAAGGCGGCCGAAGAAATGCGCCAACGCGCCGCCACGCTCGGCGCCTCGGGCGGCGCGCACATCAGCACCTTCCATTCGTTGTGCGTGCGCATCCTGCGCCGCTACGCCGAAGCGGCAGGCATCCAGCCTAACTTCAGCATCTACGATGCCGCCGATCAGAGCAAGTGCATTAAGCAGGCGGTCAAGGACTGCCATCTCGACGGGACCAATTTCCCGCCGGCCCGCATGCTCGATGCGATTTCCACCTTGAAGAACAAGCTGCTCGATGCGGACGCCTTCCAGGGCCGCGCTGACGACTTCTTCTCCCAGACGCTGGCCAAGGTCTACACCCGCTATCAGCAACTCCTCGCCGATCGCAACGGCCTGGACTTCGACGATCTGCTTATGAACGTGGCCTTTCTACTGGAGAACGATTCCCAGGTCTGCAACGAGCTGTCGGACCGCTTCAAGTTCCTTTTGATCGATGAGTATCAGGATACCAACCACGCCCAATACAGGCTTGCCAAGGCGCTGGCCTTGCCGCACGGCAACATCTGTGCCACAGGCGATCCCGATCAGTCGATCTACCGCTGGCGGGGGGCTGACATCCGCAACATCCTGGCCTTCGAGAAGGACTGGCCCGACGCCCTCGTGGTCAAGCTGGAAGAGAACTTCCGCAGCACGGCCGCCATTCTCAAAGCCGCCGACACGCTCATCGCCAGGAACGAGAACAGAAAGCAGAAGAACCTCGTTCCCACGCGCAAGGACGAAGGCAAGGTCGGTGTCGAGAGTTACGAGGACGAGGCATCCGAAGCAGACGCCGTCGCGCGTCAAGTTGACGAACTTCTGGCAGGCAAGGCCAACGCCGGCCAGATCGCGGTTTTCTACCGTGTCAACGCCATGAGTCGCGCGCTCGAAGAGGCGTTCGTCCGCCATCGGATTCCTTACCAGGTCGTGCGCGGCGTCGAGTTCTACAATCGCAAAGAGATTCGCGATCTCCTGGCCTACCTGAAGGTCCTCGCCAACCCGGCCGACGAAATCGCCTTGCTGCGCATCATCAACACACCCACGCGCGGGATAGGCAAGGTTACCATCGATCGCGCGCGGGCTTACGCTGCTCAGTATAGCCTCTCGCTCTATGAAGCCCTCAAGCGGGCAAACCACATCGAGACGTTGGGTAATGCGCCTCAGGGCAAACTCATCGCGTTCTCCCGCATGATCGAGCAGTTCCGACAACAAGCGGCAGGGCAGGTCGCGCCCCTGGCTGAGCGTGTCTTCACAGAATCGGGATTGGAGAAATCCCTCAAGTCAGCCGGAGCGGATGGCCAGGACGCCTTGGAGAATGTCACGGAACTGATAAACGCGATGGCTGCCTATGACCAGCGGGCTGAGGAGCCTTCGCTGATTGACTACCTCCAACAGATTTCTCTCTTCAGCGACACCGACGCCTACGAGGCATCGAGCGAGCGCGTGGCCTTGATGACGCTCCACGCTGCCAAGGGGCTGGAATTCGACAACGTCTTCATCATCGGTATCGAGGATGGACTGCTCCCGCACGAGCGGGGCAGCGCCGATTCCGACGAACTCGAAGAAGAGCGTCGACTCTTTTTCGTCGGCGTCACGCGGGCCAAGACCAACCTCTATCTGAGCTACGCCCGCTACCGCACCGTCCGTGGCCAGTTCCTGCGCACCGTGGCCTCCCCGTTTCTCTTCGAGCTGGGCCCGGGACTAATGTCTGATGACCGGGACGAACCTGTCGACACAGGTGTTTCGTTCGGTGGTTTCCGACCGGCCAGGCGGGCCGCCACGACGACGACCGTACCGCTAAAGCCCAAGAAGGACCCGCCCCAATTCGTTCCAGGCCAGCTCGTCCGCCACAAGAGCTTCGGCCTGGGTCGCGTCACCAAATACGTTGACATGGGACCCAGCAGTGTGGTAACTGTCAGCTTCAACACAGGACAGACCAAGTCGCTCCTCCTGCAATACGCCAAGCTCTCTGCCGTGCAAGAGGCGCAGGCCTAAGGGTCGGGCAATGCCGTACCTGTGGCGCTGCTCGGGCCGCAGATTTCGGAGGTGACATGATGCGACGAATTCAGCACGAGCGCCCATCGTGGACACGTCGGGACGTGCTCAAGACCACCGGAGCTGCCTTGGGCTCCCTTGTGGCCACCCCGTACGTCTCCTATGCCGGAGAAGATACGGCTCCGCTCAGCGACGCAGAGGTTCTCGCCCGGGCCGACGAGCGGATCAAGCAGCATCGAACCGCCCCGGTTTCCCTGAAATTGACCGGCCCCGATGGCAAGGTGCTTCCACCCGGGCTCGACGTCACGGTCAGTCAGACCAGGCACAAGTTCCTCTTCGGCTGCAACCTTTTCAAGCTGGGACGCTGCCGAACGCCCGAACACAACGCCGCCTACGAGAAGCATTTCGCGGAACTGCTCAATTTCGCCACGCTTCCGTTTTACTGGTGGAACTACGAGCGTCAGAAAGGCCAACCCCAGGACGAGCGCACCGAAACCGTCGTGCGCTGGTGCAAAGAGCGCGACATCGTGACCAAAGGCCATCCCCTGGCCTGGAACTGGGCTGATCCCGCGTGGCTGACCGGCACGCCCGAAGAGGTGATGCAGCTCCAGCTCAAACGCATCGAACGCTGCGTGAAGCGGTTCAAAGGCGATATCGACGTCTGGGACGTCGTCAACGAAGCCACCCACTACGACCGCCGGGAGCCCAGCGAACGCGCGCCTCGGCTGACAGAAGCCATCACGAAGATGGGTGTTCGCCGGTTTGTCCGCACCGCCTTCGAGACGGCCCGCCGCGCCAATCCCGATGCTACGCTACTCATCAACGACTACCGGACCGACCCAGCCTATGCCAACAAGGTCATTTCGCAACTGGTTGACCAGTCTGGCCGCCCTCTGTACGACGTGATCGGCATTCAGTCCCATATGCACAGCCGCTACTGGGGAGCCGCCCGCGCCTGGGACGTGTGCGAGCGTCACGCGAAGTTCGGCAAGCCGCTGCACTTCACAGAGACCACCGTGGTATCGGGCCCCAAGAAGGATTCGGCCTGGACCACCACCGCCGAAGGCGAGACGCGCCAGGCGAAGCTCACCACTGAGTTCTACACGGTTCTCTTCTCCCACCCGGCCGTCGAAGCCATCACTTGGTGGGACTTCACAGATCAGAACGCCTGGCAGCGTGCCCCCGCCGGCCTGATCCGCGACGATATGTCGCCCAAGCCGGCCTACGAACAACTCCACGACCTCATCAAGGGCAAGTGGTGGACCCAGGTCGAGACCAAAACCACTCCCGACGGGAACGTGAGCCTCACTGCCTTCCTGGGCGATCATCGCGTGCTGGCCTCGCAGGGCGGCCGCCGCCTCGAGGGCAACTTCACCCTACAAGCAACGCCCTTCGCACGGATCGAGGTGCAACTGACCTGACGCGACGCCGGACGTGACCTTGTGCTTTCCATCGATTGTGCTACAATCGCGCGGAAACAGCAATCTGCCGGATTTCTCCGCATCGAGGCGGCCGGTGCGTTGACGTGGTGTCAAAGGAACCAAAGCGATGAACTATGCCGTGATCATGGCTGGGGGCACGGGCAAGAGACTCTGGCCCCTCAGCCGCCAGAACCGTCCC
>Ga0272442_10002364_pt1 | contig 27471 bp, 19 predicted proteins | sample SSMForm2O_FD_200262 | JGI IMG/M metagenome (GOLD analysis project Ga0272442, IMG submission 200262) | Marine sediment archaeal communities from Little Sippewissett salt marsh, Falmouth, MA, United States - SSM-Form-2O | ecosystem: Environmental > Aquatic > Marine > Wetlands > Sediment ... | reverse complement strand
TTATAGTTTCCGGATCTCTGTTATCATTTGCCAATTTTGCATTTATCGGTCGTGGCAGTTTTCCCGGTTGACTTAGAATCCAGGCCTCTAATTCGTGAACCGCAAAAAACATCCGAAACTTCGCATGGTTTACCTCTTCTTTGAAGTAATCCACCCCCCAGTCATACCTGTCTTTTATAGAGGTTTTATCCGGCGGGAAAAAATTGGAGTGTTGAGGCCCATACAAATCAAGTAATCCAATCACTCCAATTATTCGATCACGATCCGGTCCTTTCAGATGTTTACGAGCTTTTTTAGAAGCTCCTTTCTTAAAATTACCAAACCCTTTCAGGTTATCTGTCTTGATCTTTACCGGCTGGGACAATTTGGGATCAAGCCACTTCTTAAGAAAGCCTGCAATGGCAAGTTTTTCAGTGTTTCCTTCTACCAGGAGGATATATTCCATTCTAATCCATCTGCTCCAATTGGCCTGTCCGGTAAAGATCCCCCAAGGTATATTCCTTAAGCCAATAATCTAGTTTGTCCTTTGGTGGAATCCAAAGTTTGGATTGACCATCCTGCCATTCACATACTGTCACCGTCGGCTGAGTATCCCGAAAGGCGCCCAGCAATTCCGGTGAATGCGTGGTCAAAATTACCTGCGTCCTGCGCGCGGCCTCTACCGCATACTCGGCTATTATAGACAGCATCTTCGGATGCAGTCCTGTTTCCGGCTCATCAATCGCGATTAGCGCTGGCGGCTCCGGATTCGCCAGGATCGTCAACAAATACAAAAACCGTAGTGTCCCATCCGACAAATTCGCTGCCGATTGCGCCGTTTTCAGACTCTTCCACCGTATCCGCATCTGCGTGCGCGTATCGGCCGCCGGTGGAAATGACAACTCCTCAAAATCCTCCCCAAATGCCGCCCCCATTGCCGCATTTATCTCCTTCTTAAATCCTCCGTCTTCTTCATACAAAGTATGTAAAAACGATATAAAGTTATGACCATCCGAATCCAATTTTTTTTCATAACTCGTAACAATAGGTTGTCTAATTACTGCCTTACTGGACGTATCGAATTCATTATGGATTTTCCACGAAGATACTATTTTTTGATAATCCAGAATCCAAAAATGATCAGTAATTTCTGATTTCGGTATTGATGTTAAAAAAATGGATAAAACAGATTCTTCTTCTGAAACATCCTCTTTTTCTACTTTATATACATTTTTATCAACTGGAATTATTTCTGCATGAATCCCTTTTCTTCCAAAAACTTTACTATTTTCACTTCCAAGAGTTTCAGGGCTTTCATTAATGAAAAGTTCAAGTTGTTCATCTTTAATCTGATATGAGCTTGTCTCGCCCAGTCTAATATAATTTAAATCATAAATGATTTTATCATTTTTTTGGTTTATTTCCGGAAAATCTGTAGTAAGTGAAAATCTGATACTTTTTGCTTTTCCGTCCCAGACAAGAGGTTGCATGCCGCCTTGATTTTTGACAAATTTGCTAAGTTTACCACGAGCGGAGGCGGAGATCATCTCCAGTAGTTGCAGCAGGTTGGATTTACCGCCGGCGTTCGGACCGATGACCACGTTCAGATCGCCCGGTGACCAATCGATGGTCTTCAAGGAACGAAAGCCTTCTACTTTTAGATTTAAGATCTTCATAATTTCAATTCTTCCTATTGACCAGCATATCCGCCAGGTTATGCAGGGGCCGGGCGGCAGCGCCCAAGGGTCCAATAACAGCTAGCGCCTCATCTTTGAGCTTTTCCACCTGCCGTCTTGATTCAGCCACACCTATTATAGAAGGATAGGTCAGTTTACCGGCCTTCTGATCTTTTTGGGTGGCCTTACCCATCTGTTCATGGGTGCCGGTGACATCCAGCAGATCATCGACAATCTGAAACGCCCAGCCCAGTTTCAAGCCATAATCTCCCAGCATCTCCACCTGTTCATTCTCGGCCCCGCCGCAAAGGGCTCCCATCCGCATAGCAGCTCGAAACATCATGGCCGTTTTATGGATATGGATATATTTTACGGTTTCCTGATCTCCGCTGGTATTTTGACCCATCAGGTCCACCACTTGCCCGCCGATCATGCCGCCCCCCCCTGCCGCGTGTGCCAACTCCAATACCAACTGCCTGGTCAGACTATCATCTTTGACATAAACAGTCAGGACATGAAAGGCTTCCGTCAGCAGCGCATCACCGGCCAGGATGGCCATTCCTTCTCCAAAGGCCACATGATTGGCGGGCTGGCCTCGGCGGTAATCATCGTCATCCATCGCCGGCAGATCGTCATGTATCAGAGAATAGGTGTGCACCATCTCCAGCGCCACCGCCGCCGGCAGGGCCACCACCTGCTCACCTTCGCATACCTCACAAGCCAGCACTACCATCACCGGCCTTAGGCGCTTACCCGGAGCCTGCAGGCTGTAACGCATAGCTTCTTGAAGAGTCTCCGGAAAGGCCTTTCCCGCCGATAGATAATCCTCCATCGCGTTTTCTATCGCGCGCAATACCTGGTCATATTGCTGCTGAAATGCTATTTCTTCCTGGGCCTGCGCCATAGTCCATCACCCATATAAATCGTCTTAAATCGCAAATCTTCATGCAGACGCCAAAAGTCTGAAAAACTTTATAAAACAAAGCCAATGCTCCAAAATCAAAAGAACATATACTTTTGGCGCTAATATCCATTCTATTCTCTTTATATGGTTAGTTCAAACACAAAGACCCTGGCCCCCTATTTGATAGAAAATACGAACTGGTTATATTAATTTTCCGACCTTACTACAACAGGATATTACCGTAACACATTGCCACACCAGAACTTACTTAATTACAACCTCTAGTTTACTCCTTGTTGAAAAATTAATTGAACAGCAAAGTAAGACTTGATGAGCGCCGATATGAAAAATGGTTTGATAAAAACTGAGGAGAAGAGATGCCTTCTTGTGATGAAAACCTACATTCCGTCCCTATAATAACCGAGGTAACACCCCGTCAGGATAACTATAAGAAATGGCCTATGCCCATGGAACGAGTCGAGGTGAAATGGTTTCCGGCTCGGAATCGCTTGATCGGTCTGGTCCGGGCGAACGGAGATAAATATGTCCTGCCTCCGGCTGTGGTCCGTAAGGCAGCATGGCGGGATTGACCATCGACACAAGTTACCACAAACATGCCTGCCCCTAACAAGGCAGCTTAGCAGATCATTTCAATTTAGGTCCTATATCATTTCCAAATCTGAACGACCGCTGTTTCCGATAATCTCTACAAATGGGCGCACCTTCCCTTTTCATTTAGAGAAATAATGGTGTCAAGTCCCCTTATAAGTCTCTTGTAGCACCCATCTTTCATCCAGTTTTTAAGGATTGTTCAGGACCGAAGGTATGTTATCGGCCGCATTAAGGATTGGTAAAATTTTCCAGCCATATTTTTTCCCCTTGATAAACTAATAAATATTTCCTATCTCAAACAATCCCCAATCAAAATCAGGTAATATGTGACATGTCCAAAATTACCCGATACCTAAGGCAATTATACCTAATTGATCGAGCTCAATTAATGGTACAACCAAAATATATTCTCCCCTAAAAACGCCAAATAACGCCCTTAAATGGCCTTCATGGGCGTTTTTTTTCTACCCTTTCACCACTCATACCTTAACCTAAGTGTACTTCGGTAACCAATAAACGGATTACTCTATACAACCTCTGCAGCCGGTGCACTTTATCCTATCTTCCCACCTGACGAATCCGGTCCAACCGATACAAACCGACCAAAACATACTGATTATCTAACCAGTCCAAAGCTAAATTACCTCACGACACTTACAGTTTAAGTCGATACAAAGGCAGCCTGGGAGAGATAGGCAATATAGGATAAGTTGTTATTAGTTAATACTAACAAGAATTGACAATTTGGGCTGAAATGGAGATATGACTCTGATGAAGGCGCAAAATTTAGTAAAAAAACGGTTTATATTGATAGTGATGCTTATAACGGTCGCATGGCTGACGGTTATGGGATGTTCTCAGAAGTCAACTCGGGTGTATAAAATCGCCTATCCTTTAAAGAGTAACTCTTCGTCGCAGTCGGTCTATATGCAGCAGGAACGTCCGTATAACCCACAGGGATCATATGAAATCACAAAATCTGTTCCTGAACAAAATACGAGAGAGCAATTCCACAGACAGCAGGACTTCAACTTCCATGCTGTGCTGAGCAACGCCGAGACTGAACAGATGAACCAGAACAATCAGGCTCACCAGACACAGATGGTTCATCACGCACCCAGCAAGGACTATCACATTGGTCCCGGCGATGTGTTGCAGGTCAAGATTTATCAACTACTGGAACTCAATCAAGAAGCGATCCTGTCTCTTGAGGTTGATCGAAATGGTCAGATATACCTTCCCATACTAAATCAGGTCACTGTGGCACAGATGACCATCGATCAGGTTCGTGATGAGTTGATCAGACGGCTGGGCCGGGAGTTCATTCGAGATCCCCAGGTTCACGTCAGCATGAAAACCTACAACAGTAAAAAGGTAATGGTTTTAGGGCAGGTGAGTAATCCGGGACCTTTGGCCCTGGAGACAGACACTTCCACATTATTGGACGTAATAGCACGCAGTGGCGGAATCAGCGTTGGGGCTGCCCCGGAGATAGAAATCTTACGAGGCGCCTACAATCCCGACGGTACTCTGATGGGAGGTGTCTCAGGCATTAATACAACTTATACACGAGAGTTAGTACCAATAAGCAAGCTCTTTGCTGAAGAAGGTGCCGGTCGGATCAACCCCCCCATTTTTGCCGGTGATGTAATAAAAGTAAGACCGGCCGATGAGGGCTATGTTTACTTTTCCGGTGAAGTCGAGCAGCCCGGTCCCAAGACGTTCCGTCGTCCTTTGACCATATTACAGGGTATTTCCTGCGCCGGCGGTATCACCAATATTGCCGCCGATAAAAAATGTAAAATCATCCGCCGCAACCCCAACGGCACGGAAAAGGAAATCGTTGTCAATCTGGAAAAAATCCGCGACGGTGAGCAGGAAAATCTGGTACTGGCCCGCAACGATACAATTGTCATCCCGGTCCACCCCGTAAAGAAATTCTTTAGTGACTTGGATCAGTTTGTCCGTCGCGGAGTGAATACGGGAGTCAATATGACATACAATGCTTCGGAAGAGATGGGCATCCCCTCCGGAGGAACATTGGGAAGCTACGGATATTAAACAAGGAAAGCGCATAGCGAGAATCAGGATTAGTTAATTAGAGAGTACAGTTTAATGGGCGTAATCATGAATGCCACAAAGAAAAAAAATACGGTGTCCCAAAACGGATCTTCGGGATGGAGACCGGACAAAGAGTATGGTTTTCATCCTCTGCAAGTCCTGGTAAAACGTCGCTGGCAGCTCTTTGCCTGCCTGATGATTGTCGGCGTTGTAGCCTTCGTCTCAGTATTTCTGAGTAAACCCAGCTATCGGGCCGTTGCTCAGGTACAGGTTACCCAGAACGATTCCCAACGGGGCAGACTTACAGAACTTATGTCTCCCGGCCACGGCGGCAACAAAAGCGACTACTTCCGCACGCAGTGTGAACTGTTGCAGTCGCAGCATGTCCTGGACCAAGCAGCTCAAAATCTCCAGGTATTACAAAGTGGCTGGGCCCCCGCTAATGAGGTCGTTGACTGGATGCGGGACCGGGTAAAAGTACAGCCGGTACCGGATTCAAAACTGATCGATATCGTTGGTGTGGGAGATAGTGGTCCCCAGGCTGCGGCCATTGCCAATCAGGTTATGGATACCTTTATCCAAATCTCCAACTCCGCTCGACAAGAGCAAAATCAACATATTCAGGAGGAGATTACCGGTCAGATTGGCGATTATGACAAGCAAATTCAGGTCGGCAGGGAACAACTCAGTAATTTTCTGCAGGACCATCAACTCTTCGATGTCGAAAAAGACCTGGCCACGGCACAGGCACGCATCGGACACCTGGAGCAGGAGCTTACCCAGGTCCAAATGCAGTATTCAACTTTGAAACCCAAAACCCAACTCCTGCAGAAGATGCTGGCCAACGGACAAGACTTAAGCAGTGCCGGAGAATTAATTCCCAAAATACAAACAGATAAAGACCTCAATGCGCTGCAACAGAATCTGCAGCAATTGCATCAGGAAGAGTCACGTCTGGCCCAGGCTTATCTGCCGGGACACAGAAAACTGCGTGAAGTCCAAAATCAAATTGCCAATTTGCAAGTTAGACAAATTGAATTGAAACGAACGGTAGTAAAAACGGTTTGCGATGAATCCGCCCAGGAAATTGAAATGCTGACCCAAAAGCAAGCGTCGCTACAGGAAATGCTCAAACAACAGCGACAAAAGGCCTTTCAGTTGACCAAGTGGAATCAGGAATACCAGGGAATATTAGCCAATGTGAAGATGATGCAAAGCTTCAAAAATGAGACGGTACAACGTCTGCAGCAATTTACCCTTGAACAAGGTATGGTCGGTGCCCCGGTGGTTGTTGTCGATAAGGCGCGCATACCGGCCCGAGCCGTTGGACTAAGTACCAACCAACGGGCGGCCTCAATATTACTTCTGGGGCTGTTGTTCAGTGTTGCCTTCATTTTGGCCCTGGAGAAGTTTTCTTTGGCTCCAACAGAAACATCACCCCAGACAGCACCTTTTGCTATGCCTGCGGGTATGAGTCAGCCCCCCTGGTGGCCCATGATGTATTGGCCACCGGCGGATGCCAGACAATATACGGGAGGTCCTTCACCAGCAGAGATGAGCGAGAAAAAACAAAGTCCCAATACCATTGCGGTGCTGGGCAGTATCAGACCTATTGATTTAGGTGGACCCAGCAACATGGATCTGGCCTTTGCAGCCCGATGTCGGGTAGTGCATGCCGACCAGCGCAGTGTACAGGCTGAAACTTTTCGTGAGATAAGCACCCAACTGCTCCAACGGTTCGGACGTACCGGACAAAGCGTGGTAGTCACTAGTCAAACTCCCCAAAGCGGTAAGACAACCTGTGCCTGTAATCTCGCCCTGGTAATGGCCCAGGCGGGTCGCAGGGTGGCGTTGGTGGATTTGAATCCTAAAGCTCCCGCGTTGAGCCGGGTCTTTTCGTCCGCATCGCAGGCACCTGATGTGGGTGCGGTCCTGGCGGATCCCGCTCTGCTCGATCAGGCGATACAGGATACCGACGTAGCTCAGCTACAGGTGATAAATTGCCATACTTCCGGTGCAACTATTGGCGAAAGGGACAACTGGTACACTCAAATAGACCGGGGCTCTTTGGCCGAGCTGGATCGAAGATTGGCAGTGCGTTTTGATTGGGTAATTTATGATACGGGCAGTTTGGATGAAAAACTGACCGGTACTTTACTGCAAACAGTCGGCAAGGCACTAGCGGTTCGCTCTGACAACGAACCCGGTATCAGCAGAGACGAGGTGGTCAAAGAGATTGAACGCAATGGAGCAATCAGTATTGGATTTGTAGAAAACGCCCCCCTCTCTGCGGCCGTAATGAGTCGGCAGAGTAACTAATATGTAGGGCGGATACAAAAGCCAGCAAACATCTTAAGGAAATACAAACTTAGTAATACAGGGCAGTAAAAGTGAGTGAATTGAGCAACTTGATAACTTCCCAGCTTGAACTGGTGGCCGTAATAGCCGGCACGGTATTTGCGATTGCATTGACTTTCAGTGTTATTTTTACCTCTTTTATGTCACGGTTGAGTCATCGCTGGGGTGCAGTGGATATACCCAACGGCGAACTGAAATGTCATCGACACACCACCGCCACCTTGGGCGGAATACCTTTGTTTGTTTCTCTGACCTTGGCACTTCTTTGGTTGGTATATATGGATTCCGGTCTCACTGGTGGTTTACTCCACGGTGCCAATGGTTATGAATTCACCGGCAGTGTATTAGGTGCCGGACTGATCATATTACTCCTGGGCGCCAAAGATGATATTAGACATATTATGCCCATGCCCAAGCTGACATTCCAGATTGTAACCGCTTTGGTGTTTATATCTTTGGGCCTGGTTATCAGGCGCTGCGGATTCTTCGGTGTATTTGAAATGCCTCTGGGAGTATTAGCAGTACCGTTTACCCTGTTTTGGCTGGTCGGCAGTTGTAATGCCTTTAATTTTATCGACGGCATGGACGGCCTGGCCTCCGGGATAGGGACGATTATAGCACTACTGCTGGCGGTATTGGGATTTATTACCGGACAATATGTCCCAGCCTTTATATCTCTGGGCTTGGCCGGCGCACTTCTGGGTGTGCTGATGTTTAATATAAAACCGGCCCAGATATTTCTGGGCGACAGTGGTTCGCAATTGACCGGCCTGCTTTTAGGGGCTCTAACTATTAAGATTGCCACCGTACAGGGAGTATTTGCCCTGCCTACCGCCGGCCTGCTCTTGAGCGTACCGGTGCTGGATGCCCTGCTTGCAATATTAAGACGCTTCAGTAAGCATCAATCACCGGCTCGGGGTGATCGTGATCATATCCACCATTGCCTCCGCCGTCATGGTTTAACCGTCAACCAGATATCTGTCACCTTATGGATAACAGCATTAATTACAGGGGGAATGGGAGTTGTCTTTTTCTTTACCACAGGTGTTAGTATAGGTATGGCAGCTTTGGCTTTGATCTGCTTATATATTTATCTGGGAGTGCGTATGGGCTGCCTGAATACCCATAAACTCTGGCTCAGACTGGTGGGAGATTACCAGGAACCTCTAACTCAATTTGTTAACCAGGTCAATATTTCATCTCAGGGTCAGACAGAGCTGGATCGACTCTGGGAACGCATGAAACCCCTGTTTGAACAGATGAGCCTAGACCGGGCCATTTTAACCCTGGAGGGAATCAACCCGGAAGGGCAGCCTCATTGCGAAACCTATCAATGGGCACGGTCCGAGAAAAGAATGGCGGAATTGCTGGTCAATCACTGGACCAAACGCTTCGCCCTGGATGAGCAGCAGCGGCGTATAGCCACCCTTCGCCTGGAGTCGGCGCAGCAATTAAATCGGGATGAGCAACGTATAGACTGGCTTTTACAGCAGATCAGGGAGAATATGCAACTGGTAACCCAGGTAAAAAAGCAGTCTGACGAAGAAATGAAAGTAGAAGTGAAACTGGAAGTATAAAAAAAGCCGTATTCATTATTACGAAAACGGCTTTGCTTTACAAAATCACCTCCCCCCTTTTTTCTCTTTTTTACCCCTATCATTAATGCCCCGACTCTATTTTTATACCGGCAACTTTTATTACCAAATAGCAGCCCGGGATTTATTCTTTATACGGGCAACCTTATGCCAGACACCCGTGCAGAGCGACTTAAACATCCCGCCTAAATCGAGGGCTTCTTCACAACGGCAGCATAGAAATTTCTCAGGTAAAACTGCACCGGTGTACAACTGATTAACAGCTTCTTTTCGCACCGGACCATTCCAGACCTTTTCTATACCTTCTTTGCCCACGTCACCCCAGATTAACTCGCGGCCCATGTCTTGACAGCACATAACCGCCTGTCCGTCGAACAATATGACCATTTGACACAAAGGCAAGTTACATCGGCAACCGTACAATCGATCTTTTTTTACTTTTTCTCCTTCACTTTTGCCTCTTGCCTTGTTCCATATCCTCCCTATCGCTCCGCACCGACTTATGGGCGGAAGATATTCCAGTTGGACTTTTTTCTCCTGCCAGAAAGTAAACCAGAGGTCCTTTTCTCCGTCAGGCCAACTATCATCGACTCCCCGAATCCGAACATGTTGGGAGTCGTATTTGCCGAGAAGATACAAAGTATTTTTCAGGGACAACTGATATTCCAATCCTGTTATGCGTTCATATACCTTCGGGGTGACCCCGTGGAAACTTATATTTATAAAACCTTGAAATCCCGTCTCTAATAGGGCGTCCACCTTCTCCGCCGTCATGGCCCCGGCATTGGTATTCAGATACACTTCGATGTCGTGTTCCAGGGCATATTTAACGTAACGCGGTAAATCGTCCGCTACAAACGGTTCGCTCATATAACAGTACGTCATCCGCGGACGAAACTTGTGCTCCCGACCAAGCCTGGCAAACTCATCCACGATTCTCTGATATAAGGACCACTCCATCTGGCCCTGACTTTGTTGGCGAGAATAGCGCGGATATGGGCACATTGTGCACCGGGCGTTGCAATATGAATGAATATCTACAATAAGTTCCAGCGGATATGCTCGTGATCGACGTAATAAGGGATTTTTCATACTGTTGTTTCCTCAACTTGTGATATGCGATTCCTGTACCGAGGTGGCTGCCATTTCATATGTTGTTGATTTCTCCTCCGGGATCGGCTTTCCCACCCAAGTCAAACTTTCCATCATGTACCCCAGGGCAACAATTTTCCGAATAATCTTTTCCGCTCGTTGATTCGACGAAAAGGGCAAATAATACATTCCCAGTTGCAGCGCGTTGCGCAAAAAAGTCCCTGCCCACAACACACGCCAGCAGATCGGATGTTTCTGGTACAGTTCTGTTCGCCATAACGGTTGAAAATAGACCATACTCCGGCCATGACGCAGGGCCCGCCGTCTTATGTAACCAAAGGCTAGCTGTTCCGGCTGCACCTGATGGCCGACCACCGCATGGGGAGAATATAAAATTTCATACCCCTGTTCACTCAATTCACGTAGAAAGGCTAGCTCACTGCCCATGATGAAAAAACCATCCGGACGGGGGCCTATCGATTCCTGGAAACACAGCTCCTGTGCGAATACCTCCCGCCGAACCCAGTAGTTCACCCCGAACGGATACAGATTCTTTTCATAAGGTGATTCCATATTCGCATAATCATGCCGGGAATAGGCCATTACCTGTAAATATTCGCTAGAAATCCAGGCGGGAAGTTGCCCCTTCGGCCACACCAGCTCAACTTTCCCTCCAAATACGCTGACGTCCGTCCAGCGGGAACTGATATTATTAATCGCCTGCAGCCAATCATTACGCGGCCGCACATCATCATCGGTAAAGACCACCAGCTTACCGAGATTTACTTCACGCAGAGCCTTGTTTAGCGCACCGTTCTTGCCCGGCCGGGGCTCAAATAAACTTCGCAAAGGGAGTTTGTCCTTAAAAGATTCTATTACCTCTGCCGTTTCATCGGAACTGTTATTATCAACAATTACAAACTCTGTTTGGATACCAGTGCGGTCTAGTTGCGTGAAGTATTTGAGAGTTTCACCCAAAATCTCCGCCCGGTTATAGGTAGTCATCAATACGGAAATATCCAAATCTTTATTCATGTTTTACCAACGAGAAAAATATAGATATTAGTTTATAATATCCTGATAGATCGCAGCCAACTTTTGCCCCTGGACCTGCCCATTAAATTGACTGTCCATATGCTCACGGCCGGCTTGTGCTAATGTCGCCCATTGTCCCGAATTGTCTATCAGCCATTGTAGTTTTGTTGTTAACCCTGCGACATTTCCTTCCTCTGCCAGTAAGCCACTTTTCCCATCCAGAACCACATTGGGAATATCGCAATGTTTCGTACTCACTATCTGCATCCCCGATGCCGACGCCTCGATTAGTGATACCGGCGCTCCACCTTCGGTATCCCCATCCGAGGCGGTTATGCTCGGTGATAGAAATATATGATTTTTATACGCTTCCTGCAAAAATACTTCGTGCGGCTGAAATCCCAACATCCGCACCTTATCTTTCAAGCCATAATGCTCAATGGTGTTCATGATTTTATTTTTCTCTTCCTGACTCCTGGACTCATTACGTGCATCGCCGATAATCGTGATTTCCAGGCTCGCACCGTTGGGCAGACTACCCAAGGCCTCTAAAGCATCTGGTATCCCCTTTTTCTCTTTGAAACTGGCCGCAATCAATACCCGTAGCACCTGTCCCTCCTGCCATAGCCGCGGCTTAAAGGTAATCTCTTCTACGGAAATGCCCAGATGATGGACTCTTACCTTGTTTTCCGGACATCCTAATTCCCGGATACATTCGGCCATGTGAGGCCCTTCACAAAGTACAGCTTCCACCTGCTCAAACAATTCCCGGTAACGTTCCCGCCAGATGGGATATTGCTTTGGATACAGATTGACGTCCACTCCATAAAAAGTCACGACATGTCGCAACCCCAATTGCCTGGCTGCCCGTAAATTCGCCCACCCTTCGTAACCGAAATGCGAATGCAATATCTGCCCCCCCTCCTTATCGATCAACCAGCCCAAAAACGCCGGCCGTCTCCTTACTCTGCGCGTCCCTCTGCCATACCGCCAATAATAACGCCAACTGGAAATCTTTGGATATACATATAACCGCGGCCAGGAATATTCTTCCGGATTAATTCGCTCCGAACAAACGACATGACTTCTCACCCAGTCGGGCAGATTTCGAATCTGGTTATAAATCCAGTTTTCCGTCTGATACAGCCACGTCTGATGAGCGTGAATAATGCATAGAGGTTCTTTATCAGTGTACATCTTCAAGTCAGTGCCTTACGCAATCTCCTCAATCCGCTGAATCGGTACAGGAACTTAGCGGTACGGTAAACCGTTTTGCCGTATATTTCATCTTTGGTCAGATATTTTCCCGAATCGTGCATTTCCTCATAGAGTGCGCAACTGGAACAGGGCAAATCGCTTTGGTGTGGAATTCGGCCCTGAAGCATCGACCGGGCTTGACAAATATTTTCCGTATTAACCGCCGCAAGGTACCCGTCAACAAAAGCGTTCTTTCCAAATTCAGCCCAACTGTTCCAACAACATCCCAGAATCTTACCGTCCCAGTTAATTTGGGGATACTGCCAGAGGCTATAACATATCTTGCGCATGTAATTAACACCCGTAATCTTCTCGTATTCCTCCCGGGTGACACAGGGCCAGCCGGTTTGGGCCCTGACAAATTCCCGGTCGCGTATAGGGGAATAGTTTGAATCCCACGACATTTTAGGCATAAAGTCCATGCCCATCTCAGCCGCTAGTTTTCGGGCCAGAGGCAGTTCATGTTCGTTATGTCCGAAAACCACAAACTGCCAGGTAAGTTTCGGATACGGCGAATTATATATTTGTTTATAATGGTTAATGCGCCTGACATGCTCCATAACCCGATTGAAATTTCCCCCCACCCGGTACATTTTATAAGTATCCGCGCTCGCTCCATCTATCGAGCAGACCAGACTGCGGAAACGATATTTTACTAATCCCTCCAGTACCTCCTCATCCACTCTATTCACATTCGCTCCGCTCTTGCAGTGAACCGGCACTCTCTTTTGATAGGCGTACTCCATCAGCGCCAATAGTTCGGGATTTAGGAACATTTCCCCCCGGTTCTCGAACAGCACACAGGTAATATAGGGATTATCATCCAGCAATCTCTTAAAGTCATGATAACGCAAGTGACCGCTACCCACCATTGGTGGATAACCTTTACTGGTTGTCGGACACGTAGGACAACGCAGTTGGCAACTGGCATTGGTCTCAATGGAGATTGTTTTAGGTTTCAACACTTTGAATCGTTTTCATATCGCAAAAAGAACTTAAATTTTTAAGCGTGTTATTTAATAATTTTTCCTGACCGCTCGGGCAAGTTTCCGCCCCACCACCTGGAAGTTGCCGTTCTTTAATAGCCCCACTATTTTATTCATGCGGTCCAGCCACGTCCGCCGCCCCAGTCGCTGCACCTCATATTGTGCTTCCTCAATCACCTGCACCCGCTGCTCATGTGTCATCCCCGGCCCATCGTAGATGGGCTTGTCCCAATATTCTGACGCATTATTTAAAAATTCCTCCGGCGGGTACAGAAGCCGACCATTTTCCAAAATCCATTCATAATCATATGTCCCCGGATAGGGGAACAAATTCGTAAATCGCACCTCCACAATCGGATACTCCCGTGCCAACCGGAACGAATCATGTACTTCCTCATATGTCTCGGTCCGGTTATTGATAATAAAATACAGCTTGGTATCAAATCCCAGTTTCCAGACCAGTTTCAAAGTCTGATGTACCTGAGCCACGGTAATCCCCTTGCGAATTTCTTTGAGTACCCGGTCATTACCCGATTCGACTCCAAAAGATAGGTAGTAAAACCCACTTTCCTTCATCATCTTCAAAGTATCATAATCTACGTTGTCAATCCGCACACCTGACGTTTCCAGATAGAATCTATACCTGCTTTTCTGGATCAGACGGCACAATTCCTGGATTCGCTTACGGTCCAGGGTTAAATTGTCGTCGGCAAAATTGATATGCGTAATCCCGCGCTCACCCCAGTATTCCATCTCACGTATAATATCTTCCGGCGTTCGCTTCCGCCACTTCTTCCCCAAAAGTGCCGCCTGCTGACAAAACGTACACCGATATGGACACCCGCGCGAGCTCAGGAGCAAACGCATGGGTAGCGAATACCTTTCCAGTTCAAATCCCCGGTAATCGGGAAAGGCTATCCTCTCCATATCAGCAATCTCCGGCTCATTTTCGCAAATACTACCGTTGTGCCTATACATTAAGCCCGGCACCTCGGTATATTTCTCCGGCTCTTGCAGATGTTCCAACAACTTCGGCAAAGATTCTTCTCCCTCGCCTCGGATCAGAAAATTCGCGTGACTTTCCTCTAGTACCCGCGCCCCCATCGCATTCACATGAGCCCCCCCTAACACAATGGGAATCCCCAGGTGGCTTACTTGCTCGATGACCTTATAACTTTCCCGGTAACAGTGGCTCCGCAAAGAAAATCCGATCAAATCCGGACCAAACGATTTGATATCCTCAATTAATTTCTCGACATTATTGGAGAAGGAAAATTCGTAATATCTACTTTCTATCCCCTGAGCATCTAATGCCGCCATAATATAACCCGCCCCCAGAGGCGGCCCCGCAATCGTCTGGGAATACGAATCACTGAAATGCAAATTGATCAGATAAAATTTCATAAAATGATTTTATTCCTTTGCTCTTTAGTTCAGTCCTGCCAAAAGTCTCTTTTTCCCGACCAGCAGCTTGAACAGCCAAAACGGTACCGGCGATATTACCCTGCCCTTGATATACCCGTCGGCCAGAGGAATCACCACGCCTTCACTATCCACCTGATAATTATCAGTTTTTCCCTGGCCGTAATCTATTATTTGGCTGATGACTAAACCATTCTTCAATCGAAACCAGCCTGTCCGCTCAAAGACCTCCTGCATCTGTTCAACTTGCTGCGACCGGCCCGCCGTCACCAGGTTCAAATAATCTCTGGACTTGAATAAACTTTCCTCCCGCTCCCCTGCCAGCAGCACCTGCCTAGACTGCTCCAAACAATCATAGACCTCATTTAATTGTTTTCCGCTTTCTGTCACCACCCGCCTTATAACCGTGTCATACATCTCCGCCGGATCATAGTCCACCTTCCCCTGATAAATAATCTTTCCCGTATCCACCCCCAAATCCACCTCATGAAACGTGTACCCGATAAACGGTTCCCGGTTGTACCACTGCCAGAACGCGATATATTTCCCTCTATATGCCGGCAGAGGAGAATAATGGTAATTGATAATCTTTTTACGTGCTATCCGCAGCGCCTTTTCCTTTAAGATCTGATCACAGCCGGCTATCAGGGCATAATCGACCTGCGGCTGCCTATACATCTCTTCGGGTAATCCATCATTGAGAGACAAACCTTGCGGAACGATATATGCTATTCCTTCTTTGTTACATACCTTGCAACAGTCAATTGCCCCGTTATGATTGTTTATTTTCAAAATCCCTTTTGATCGTTTTATAGTATTCAAAATCGGACCATAATCAAATTTTCGTCCGTAAAGCTTCTCCTGTTTCCCCACCGGTATCCCTGCTTCCAGAAACCACACCACCTCCACCCCCCTGCAGGCCAGTGATTCCTTCAGCATTGTCTGCGACATAAAATTATGACGCTCACCTATAATCCCGATCTTCATAACTCTTTGCTTTTGGTTCTATATGTTAATCCGTATTTCTTCAGCACCTTAATATCGTAGAATGATTTTTTTGACCGCCTCGATCACATCTTCCACATCTTCCTCGCTTAGCTTGGCCGATAGCGGCAAACTCACCGTTTGCCTGCCGATGCGCCTTGCTTGCGGATAATCTTCCGGCTGCCAGCCGAAACGCTCCTGATAATAGGGATGCTCCGCAATACTAAGGTAATGTACCCCCACTCCTATATTATCCTTCGTCATCGCCGAGAGAAATTCATCCCGCGGGATACCCGCCTCTGATTCATCTATGAGCATGGTATAAAGATGATATGCATGTCGGGTATCGGCCTCGGCGGCCGCCGGGCATACTATCGGCAGTTCCGCAAACGCCTCCTGGTACCTCTGCCACACCTCCTGCCGTCTCTGCCAATTTGCCTCTATGCGTGCCAGTTGATGAATACCGATCGCCGCCTGGATATCCATCATGTTATATTTGAATCCGCATTCGACCACGTAGTAGTGCTTATATCCGTCATCACTGAACCGCCGCCAGGCGTCCTTACTCATCCCATGCAGGGCCAGCATCTTGATCCGCGCTGCGTCCTTTTCCCGCTGCGTTAGCACCATCCCCCCTTCTCCGGTCACAACATTCTTGGTCACATAGAAACTAAAGCATCCGAAATCCCCGAACGTACCGGTTTTTTGCCCCCGGTATTCCGTCTCGATGGCGTGGGCGCAGTCTTCGATAAGTTTCAGATCATTATCACGTGCCAATTTCGTTAGCGCCTCCATATCACAGGCTCGCCCGGCAAAATGTACCGGCAGAATCGCCCGCGTCCGTGGCGTAATCCTTTTTTCCACCTCCGCCGGATCAATGTTCATCGTCACCGGATCCACATCCGCTACCACCGGTGTAAGCCCCGCGTGTATGATTGCGTTGATCGTCGCGCAGAACGTCATCGGGGTTGTAATCACTTCATCCCCGGGCTTTAGCCCCGCCGCCAACATACTCAGATGTAGTGCCGCCGTACATGAATTAACCGCTACCGCATAAGGTGCCTTTTTATAGCGCTTAAAATCCTCCTCAAACCGCGCCACCTTGGGCCCCGTCCCCAGCCAACCGCTCTCCAGAGACGCCGTCACTTCCTCGATCTCTTCCCGCCCCAGCGCCGGTGCTCCAAATACCAAAAATTTTTCCCGCGTCTTGGTCGTCATACTTTCCATAGTCAGCTCCTTATGGTTTAACACCTGCTTCGTTTAAACCGTACAGGCGTAACACTCATTCTTCGTATGAGGTTTGCTTTCTGCTTTATCGTAGTCCGGCCGATACTTGCCGTTAAACACCTGCTGTAGCCAAACCTCAAAACTAACCGCCCGACTCAAAACCGCCACTCGATTTTCACCCGCCAAATGCCTTTGCCATTCTTCCTCCAGCATCTCCCGGGGGATATATTCCGGATAAAGTGCATCTTTATTTTTTATCTTCTCTTCGAAAAATGACCGTGCCGGCTCCTTCCGCAGCCAACGCGGATAGTCATGAAACTCCACCGGATTATCCAGGTGAATTCCAACTCTCTCCGCCGTCCGCAACAGTTTACCCATCACCCGCCTTCGCAGTTCACACCCTTTCCTCTTCAACTTGTTCGATCCGATCGGATACCCCGTCGCCTGCCACGGAATATCTCGATAGTAGTCCGGAAAAAATCGCAATAGCATCTTATCGTATATATGTCCCCCTCGTCTTAGCCCCTCCGGCAGCGTATAGACAAATTCCATCAGCCGATTATCAAAAAACGGTATCCGGTGCTCGATCAGAGAATGACGCAATCCTTCATAGGTGAAACGCCGCAGCCGATTTTCTAAAAAGTAATAATCACTTTTAGTTAATCCTTGATAGCGTTCCACCCCTTCCAGCAGTGCTCGATCGCAGCGGAACATCTCCGCAATAACCCCCGCATAGTCATCAGTAATTTGTTCAGCAGTGGCCGGTCCCGGCAGGAAACTCCCTCCCAGAATCACATCCCCCGCCAATCCGTTAATCTCGACGGCAAAAAGATCGCAACTCACGTGTTTCGCCTCTATCCCGTGTGAATTTACAATATCCAGTTGTCCGTCCGTAAACCACAGCGCCTCCAACCGCGGCCCCAGCCAATTCTCCGCGTTGATCTCCAGGATGTGATGTACCGCTCCTTTCAACGCCGCCGTCCGCGCCGCCAACCGATTGTCGTCACATCCTTTTTTGCCGAACGTCACCGCGTGAATCGGATAACCGTTCTGCGGCATACTTGCCAATATCGCTCGCGAGTCCAGACCTCCACTTAAATGCAGCCCCACCCGCTGCTTTCCGCTGCTCCGCTTTTCCACGGCATCCACAAACAATCGCCCCAACTCCTCGGCTATCTCGTCTTCCTTCAGTTCTCCTGCCTGCTCTTTGATAGAATCCCACCACCAGTATCGCTTCCGCGTAATTGTTCGTTCTTTCATATCCCACGTAAGCACCGTACCGGCCGGCAGAATCCGTACCTCTTCAAACCAGCTCCTTTCCCCCAACACCTGCCCCAGCGTCATAAACTGCTCGACACTAACTCTATCAATTTTTGGTGTATAACCCAGTAGCCCCAACATCGCCTTAACTTCCGAGCCCCATACCAGCTCCTGATCATACACCGTCCAATATAACTGCCGCATCCCATACCGGTCACTGAGCAGATGAACTTGTTTCTTATGGGCATCATAGATCACCGCTGCGTAGATACCGTCAATTGCCTTTAGAAACGAAAAATCCGGCCATCCCCGGTACCATCGCAACAACCGTTCCGGATCATTCCCCCCTTCTACCGGGTACACCTTCTCCATTTCTTCATGGTTATAAAATTCCCCTTCCAGCCATACATATATCCCCCCTTCCCGATAGGGCTGCTCTGCTCTCTGCAATATATCCAGATGACTTCGCCCTGCACACACCGCCTCATTACAGAATGGCTCATCACTTTTTATCCGCTCATGATATGCCAGATACTTCTGCATAGCGCGCAGAATTTTAATAGCCTCGCTTTCACCCTGCCTTCTGAATGTAAATCCTACTAATCCCGGCATCTACACCCCCTGCCTTTTGACAAGGTATCCTATCGAATGCACTGTATCCCGCAGAGTAGCTCTGCCTTTGGGCAGCAGGAAAAGTATCAATATCGCCACCGTCCCCGCCAGGGCAAAGCAACCCGTAAGACCAAATACCGCCTCTGAAAAAACCAACTGGTGCCGGTACACTGTAACCGCTGATAGCACTGTTATCCCCAAAATTGCTGCTAGAAGCAGAGTGCCTCCAAAATCTTTTGCTCTCACCGGCCCCTTCCGGCACGCAAAATACAGACACACCGGCAGCATCAAATAGTATCTCACTGCTACTGCCACCGCCACTCCCGTTACTCCCCAATACAATCCTATCAGCACCGAACCAACCTTGACCACCGCATCTACAATCCCCAGATGCAACATTTCTCGTGTGCGTCCCTGACTGATAAACAACCAGCCAAAGGTATTCAGCAGCGGCATTATAAGTCCTGCAAATCCTAATATCCCAAACAGAGGCACCGCCGCCTCCCACTGCTTACCCAGGAGAATATTAATCACCCAGTCGCGCGTTGTGATCAGAAAGGTAACTCCTAATACCGTGACCATTACGATCTGGTTCAACATCCGGAAATAGGCCCGGCGGTAACGCTCCGGATCATTGCTCATGCGACTCAAAGTCGGAATCGCCACATTTGTCGCCGGCCCGTTCATCTGTCTCAGCGGCGTAAGTAACAGGGAAAACGCCCGGGAATAAAATCCCAACAGCGACACTCCGCAGAAACGTCCTATCAGAATCACATCCAGTTTCACAGCCAGATAATTGATCGTATTGAATCCCGTCAAATTCCCCCCAAAGGCCAGCATCTTTCTTACTCCCGCCTTTCGCCTGGGCCTGCCCGGCCTCCATTTGCACAAGCTCCACACCAACACCATCCGGAAAAGCGATCCCGAGAGTTCCATAAAAACCAGCGCCCAAACCCCGGCCCCCTTTAGCGCCGCTATAATCCCTACCCCTGCTCCGCAAATCACTCCTGCAACTTCTATCCCCGCCACTGCTGTCAGTTTCATCTGTCGTCGCAATAGTGCTATATGCTGCGTACTCAAACTGCTTATGAACAACCCTACCGAAACAGCCAGCGTTAATCCCAACAGCCTCTCCTGCCCATAAAACCATGCCAGTAACGGAGCCAGCCCCATCATCATCCCCATCAGTACCAATCCCATCCCTACATTTATCCAGAATAAGGTACTGATTTGCTCATGGGTGATTTCCTCCCGCTGAACCGTTGCTTCCGACAGCCCCAAATCCTTAAATAAATGCACAAATCCCATTACCACCGCTATCATGGCTATCAAACCGAAATCAGCCGGCACCAGTATCCGCGCCAACACCATAATCGCCCCTATCTGCACTATGGTGCCCAGCATTTGTCCCCCAAACGTCGCCGCTCCCCCTCGAACCACATGCTTTTTCAAGTCCCCCATTAAATGATCCGTCTGGAAGTAGCGCCGCTGCTCGGGCCCTTGAACAGATTCGGCCTGAAGCTCATTGTTTTCTAACTTACTTTCCATAAAAGACTTACAACAACAAACGCCTCCCCCTCAGCGAGCTCCGCCCCTGTGGGTTACGCAAAATAAAAACACATAACCTCTTACAAATAAAGAAATTACACCCAAAAACCGCCCCATCGTCCCAGACGGATTGTGTAATTTAACTGTCCGTTTTTTGTTTATTTGCTCGAACTGATTTACGCTTAGTTTGAGCTAGTTATTATTAATTCGGACGTTTCACGTCAGCCCAAACAATTTTCCCCTACATTGCTCCAACCGGGGAAAAATCGAATAAATTCCCCCCAAACAGCATCCAACTCCCACACACAAACCGGCCCCATACCGGTGCCCCGGATATCTCCAATACGCCATACAATTTGATGGCTTTATTAATCATTTCCAAATTTGGAAAAAACCGATTAGCATACAGTGAAATAAAGTAATTACATCTTGGAAAATGAGTTAACGTCAGAGAATGGCCCAAAATCCTGCTATTCTGTGATTATCTGAATTATCGTACTGGAAAGACTATATTAAATGCCGGAGCTTGCAGACTCGTCAAAAAGTGGTGGTAAACTCTATCAGGGATTCGTGCGGTTACTGCGACGTTTCGGTTTTCACAGGGATGCTTTCCTTAACATTTTGGCCTTGGTGATTGGGGCTCTGACAGCTCTGGGATCTGTGGGTTTTACCAAGCTTATCGAATGGGCTCGTGAGTTCTGTTATGGACCGGATGGTATTTATGCTGGCAGAATTATTTTTCTGATCATTCTGCCCATGGCTGGTGCTTTATTGGTGGGGTTGATCACGTACTTTTTTGCCAGTGAAGCCAAAGGCCATGGTGTGCCGGAGGTCATGAGTGCCATTGCCCGTAAGGACGCTAAAATACGTCCCCGGGTGGCTTTGGCCAAGGCCGTTGCCTCCGCCTTTACCATCGGGTCCGGTGGTTCGGCCGGTACCGAAGGACCAATCATTCAGATTGGTGCCGCCCTGGGTTCCAGTTTCGGCCAGTTCTTTCAGGTTGCCAAACATAATATGCCCGTTTTAGTCGGCTGTGGCGCCGCGGCCGGTATTTCCGCCATCTTCCATGCCCCCATAGCCGGCGTACTATTTGCCCTGGAAATCTTCCTGCGGGAATTAAACTTTAAGACCTTCTCCCCTGTCCTGATTGCCTCTGTAATTAGTAGCGTCATTGTAAGTGCCCTGGGTAGAAGCGATGCCATTTTCCCTCTTTTATTCTCCGAAAAGATTTATAGCTTCCAGTGGTATGAGTTGGGTAATTATGTCATATTAGGAATCATCTGTGCTGCCGCGGCGGTCATCTTTATCAAATTGCTCTATGCTACTGAAGACTTTTTTGATTGGCTGAAGGTCCATTCTATTTTGAAACCTGTAATTGGTGCCGTAGCCCTGGGTTTAGCGGGAATTTTGATTGTAAAATTACTGGGTGGTACCAATGTGAAAGAACCTGCTATCTTTGGTAATGGTTATCCGGTAATCGGCTATTGTATCGGTGCCTGGCTGTCCCAATCCGCCCCTCCCATCCACATGGCCATAGGTATTCTCATAACCTTATACTTCCTGAAAACTTTAGCCACTTGTTTCACACTTGGTAGTGGTGGTTCCGGTGGTGTCTTCGCTCCTTCGCTTTTTCAGGGTGCTGTTCTCGGCTATGCCTTTGGTTTAGCCTTGGAAATCAGTGGCATCTTTCCACCAGATGTTATCCACCCGGAAATGTACGCCCTGGTCGGTATGGCCTCGGTTGTCTCCGCCACCACCCACGCTCCTATGACCGGCATTGTCATCCTTTTCGAGATGACCCGCCAATACCAGGTTATTCTTCCGGTTATGTTCTCCGCCACCATTGCCTTGGTCATTGCCCAACTACTTTTCCGCGATTCTATCTACACTCTCAAGCTTCGCCGTCAGGGCGTACACTTTGAATCCAGAGCCGACACTGCTCTGCTGCGCCGCTTGACGGTGAAAATGGTTATGAAGCCCAAATGTGAAATCATTTACGATGATGCGCCCTTACAGGAAGTAATTAGCAGGGCTATCGAAGCCGAGGTGGCGGATTTTGTTGTCATTGACCACTCCGGCCATTATCAGGGGCTGCTTGTAGCCGCCGACCTCCGTACCGCTCTACTCCAGCCCGAATCGGTACCCTTCCTACTGGCCGGCGAACTGGCTCGCAACAATGTACCAACCATAGGTGCCTTGGAATCCCTCGACAAGGTTCTCGATAAATTCTCCCGTTTGGACGTCAACAGTATGGCCGTTCACAGTGAAATCAATGAAAATGAATATATCGGACTTATAACCCGGGCAGCCCTCATGCGACGCTATCAACAGGAATTACAGAACAAATAGTTTTTTGCGCAACTTCATTATCGGGCCGGATTTATCGTTATTTTTAGCCTAATCGGCCCTATGTCCCCCCACCCCTCTGGCAGACTTCATATTTTAGGGTTCATTACCCCGGAAATTACTTGACATTTACGCCATCTACCTTAAAATGAATAAGTTAGAGGAGTTATAAGAGAAGAGACATACAATAAACAAACCAAAATGCACCCCTGGAATGGATGATTCAGCCCAATAATCGGTTTTATTTAGTCCTCCAGACTACTTTGAGCCCGATTTTTTGAATCATTTGCTTGCCGAAATATTTATCAAAATCATTAAGGAGTAATACCTTGAGTACTCTGACAAAAGTATTTGCTCTGTTGGTCTCAGCCCTGGCGATATTTCTCTGTGGTATAGTAGTCACCTTTATAGCCAACACTAATCACTATAAGCAGGCCTATGAGGAACAAAAGACTATTGCCCAGGCCGCTCAGATACAGGCCTTGGCCGCCGAGACAGATCGCAATGACAAACTCAGGGACAGTCAGACAATCGTAAACAGGGTACAAAGCAAAATCGCCGAAGTGCAGCAGATTATTAATAATCTGTCCCGGCAATTAACCGAACAAAAGCAGACCAGTGCCGACAAAAACAGAGAGGCACAGACTGCTGTGCAAACCGTCGCCGCCCTGCGGCAGACCATCCAGAATATGTTCGATGCTCAATTGGAATTGCAAAAGGCCATGGACCAGGATAGGCAAAAAATGATTGCGGCCCAGACCCACCAGATTGAGTTAACTCGCGAAGTAAACACTTTACGTGCTGACAACAATCAATTGGATGCTCTGCGAAAAAGACAGATAGAAAAAATTTACGAACTTGAGGAAGAGAATAAATCGCTCCGCCAAAAAGTAGGCCAGGTGGCCTTGGCTCCTTCCGATTTTGAGCCGGGCGGTAAGGTTACTCTGACCACGATCGATGATGCCGGAATTCCCATCCGCGGACAGATCACCCAGATCGAAGGTGATAAGGCCGCTATCTCCGTAGGTAGCTCTTCGGGTGTTCGGGAAGGAATGTCCTTCTATGTCACCCGAGGTGGTAAATTCTTGGGGAACCTGAAAATTATCTACGTGGAACCGGCAGAATCAGTGGGACAATTGGACAATCAGCAGGACGCCGTCGTCAAAGGCGATAGCATTACCACCGGTTTTAATTAATCAATCCGCCGCCGACAGCACCGACCAATAAGGAAAAAGGTAACAACATGGCCCAGGATTCAGTTAAAAAGATACAATCTGGTCAAAGCGAAAATGATATTTATACCGCTCTGCTGGGATTGACCATATTGATTCTCTCCGCCACTGCTGTGTGGGTTTGCCTGCGCAGCTTGGATTTTTTCGGTTCTATTTTCTCGCTCGCCAAATAACGGCTCCCAGGACAAGTCCCATCAGAACCGTGCAGACCACCGCGAAGGTGTCTCCCAACCTGTTGTACAAAGTGACGCGTTTTTCATAAGAGATGCTGTCTGTCAGGTAACCCTTCTCTAATTGCCTCTCCCGAGGCTCTTCTGATAAACTGCCTACCAGAGGTTTCTTCTGTATCCTGCCGTCGGGCCTGATAATTGCACTGATACCGGTATTAACAGCCCGGGCTATTCCTACCCGATTCTCTATCGCTCTGAACTGGCATATCACCAGATGCTGAACCAATTCCGTACTGCTTTTAAGCGGCTTGTCATCTTTGCCCCCATGGGCAAACCAACCGTCGTTGCTGATATTTAATAGAAAATCAATTCGTTTCTTTCCGTTTTCCATTCCGCTCAAACGCCGCGGTATTTGCGGCATAACATCCTCATAACAGATCGCCACACTGAATTTAAGTTTTTCATTGCGGCAGTCGGTAAATTCAAATACCGTCGGCTCCCGGCCTGCTTCCAGCGAGTATTCATAACCATACGGTGTAAGGTTAATCAAAAACTTATGTAACCAGGGCCAGCTTTTTTTGAACGGCACCACCTCCCCAAAAGGCACCAGATGCATTTTATCATAACGCTTTGCATAACGTCTGCCGTCCGGCAAATACAGAAACGCACTATTATAGCGTGCCAACTCACCGTCTTCGTTTACAGCCAGTGCTGGCGCCCCTACCAGCAGGTTAACTCCTTTTTGAGATATTTCCCGCAGTCGATTATCGTATGACCGGCACTCCTGCAATAATTCTTTCCCCTCCTTCGTCATATTTTCAGGGTTAATTGATAGAAACTCCTGATTCAAATAGCCCGGCACCATCGTTTCCGGCCAGACCACCAGATCCGGCTTTGGCATTGCCTTCAGTGCCCCTTCGGTCAGTTTCAGGTATCCCTTGAAAATCTCTTCATCACTTTTACCCGCTTCCTTGACATACTGCGGTATTACATCCTGGACAACTGTAATCCTAGGCCCCACCTCCATATTTTCATTCATATGTTTAAGCCGATACTGACCGTAAAGCATAATCCCCAGAAAACAACTGAACGTTAAGAAAAACAACGGCCCTGTGCTCAACAGTGCTTTTTTTTGCTGTCCTTTGTGTTGTCGCAGCGGTCGCAAAAGTAAATCACATATAAGTCCGTTCACCATCACCAGCATGAACGTCACCCCATACACTCCCACCATGTCGCAGATCTGAATAATCCGAAGATTATCATGCTGACTGTGCCCCAGAAAGAACCAGGGAAATCCCGTCATCAATCGTGCCCGCAGATACTCCTGCCCCACCCATATCACCGGCAGCACCACTGTCAGCGGCCACCGCCATTTCAGATAAACACCCCGCACTATATACCCCGCCAACACAAAATACCACGCCAGATAAAAACTAAGCGCAATCCAGCCCGCCGCCGTCACCCAGACCAGCCAATACAGATTCACCAGAAAATAGACAAATCCCAGCAGATAACTGATTAAGCCTGCTTTGAATCCTTTTGGAGACCCCGCCATAGCTAGCACCCACGGAACCAGACAAAACCAACCCATCCAACCCCAGCCAAATCTCAACCATTCACTACCAAAATCCTGCACCTGCATAACCGTCAGCATCAGCATCGTCAGTAATGTCAGCCAAAACACCGTCCCCCACTTCAGCGTAATCCGCCGCTGCCGATAATCCGCCGCCACTTCGGCTACCATAGGCTCAAAGCTTTTTTGCGCATAATGCATAAATTCTCACAATCTTAATGGAATATAGGTACAGGCAAAGCAACTTACTCCCCTGCCATATAATTAATCGCCTTGCAGATATAGTTAAACCCAACCAGACAGAGGATAACGCTGGCTACACTGGCTATAGTGCCGACCATTGGAATGATGCTGCAAACAGAAAGAATGCACATTGCCAGAAAAAGCCCTTCCGGCATTCGCGGAGCATTGTGCATATTATAACCCTGTGTAAACTGATTATAGTCCTGCGCCCAGCCGTAAAAAGCTACAAATATCCAGTATAGACTATATAAGGGAATGAATAAAAAGCCCACCGCCTTGCCCGGATTGGTCCGGGCGAAAGGCCCCTGTATCATATACCACATCCGGTAAATGTATATAGATCCGATTACAACCGCCATAATATATATTATGGCCCCCATAAAGCAGATAAATCCACCCAGGGGGACTAATGAATCATTGCCTGATTCTTCTCCGGCTGCGGCCATTCCAGCCCCCAGAAAAATAGCTATTCCAGCTGAAACTCCCAGAAACATCAATAAACCAAAATTGGCTCTTTTCACTCGCTGCGGCGCGGGCATCATTGGTTCAACGCCTGCTGGTCCACTGTATGCAACCTGTTCACCCGGCGCGGCATACAAACCTTCAACCTCTGACGCCATAATCCAGTCCGTCAGCCCTTCACACCAGACATGGTCGCCGGGTTGTATCTCGCCTACTTGGATCTTCTCCTGTAGCGTCCCAAACGGTACCGGCCCAACTTGACCACCATCCTTCGCGTAATACCACATTTTGTTCACGTCCGGCTTTATAAGCAATTTCCCTTCAGCTGGATAATCTAAGCACGCTGGTTGTAAAATTAGCGTATTATTGCTTTATCGTCAAAGAAGATATATAGTATTTGAATATGGACGATTTTAGATAGAAAAAGCAAAAAAAATGTTGCATTACCCCCCAACTAAACATCTCACACCTTCTTACACCCTTGGCGAAGAGGTGGCACACAGCCTCCTGCACGGCCTGGGAACGGCTCTTAGTATCGCCGGTTTAAGCGTGCTGGTCTCCCTGGCCGCCCTCAAGGCTGATCCCTGGCGTATTGTCAGTTTTAGTATCTATGGTGCTACCCTGGTAATCCTATATCTTGTCTCCACCCTCTATCATGGCCTCCGCTCCCCCCAGGCCAAACATGTATTTCACATCCTCGACCACGCCGCCATCTATATCCTCATTGCCGGCACTTATACTCCATTTACCCTGGTCAATCTTCGTGGTGGTTGGGGTTGGTCCCTTTTCGGCGTCATCTGGGGTTTGGCCCTGCTGGGTATCATATTTAAAATATTC
>Ga0272442_10002362_pt1 | contig 27497 bp, 20 predicted proteins | sample SSMForm2O_FD_200262 | JGI IMG/M metagenome (GOLD analysis project Ga0272442, IMG submission 200262) | Marine sediment archaeal communities from Little Sippewissett salt marsh, Falmouth, MA, United States - SSM-Form-2O | ecosystem: Environmental > Aquatic > Marine > Wetlands > Sediment ... | reverse complement strand
AGCGCACAGGAAGGAGGCTTTTTTATGCACAATGTGGCCCTCCCCCCGGGGGGAGGGGGGGCAGGAAACAGAATGGATACCCGAAGAATAATTGTCGCCAACCCGGAAAGTAATTGACGCGGGCCACCTGCAGCCGTTACCTTAGCTTTCCCAACGCTGACGTAATTGCACGGGTAATTCTACCCATTCGCTTCTCGGGCAGAACAGAAACGACCCTGATCATTTCCATCGACTTTGCAGCGACCTTCTTCTTAAGAGTATTGAGTATCTGCTTTTCACTCGGACGAGTATTTCTGCACCTGAGGAGTTCGTGAGCCTTCCGGAGATCCTTTGGTGGGGCGTTTTCTATGCATTCATTGACAGCTCCGGATATGTCTTTGTGCCCATGACTTATGATTACGATGCCCTTGGTCGCTAGAGTATCTGACAGGCGCTTCATAATGCTTCGCTGTGCTGCCGGTTTGGCGTGCGCATACTTCTTGAGCTTCTTATCGTTCCAGTCCGCAGGATGTATGACCTTGTCCCTAATGAGGGTGTCCATTACCACACCATCCCTAAATGTACTGCCCGATGGCACAAATACACCCGCCGTATCGACCAACACCGCATAAGGTCTGTCCAGTGCTCGCAAGACCTTGTGATACTTGGCAAACTCATTCTTGCTACCCATATCGACTATCAGGACATCATTCTCTACAAATCCAATGTGAGAGTGTCGATCCAGAGCTTCCAGCACTAGTCGGTCATACTCGCCTTCAACAAGAAGTACGTACTTCGAAAGAAACAGCTCCCCCCTCTGCCTCTTTCTCAAGATCGTTTCTTGTATATCTCGAGCGTCAGAATGCACAAGCCCTACAGCCTGAGGGTCAATGTGACGCACTATTGATCTATGAGTGTGCTTTCTCACAGAGAGCAAGCAATTGAAATCGGTGTTGTTGACTACTTCAGGCGAGTGGGTTGTGACGATGATTTGTCTTCCTGCAGCTCTCGTGCATTCCCTAAACGTCTCTAAGAGAGACTTGATCCCAGTGGGGTGGACATGAATTTCTGGTTCTTCAACGCAGATAGTGCGTTCCTCTCCCTGAAGTTCTGCCAATTTGAGGATTGCCTTGCTGATATGTCCCTGGCCAATGTTACCGAGCGGAAGCGGGAACCCATCCTCAATAGCAAAGTCCAAACGTATGATTCCAAAGAGCTCTTCTAGTTCCAGAGCCGGTGTGACGCTAACACTCGCTACGCCCAATGTCTTCCCCAGTTGCCTGCATATTCGCTCAAGCTTCTTGGTGAGTTGCTCACTTAGCGTCTTCTTGGACTGAGCCACCGTAGACCGTGTCTCCAATGGAACAAGGTCCATAGCTCTATTGAGATAGGTGACGTCACGGACAGTTGGAGCCACAAACACTCGGTGGGGCTCGAGTTCGTCTAGTAGCTCTTGCGTGGCGGCATTGTGAGCCGTTACAAGGGGGAAGTCACGACCGTTAATGCTAAATTGCTTGCTGTAGCCCTTTATATCGGTGCCTGTTCCATGGCAGACGATCTTGTAGATCTTCCCCTTTATGGTCGACGACAACTCTATTTCAATCTTGCCCGACTTTCTCACCTTGTCCTTTGCTCTGCGAATGAAGAAGTCGGACCTTCGCATTCCCGCTACGCTGGGGTCCGTCGCAAATCTAAGCGCTCTCAGAATATTCGACTTGCCCGCAGAATTGTCGCCAACGATAATTGTCAGATTAGACAGGCTGAACTTGGTTGGTCGCGAACCTTCCGTCACCCCGAATGATCGGAAGTTCTTGATCGACACATCAGTTATCATGCCCATGCAACCCCTGTAGCAAGAGGACAAAGGAACCTATGTCTTGCGCGTTCCGATGCACCTATAGTACACTACCATGAAAGGCATGACAACATTCTCGCCTACAAAAAGCGAACCTTGAACAAATAAGTCGGTCTGGATATCCTTAAGGTCGTCCCAACCGGTTGCGCCCGTAGCTCAGTGGATAGAGCGACGGTTTCCTAAACCGTAGGCCGCAGGTTCGAGTCCTGCCGGGCGTACCAGCTTTCCGATCCGAACTCTCGACCGCGGCTCCCTGGGTTCGGCTCAGGCGAAGGGAGAATCGGCGATGAGTGAGAACTGTCCCCTCTGTAACCGCAAGGTTCACGTCGATCGCTTTCAGTCAGGTCTCAGTAACTACGACTGTCCCCGATGTGGCAGGTTCGGCATTTCCAGGACGCTGGCCCATTCGGTGATTCTCAATGCCGAAGACAAGCAGTGGTTGTCCATCTACACGAGAAGCACACCCGACGCCAAACTGGAGACCAGCAACTACACGGAAGCTGTAGAGAGTGTCCGGTTGCCTCTTGGCCAGCGGCTGCAGAAGATGATCACCGCGCTCTACGACCTGGCGGGTGGAGGTGCGGGTGTCGAGATTGAGCTCAGTCGCCTGGAGCATGCACCGCTCTGCTGGGCGCCTAGTCCTGAAGAGATGAATGCCATGCTCAAGGCACTCGAGATACAAGGCTTCTTGGAGGTGAAAGCCGAGCGGCCCGATGACGGGGTCATCGTCGCCCTGACCGCCGGAGCAGTCGTAGCGGAACAGGCGCGAAGCCAGGAAGAGGAAGAAGAAAGGCAGCGGCAACAGAGTCGGGGCACGCTCGGCTTCCAACGCCGGCAGTAACCGGGGCCTGCAGGTTCGACTTCTGCCGGGCGTACCATACTTCTTAGTACATTGAGGTTTCTCTTATGCCCGACTAGGCAACTCCACGCGGTTCGTACAGGTGCGCCTGGAACCCCACGAACATCTCCCTGATATCCTTTACCTCGCCCAGCACGGCGACGGCATCAGCGACGGCGTGATACTTGAGCTCCAAAAGTTGGGGCAGCTTGTCCTGGTCCAGCTCGGTAACGCCCTGTTTTACGTAGTGGTCCAGAACGAAATCCAGGAACTCCTGCTGCTTGCCACCGTAACCAGAGAAGATGACGTCCTTGTGGGTGTTCACCCGCTCTTCACGGCTAATGGGGGCCTGGGCGAAGGCGATATAGGCCAGGACATCATAAAGGTCGCTCTTCTCCGCGTCTATCATCCGGCTCAGCTCGCCGAGTTGCTCCTTGCCGTAGCCCCGTTCTTCCAGACCACCAAGCAGCTTCCTGCGCGTGTCGGGTCTGCCCCAGATTTTGCGCAGCTCGTCCTCGTTCCTGAACAGCGCTGGCAGTTCGCCGAAAAGCCTCTCTATAAATTGGGCCGCAGACATCGGCTTGCCGTCCGGACTCCAGAATGATGTTGCCATCATGTGCTGGATGGTGCGTTCCTTGCCGTCGGCCAGCTTGACCTTGATCTTCTGCGGGCGGGCAGGAGGAGGATCCTCACTGACTCCGGAGCTGCCACCGTCGTCCCCAGGTTCGTCACCGCCCGGCTCACGCGGCACCACCGGCACGGGCTCTTCCGGCTCTCCGTCCCACTCCGGATCGTTGAAGTGCTCGTAGGCCTTCACAAAGTCGTAAATCGTGAAGTAGTCCTTGTTGTCGAAGAGGCGTGTTCCGCGGCCGATGATCTGCTTGAACTCGATCATCGAGTTAATCGGACGCATCAGCACGATGTTGCGCACATTGCGGGCGTCGACGCCGGTTGAGAGCTTCTGCGAAGTGGTCAGGATCGTCGGGATAGTCTTTTCGTTGTCTCGGAAGGTCAGCAGGTGCTGCTCGCCGAGTTTGCCGTCGTTGGAGGTAACCCGAACGCAGTAGTCAGGGTCTGAGCTGGTCTTGACCTGGTTAATCAGGTCCCGGACCGCGAGGGCATGGTCCTGAGTGGCGCAGAACACCAGCGTCTTCTGGCGCTGGTCGATGTCCCGCATGAATATCTCGACGCGCTTCTTCTCCCGCTCCTTGATCTCAATGATCCTGCTAAAATCAGGCTCGGCGTAACGCTTGTTCTCTTCGATCTCGCCTTCGAGCACATCGTCGTCCGGCGTGTACACGTAGTCGTCGATAGTGGTGGCGATCTGCTTGACCTTGAACGGCGTCAGGTAGCCGTCGTTAATCCCTTCCTTCAGGGAGTACACATACACCGGCTCCCCGAAGTAGGCATAGGTGTCAGCGTTGTGTTTGCGCCTGGGGGTAGCTGTCAGGCCCAGCTGTACCGCTGGCGAGAAATACTCCATGATACCCCGCCAGTTGCCTTCATCGTTCGCGCCGCCGCGATGGCATTCGTCAATCACAATGAAGTCAAAGAAATCGGGCGGGTAATCGCCAAAGCTCGGCTTAGGGTTACCCTCCGCATCTTTGCCCGTCATGAAGGTCTGGAAGATCGTGAAGAAGACGCTGCCGTTCTTGGGCACCCGTCCCTTTTTGCGAATCACGTCAGGCGCAATCCGCACCAGCGCGTCCTCCGGGAACGAGCTGAAGTCGTTAAAGGCCTGATTGGCCAGAATGTTCCGGTCAGCCAGGAAGAGGATGCGAGGCCGACGGCTCGGCTCCTGCCCATCTTCGAGACCATTACGCCAATCGGTCAGATTCCACCGGCTATTAAACAGCTTCCAGGCGATCTGGAAGGCAATCGCGGTCTTGCCGGTGCCAGTTGCCAGGGTGAGCAGGATGCGGTCCCGTCCCTGGCCCAAAGCGTCCAAGGCGTTGGTCACAGCGTTGTGCTGGTAATAGCGTGGTTGCCACTGACCGCCCTTGTCGTCGAACGGAACAGCCGAGAAGCGACTCCGCCAGTATCGTTGCTGGGCCTCGCTCTCGCCGAAGGCCGCTTCCCACAACTCGTCCGGCGTCGGATAGCGATCAACATTGCCTTCCTCGCCGGTCTCCATGTCAACGCGGTAGATGCCGGTGCCGTTAGTAGAAAACGCGAACCGGGCCTGAAGCATCCGGGCATAGTTCTTGGCCTGCCCGAGCCCTTCCGTATCGGATGCGCTCTCGCGCTTTGCCTCAATTACCGCCAGTTTCTGGTTCCGATAGACCAGGACATAATCGGCAACGTCCGGTTTTGCCCGCAGACCAGCGCCCTGCAGGCGACCCGGCGTGATCACCTCCCGCCGCACCCGGCTGCCCTCAGCAACGCCCCAATCGGCGTCCCTGAGCGCCGGGTCGATCAATTCCGCCCGGGTCTCGGCTTCGTTGCGGTCGAAGGTCATACGCCAGCCTCCGAGAGGGCACGGTCGGCGGTTTTGGCGTTAGCGGTCAATTCGCCGGTGAAGGCTTTATGAAGGACAGACTGCTTCAGATCGGATAATAAGTGCATCTTCTGCTGGTGTATTCCGGAAAGATCGACAGATGCGCGCCGTCCAAGATCGAACCCTTCCACGTATTCATCGATTTCACCCGAGGAAGGAACCGGAACCCGCACTTGCGCAAGTGCTTTACCTGTGAAGTGTTGAATACCAGCACCGGTAAAGTACTTCTTAATTGAACCTGTCACATCCATGTAGTAGAGATAATAGAGAAACCACTTCGTATGCCGTGGATCGTGAAAGCGAACGCGATGAATTGCTTTCTGAAAATGAATATCCTCCGAAGACTCCCAAATCGCAGCTCGGCCTGGATAACCGCCCTCGCATATGAGTAGGTCGCCATACCGTACGGTGTATTTATCTTGCTCGCTGCTTTCGAACCTCATCTCAAGGAGATCACTAAGATCGAAATCAAACCAACGAACGTTGAGGTTGCGCAGATACTTCTTGGCCGTTCCTCGGTTCTTCTTCTTGTCGAGCATCTTACCCAGAGAGTGGTCGGCAAGCTCGCTTAGAAGGACTTCCCGCCAAGTGCTTTTCGGAAAGCCATATACTTGATGAAGCTTGCTCGTGAACAACTCCCGCGCATTGGCGAGGTTCTTCTCGGCGTTGGCGGTCGCCGTCGCGATGGCCGCGAACGCTTCGTCGAGGATCGCCACGATGCGTTTCTGCTCGGGGAGAGGGGGAAGCTCAACCAGTACGCTCTGGAGCTTCTTAATCGTAAGTGTGTCTACTGTTGCACCATTGCCCTTATCGAGCTGATCATAGAATTGCTGTGACTTAAGCCATAGATTGATGAACTCACTGCTTACAACAGCGTCCTTTTTGAGCCATAGAACGCTTGCGTCCTTGAAATAGAATCTATCTCCTTCGCGCACTATGTAGGCATTCCCGATAGTTCCTATCGCGGTAATTACAATATCTCCCGGGCTGGGCACCCCATGCTTTGCAGCGTACTTCGCATAATCATTTTCAGAAATGAATAGCTCGTTGTCGACTAAGCCATCGGCCGCTAGCCGGGTGATTTCGCGCCCCCGGTAGAACGGAACACCCGAAGATTTCCATTGTGACTTTAGCACACGCTTGCTTGACCTCACGTGGAATAGCTCACCAAGTGCCACCCTCTGCATTACAGCATCTTCCTGATCCCCGCCAGCACCTCGGCAGCCTCGGCATCGAGCGCCTCAATCTCATCCAGAATCTCTTCCGGCGAGCGCACCGGGGCTTCCTCCGGCCCGTTAGGATTCTTGACCGACAGGTCGAAGGTGCCTTCGTCCACGTCACCAACATTGACTTTCCAGGATTGTTCGGAATCGGCGAACTTCTTCTGAAGTTCCACGAACTCGGCCAGATCGTCGTCATTGAGGGGATTGGTCTTGCCGAGGCTGCGGCCGGGGTCAAGCTGGTAGTACCAGGTCTTGCGTGTCGGTGAACCCTTCTCGAAGAAGAGCACCACGGTTTTGACACCCGCACCCAGGAAGGTTCCGCCGGGGCAGTCCAGGATGGTGTGAAGGTTGCAGCTTTCAAGCAGGTCCTTGCGCAGGGCCTTTGAGGCGTTGTCGGAGTTGGACAGGAATGTGTTCTTGATCACCACTGCCGCGCGCCCGCCCGCCTTGAGCATCTTGATGAAGTGCTGAAGGAAGAGGAAGGCCGTTTCGCCGGTCCTGATTGGGAAGTTCTGCTGAACTTCCTTGCGTTCCTTCCCGCCAAATGGCGGATTGGCGAGGACTATGTCGAAGCGATCTCTCTCCTGGATGTCCGCGAGGTTCTCGGTAAGCGTGTTGGTGTGCACAATGTTCGGGGCTTCGATGCCGTGCAGGATCATGTTCATGATCCCGATGATATAGGCAAGCGACTTCTTCTCCTTGCCGTAGAAGGTCTTCTCCTGAAGCTTCTTCAGCTGGGAGGTAGTCAGCTTCTTCGCACCGTGGCGCAGGTAGTCGTGGGCTTCGCACAGGAAGCCTGCCGACCCGCAGGCCCCGTCGTAAATGGTCTCGCCAATCTTCGGCGCAACGACCTTGACCATGGCGCGGATAAGCGGCCGCGGCGTGTAGTACTCACCACCGTTGCGCCCGGCGTTGCCCATGTTCCTGATCTTGACCTCGTAAAGGTGGCTGAGCTCGTGCTTCTCCTCCTGGGAACGAAAGCGCAGCGCGTCCATGTACTCCAGGGCGTCGCGAAGGGAGTAGCCGCTCTGGAACTTGTTCTTTATCTCGCCGAATATCTCTCCGATCTTGTATTCGATGGTGTCCGGCCCGCTGGCCCGTTCCTTGAAGCCCTTGAGGTACGGGAAAAGGTCGTTGTTAACAAAGTCGATCAGGTCATCGCCGGTCAAGGCGCGGTCATGGTCAAAGGTGCCATCTGCCTTCTTCGGTGCAGCCCAGCTTGACCAGCGGTGCGGTTCATCGATCAGGAACTCATAGGGCTTGCTGACGAGTTCAGCCTCCATGGCCCGTTCCTGTTCCAGGTCGTCGAGGTACTTGAGAAAAAGCATCCACGAACTCTGCTCGGTGTAGTCGAGTTCGGAAGAACACCCGGCCTCTTTCCAGAGCACATCGTCTACATTCTTAAAGGTCTGTTCGAACATCGGCGCCCCTGTCCACGCGAGTACAATCCAAAAGAAACAGCCGCCAGGACGGACAAATCCCCTCCGCCTGTCCTGGCTCAACTATGCCACTCAAATATGAGCGTAACTCGGACGCAATACGGGGTCAAGAGGGGACTTTCGGGTCAGAGTCGAACACGTTGGGAACAGGATGATTATCTTTGCCTCCACCAGTCATCATGGACATAATCTTGCCGAAGGGAGCAGGACATGCCAGATGAATTTGACTCGGTAATCCTGGACGTCAGGCAGAAGTTTGCCGACCTGCAGGCCAGCCCAAAGCACCAGGTCGCACACCTTCCGCGCGGTTCGCTCGGAGCCGGAATTTACATGTTCTCCGAGAATGGCCATGTGCTTTACGTTGGCCGAACCAACAACCTCCGTAAACGGCTCCAGTATCACACCCGCAACAACCACAACCAGGCGACTTTTGCCTTCCTCCTCGCACGCCACAAGACCGGGAACCTGAAAGCAAGCTACAAAACGAAAGGATCGCGACAAGACCTTCTGGAAGACCATGCCTTCAGGGCCGCCTTCGACGCTTCCAGAGACAGAATCCGGCAGATGGATGTCCAGTTCGTCCAAGAAACCGACCCGATTAAACAGACCGTTCTGGAAGTGTTCGCTGCCTTCGAGACAAAGGCACAGTTCAACGACTTCGATAATCACTGAGGCATAGCACGACGGAATTGCCCTCGCAACGTTAACTACCTAAACCTTCTCAATACTCCCCCGCCAACATGACCGTCAGCACCAAACGATACCCCTCCTGACCCGCGTAGTCGTCGATCTTCCAGAAAAGCTTCCTGCCCCCGTGCTCGATGGCACCGAAGTCGTGTGCCCCGTAGGGATCGTTATCCTCGGTGAAGTCGTTGAAGGTCTTGACTTCCTCCAGGATGTCGCTGACCGCCTCCGGCCCCAGGGCGGCCACGCCCCGGGTCACCACCAGCAGATCGGGCGGCAGGATCAGGGGGATTCTCGATCTGAGGGCGTCGTTCCTGACGGCGATCTCGTCGCCACGCTGGATCACCTCCGCCACCTCCTTCCGGGGACCGCCCTTAAGGGGGGAATCGGGTCCGGGGGAGGATCAGCGCCTCGGGCGTCAGGTCTCGATCATCGACTTGACGGGTTGCGCTCCGTCCATAGCGTTGTAGTGCGGGATCAGGAACGGGGAGGAAGCATGGCACCGAAGAAGAAGAGCGCGAAGTCAAAGCTGAAGAGGGTCGGACGGGTCGGCCGACAGGTCCGGGATTTCAACAGGGCCATCGGCGAGAAGATCGCCGAGCTGTCAGAGCAGCGCGGCGGGAACACCATCACTCTCGCCAAGGCCATCGGCCTTTCCCAGGCCCAGGTTTCCCGGCTTCAGAACGGCCTCCAGGGCTACAGGAGCGGGACGCTGCTGAAAATCGCCAAGGCGTTGGATGTGAACCCGAGGGACTTGCTGCCCCGCTAGCGCCAAGACGGGAGGCCGCCCCACAGGCTTCTGCAATCGCGAACTGCACCCTTATCAAGTACTTGATTGTGATCGCACTTGGCTCAGTAGGGACCGCTCCACCTCCTGCAGGTTCTCATAGAGCCTGCTGGCTGCCTTGTTAGCTTCGCTCGATACTCTGTTGATGCTAGCTTCGAACTTGTGCCCTGCGGCGAGCCCGATTGCTCGGCAAATCGCATCCGTAACCTCTGCGTCTAATACGGCGCCGTGCTTTGACAAGTATGCCCCCAACTCCACCTCCATCTTGCCAAAATCGAGTGCCATTGCGTCACACGCTTCATACCAATCCATGTCGGGATGACTATACGTAGGTAAGAAGCTTCTTCTAAGCGCAACAAACTCCGAAGCTGCCTCAAATTCCTTCTGGAAGATGAACTCGGACTTCTTGAGTTTCACCTTGTAGCTTTCCGACTCCTTGAGCAGTTCGTGCCGTAGAGATTCCAGTTCGCGGACATGATCGGCTTTCTCCTTCTCCATAAGTCGATTCGCCCACACCTTGCCAAGCCAGCTGGAAAAACCGAAGACAATGACGGCACCGCCACCCAAGGAGCTCAGTATCGCACCAGAAATCTTGAGGACCTCTAGAATTTCCATGTCGTCCCTCCCTGCAACCTAGAAAGCTCATACCCAAGAAAGCATATAGTGTCCATCTTGGACAGAGTCAAGATGACCTTTCCCTCTTCAGCGGGTCAGGGGCTTCAGACATGCGATTTTCCGCAGCGGGGCCCGCCGCCCCGGCCAACACGTGAACACACGCCCGGTGGAGTTAGGCACTGCTGCAGATCGTACAGAGCGCCTGACGACATCCACAACAGGTCTTCGCCCTGATCAATGCCGTCTCCCTGCCCAACGCTTCGTTATGACCACGTGCCACACCTTCAATTGTGACTTCCGGGGACAGCTACCGTTATAGATCTTGACTTGAGTTTGCCATGGGCCACAACCTGGCTCCATGGCTCGTATAGCGCGAGTGGTTGTGCCCGGACTTCCGCATCACGTGGTACAGCGCGGGGTGCGTTCGATGCCGGTGTTCTTCTCCGACGACGACCGCCGGGAGTATCTGGAATTGCTGGCAGCCAGTGCGGAGCGTTTCGGCCTGGAATTCTGGGCGTGGTGTCTGATGACCAACCACCTGCACCTGCTGGTGGTGCCCAGGAAGCCGGAATCGCTGGCCAAGGGCATCGGCGACGCGCACCGCCGCTACACGCGGATGGTCAACTTCCGGGAGGGGGTGCGCGGACACCTGTTCCAGGAACGCTTTTACTCATACGTGGTGCAGCGCGATTCGCACGCGGTGGCGGCCGGTCGCTACATCGAGCTCAACCCGGTCAAGGCCGGGGAAGTCAAGAGCGGCGAGGAGTGGCCCTGGTCCAGCGTCAGGTTCAACACCGGGCGGCGCAAGCGCGATCCGCTGATGGCCGACAGCAAGCTGCCGGAGATAGCCGCCCCCTGGCGCGCGGTGCTGCGCGACGGGGAGGAGGAGATCGAGCGCCTGCGGATCGAGCTGCATATCCCCACCGGCCGGCCGCTGGGGGAGCGCAAGTGGGTGCGGCAGATGGAAAGGCGCCTGGGCCGCCGCCTGCTGGCCCTGCCGGTGGGCTACCCCAAGGGCAAACCGCGCTCGAAGCCCGGCAAGAAGGGCAAGAACACCTCGACGAAGGGCTCGAAGCGGTGATGGCTGATGAGCTATAACGGTAACTGTCCCGAATGGCACTGACTTAAGCCCGTAACTAAGTTGCCCCCGGGCTCATAGAGACTGGAGTTGTCCACGAAGGACGACGATAAATATAGTGGGTACAAGGACAAGACGAGACTCCGCAGTCTGTTCACAGACTCTCGCCAAGGCGCCTGCCAGCGAGCTGGGTTGTGTGTTACCTGCAAAACCCTTAAGTCAGTGCCATTCGTAACTGTCCCCGGAAGTCCTAACTGTCCCCGGAAGTCCCATCTCACCATATGCGGCGACCGTATCATCAGCACCGACACCGATGAGTATGTGGTCAAGGACAACATGCTTGTCGTCCTCTTCGCCAGTGTTAAATACACGATCACGCAGGTGAGCGGCGGGTTCCGGTCCGCCGGTGTCCAGTTTGCATCCTGTGATGGCGACTGTCGGCTCGAGGTTGCTGATCAGGACGCAACCGAAGAGGCGGTGTTCATTCCTGAATGCATGGCGGTCGGGGATGACATGAAGGTGCAGTATTTGTTTGAGGAGATCTGTCACCTCTGCGTTTCATCATTCGCGATCAGGCGTCTGAAGGCGCAGGCGTTGCTGCAGCAGTTGATTCTCGAACTCGCCGGCAGGTATCGCAGCCCTGCCGGCGGGATTTTCCGGCCGGTTGAACTCGCGATCGGTTTTCTCGAACGGTTCCCCGGCCGGAACTTCAGCAGCGAGTATCTCGCGCGCCAGGCCAACCTGAGCGTCAGCACCTTGAACCGCTATTTCAGGAAGGTGACCGGTAAGTCCGTCAAGCAGTTCCAGCATGACCTGCGCATCAGGCTCGCGATGAGCATGTTCGAGACCAACCCCTATATCAGGGTCTGCGAAGCAGCGGACCAGCTCGGCTACTACGACGCATTCCACTTTTCCCGCGAGTTCAAGAAGAAGACCGGCATGTCGCCCAAGGAATACCGCGCGCGCTGCGAATGAGCGTGCGGATTTCTGTCGTCACGAATGGTTGAACTAGGGGACGGACCGCGGATTATCAATCGCATGGCTCACTGGCTGGCGATTTCGAGGAGACACTGCACCCGTGAAAGCGCCTGGTTGAATGCCCGCACCGCACTTGATAACCCTGGCCGAACAGGATATATACCTCCTATCAGAATACAACAGCGGTGTGGTGGTCGATGTCGTAGCGGACTATTGTCAGGAACTGGGCCCTAAAGACAGCCATTCTCTGGGGAACTCACCCCCTGTTGCGTTACTCCATCAAGACGGGAACGCCCTTCTCTAGGAGCCGATCGCGCACCTGTGCGAGTCGGTCCTTCCCGGGGACCTGTCCGTGCCACTCGGGGTGCGGGACACCGAGTCTCTCGAACTTCGAGCCCCCGAACGGATGGTATGGGAGCATCTCCACCCCGACAGCGTTGGAGAGACGGGAGAAGAGACGTGCCACGCCATCGACGTGTTCATCGGTCAGATTGACTCCCTCGATGAGGATACAGCGCAAGAGGGTCTTCCCGCCTCGCGCATCGACACCGGCGAGATTGTCCAGTGCCGGCTTCAGCGAAACGCCGGTGTTCTGGATATGCCTGCTGTCGTCCGTGTCTTTGACATCCCAGAGAAAGAGATCGACGAGGGCAAGGATGGCTTCATAGTTCTCCGCGGAGCCGATTCCGCAGGTCTCAAGACAGGTATCGATTCCACGGGACCGGGCACCCTGCAGGATCTCCCGGGTGAAGTTGAACTGGGTCATCGGTTCGCCGCCGGACAGGGTGAGGCCACCGCCGGATTCCTCGTAGAACACACGGTCTTTCTCCACCTCGTCGAGCACCTCTTCGACCGTCATCTCCCGGCCGACTTGTTGAATGGCGCCCGATGGGCACGCATGGCCGCAGCGCAGACAAAGGACGCAGGCGCTATCGCCGGAGGCGCGGCGGGAAAGGTTGACCCTCGGGCCACCGTTTTCACAGACCTCGTCGCAGCTGCCGCAGTCTATGCAAAGGCCCGGAGTGAAAAACAGTTCGCTGCGGCACGACTTCGATTCAGGGTTGTGACACCACACGCAACGGAGGGGACAGCCTTTCAGGAAGACAGTCGTACGGACACCCGGACCGTCGTGGAGAGAGTACCGCTGTATGTCGGAGACAAGGCCCTTCATCGCTTACAGGACCTGCTGGGTCCTTCCGATGATCATGTTCTGCCAGGTTTCGTTCAGCGTGGCGAACCGGGCGGACCATCCCGCAATGCGAACAGAAAGGTTCGGGTATTTCTCAGGATGGCGCTGGGCATCGCGCAACACTTCCGCGTCAACAACGTCGACATGCAGGAATACGCCTCCGAGCCGGACGAACGACCGCATCAGCGCGACGAGTCCCAGGATACCGCGTTCCCCTCTTGCGTTCTCGGGATGCACCTTCAGCTCAACCGTGGCGCAGTTCGGCGCACGCGTGAAATCCATTCTGCAGTAAGACTTCAGCACAGCCGTCGGGCCGTTCCGGTCAGTGCCCGGCGAGGGAGAGAAGTTCGTCGCCAGCGTCTCCCCGATTCGGTGACCGTCGGGGGTCGCCTTCCGGTCGCCGTTCGGATGCCGCCAGGCAATCTCTCGACCGAAGGTGCTGATTCCCGCCGGCCGCAGAACGCCTTTCCGTTCACGGACTCTGGCGACGATACCCGTGTAGTCGTTGAAGACACGCTCGGTCATGTCGTCAGCGTCCCGGTGGTCGTTGCCGTAGCTTCCGATGCGCCGGAGGACTTCTTGACGCAGCCGCTCCCGGCCTTCCCAGTCGTTTCGAAGAATCTCCACAAACTCGGAGAGCGTAAACCGGCGTTCTTCGTAGACCAGTTTCCGGATCGCGAGCAGGCTGTTTCCCACGTTGGCCATCCCGCCGGCGTGCGGGGCGAGGACGTTGTATCGTGCCCCACGATCGTAATACCCGCGGCCCCGCTCGATGCAATCCTCCACGAACAGTGAAAGCAGAGGGGCCGGGTGGCCGTTGCTCCACGCCCTGTCGGCGACTGCGTGATGCGAATCGATGCAGGTCTCGAGATCGGCAAGGAAAGACGCGTAGAGTGAGTCGAAATCGGCGAAACCGGCAACCGGTTTCGCGGGATCGTGCAGGCCGAGCGTTTCCTGCAGCAGGCTCAGCAAGTCAAAGGGGCGATAGGTGAAGGCGGTTCTGCCGGGAACGATAGTCTCCCAGCACCCGTCGTTCGCAAAGGAGCGCGCCTCCTCCAGCGGGTACCCGAACCGCACGAGACCTTCGATCACGACCTCTTCGTTGTACAGGGCCACAATCCCCCCGCCATGACGCTGGACTTCGGCGATTCGCCGCAACAGCTTCCGGGGCGTGTGGGAGTTGAGCCGGACAGCGACCGGAAAGTCGCTGATATGAAGCTCCTCGACCACGTCGAGCACCAGGTAAGTCACCGCGTTGGTGACATCGCACCCGTTCTTGTCGATCCCGCTCAGAACGATGTTCTGGTAGTGTTGGGCGTCGCCGGAACCTCTTTCGCCGCGAGCCCCGATCCATTCGCAGCCCTTGACCCAGAAATGGGCCAGAAGCTCTCGCGCTTCATCGAGAGTGATCCGTTTCGCTGCGAGGTCCCGTTCGAGGTAGGGCCCGAGCATTTCGTCGATCCGCCCGATACCGGACCAGTTCCCCATCAGTCTCTGGAAGGCGTACATGAACCAGAGCGACTGGACGGCTTCCCGGAAGCTCTGCGGCGGTTCTTCAGGGACCCGTTCCAGGGCGCGCCGGACAGAGCGGTACGCTTCCCGTTCTTCGGGGGTTGCGCCTGCGGAAGCCAGGCGGTCCAGCAGGTCGAGATGGCGTTTGTGCCAGACTGCCGCGGCATCGAGGCAGATCTTCATCGATTCCAGAAGATCGGCCCCCTTCTCGTCGAGATCCCCTCGCGCCAGGCGTTCACGGATCTGTTCGCGAAGCCCCCTGTAACCGGTTCCCAGCACCCGATGGAACCCGATGGTTGTGTGGCTCGTGCTTCTCACATCCGCAAGGGGGGTCATGTGGGCGGGGGCTTCGCGGAGCGTGGCCGATCCGACCACCTGCTCTCCGGGCAGGATTCGCAGGGGCGCTACCTGCGCCACACGCATCGTCGCCTGCGCGTATGCCCGGTCCGGCGAAACTCCGGCCGGCCTCTCCGACACCGTGAGATCTTCCTTCAGGGGCCCCTGCCAGGACCCCGCGTTCTTCATCGCACGTCCGTGCTCGCCTGACAACGCGCGGTTTGCCAGCTCGTGGGTGATATCGGACAGCCGTTTCGGTGAAGCGGGGCGCCACGGGCTGTCCCAGGCATGGAGCAGCTCTTCGGCCGCAGCGGCGTCATCAACATTCCCGGCAGGCGTCAGCATGTACCCCCCCGCCCAAAGCCACCATCCCCGTGGCTGACTTTGCGAACTCCAGTCTAGTCGCGCCTCGCTCCCGGTCAATACTCGTGCCTCCTCTGCCGAGAGCCTTTGGCTGGGATGCGCCGGGTGCACTCGGCCCGGAAGTCCAGTACTGGCGGGATCTATGCGCAGTGGCGTGTGAGCAGCCGCTACCCCCCCATGATGCAGAGATGCTGGTGGGCATCCGCGGCGAGGCTGAAGCGCCCCTCCGGGCCACCGTAGGTGCCCACGCCGACGACCACGTCTGCGCCCGCGCCCGGACGGGGCAGGGCAGCCAGAGCGCCGGCGGCGCACCCTTCGACAAAGCGGTGCCAGTAGAGTGGCGTGCCATCGAGACGCATCACCTGGATACCGGCGTAGTCCACGCCGTTGGGGTTCCACTTACCCTTGCCATGGCTGCCGCAGACGATCTCCGGCATGCCATCACCGTCCCAGTCGAGGAGGCGTACGCCCACCATGTCGCCTTCCATCCACGCCGCCCAGACAATGTCCAGGTTCTGGTCGAGGCAGAGGAGTTTGCTCTCCCGGGAGCGGATGTTCTGGCACAGGAGGCGTGGGCCCTCGGGAGTGGCGAAGGGGGTGATGTTCTGCAGGTGGCTGGCCATTTCTTTCGGGAAGAGCTTCCGGCGGAGCACCTTGCCGTCGGCCCCGGCGATAATCACCCCGTCGGTGCCGTCGAGGTAGAGAATCTCCCGGCCCGGCCGGTCGGGGAACCAGTCAAAGCTGGTCAGGTCGTCGGGATGGGTGTCCAGGCGCTCGGGATCCTCGCCCTTGCAGGGAAGGCTGCAGAGTCGCTCGCCGGACCCCTTGTAGACCAGGACCTCCCGGTCGCCGGAGCAGAAGATCTCGCAGAGGCCGTCGCCGTCGACATCCTCCATCCAGACATTGTGGCCGTTGCCGTTGCTGGCCGAGTAGTCCGGCACCTTCATCACCACCTCGCCGTCGCCGTCGAGCAAGATCAGGGTGGGATTGCGCACCAGGTTGATCCGCGGCCGCGCGTGGGCGGTGACCCAGTCGAAGTCGTTGCCCACCGTGAGCGCGATGTGGGCGCCCGCGCCGGCCTGGGCGCGCTTCACATCAAGACGGGGATTGTTGATGTGCCATGGCAGGCGCACCTGCCACCTGACGCTGCCGTCGGCGGCGTTGAAGCAGAGCACGTCGCCGCGGTAGGTGGCCATCACCACCTCGGGTGTGCCGTCGCCGTCGAGGTCGCCCAGGCTGAGCTGGCTCACCTGCCAGGCCTCGTTCGCCACCACCGGCAGAACATCCGGGCTTACCCAGAGAGTTTTGCCGGTGTCGAGGTCGAGTGCGCGGATGCGGTTGTCGTTGTTCGTGCGGGTGATGCCCACCGGACGCGCCGGATCGGGCAGGAGCAGCTGGCGCAGGAATTCGCGCTCCCCGTGGAGTTCGGTAAGGTCGTGGTGGGCGCGAACGGCGCCGCCGGAGAGCCCTTCTCCCTGTTGGCCGGGGAAGTCATGCCAGTTCCACGTGATGGTTCTCATGAGGCGCTCCTGTCCTTTGGTGACTGCTTCTGGTTCAGGCCCGATGGCGTCAGCACCGCGAAATAACCCTCCCCTCAGTTGCATCATACCCCATTAAATGCCATACTGCCAAGTGGGACTGGTGCTCTGTACTGTCTTTTGGTGACAGCACGAAGGAGGGGCGCATGGAGCGGAAACTCGAGATTACATACGCTCCCACCGGCCTGCCGGAGGCATCGCTGCCGATTCGTTGCCGGTCGGTGAGCCGTTCGGTGCTGCCGCCGGGGGAGCGCAGCCAGTTCGTGGCCAAGGAGTACTGGCATGCCTCGTGGGTGACAGCCGGGCGCGGTGTACTGCGGCTGACCGGGGAGGATCTGCCGGTGCGCGCCGGAGACTGCCTCGTCGTGCCGCCGGATACCCGAAGGCAGGCCAGCGCCACCACCGCGGCGCTGGTCAGTCGCGGGGTCTCCTTTGTCGGTCCCGCTGTCTGCAGGGTGCTGGCCGGTTTCGGGATCGAAGGTGTATTCCGGCGGGCGGGGGTTGCCTGCCCGGAAACGGAGCTGTTGCGGCTGGAACGGGAAATCTGCGACCTCTCGCGCAATGGCCTTTGCGTGGCGTCGGCCACCCTCTACCAGGCGCTGGCGCTCTCCTTCGCCGGTGGCCGGGGCGGGGCGGAGGCAGCGCCGCCCCTGGTGCGTGAGGCCCTTGGCCTGATTGCCGGGCACCTGAGCGACCCGGCGCTCAACGTTGACTGGCTTGCCCGTCGCGTGGACAGCCATCGTTCGCACCTGTCACGCTGCTTCAAGGCTCACACGGGACTGGCGCCTTCGGCCTTCATCCAGCAGCGGCGTCTGCAGCAGGCCATGCAGGCGCTGGCCGGTGGTCGCTGCCCGGTCGGACAGATCGCCCGGGCCTGTGGTTTCGAGAGCCCGGAATACTTCTGCCGTGTCTTTCGGCGCGAAGTCGGCCAGACACCGGGGAGCTTCCGCCGTGATGCCCGGGGCTGAGCCGGTTCACGCTGATTGGCCCGCTCAGTCCTCCTTCGACGGATGAAGCTCAGATCCGGACGCGTCTCCCTTTGCGGGGGCGGGGGCTGCGGGGGCAGAATGTGAGGACAGGACTTGAGGAAGAAGATCTCGGCCCGGCGGGCCGGCATACACGCCAAGAGGGAAATGTCAGATGACAAGAAGAACCTGCTTCATAGCATTCGGAATCCTGACTGCTCTTCTCGCAGTTGCTCTCTATTCAGTCATCAGAGTTCATGAACATCTGAACTGCACCACTCATGAGCACAGGAAGTTCGAGGCCTGTGACAACATCACTGTATTCACGCAGGAGGGCGGGGCGGCATACTGGGGTGGACGTCCTGCCGCGGATACGAGAGCATGCATGAACTCCTGGAATATCCCCGATTGGCTGGAACAAGAAGTGCGGAAGCGAGACACGAAATGCGTGTACTGTGGGATTCGGCTGCTTGATCACAGGCACAATCTACGGCATGTCGTTCCCGACATCGCCGCAGCGGCGCAGGAAGTCCGCGTAGGACTTCTGGCTCACCGCCAGGTTCCGCCGGTACGAGACGTTCCCGATCAGGCTGATCAGCGGCTGGCGGCGGCCCCAGATGCTGCTCCAGACCCGGGAGAAGATGCGCGGCAGGGAGTAGAACCTCCGGTCGCAGGCGATCATCTCGTCCATAATCTGCCGCGCGGACAGGTGCTTGTACCTGGCCACGGGTAAGGTCAGCGTGTAGTACTTCCAGTCGTCCGGGAAGTTCTCGAGCGCGATGCGGTCCTCGGCCTTCATCCGATCCCACTGGCGGGTGCCCGGCAGGGGCGTCAGGAACAGCACGTTCAGGTTGTCCAGGCCGTAGCCGATGGCCACCTCGGCGATGTGCTCGCCGATGCCCGGCTCGTCCACGTCCAGGCCGATTATGAACGACCCCACGACCAGTATCCCGTGCCGCTGTATGCGCCGCACCGAGGCGCGGAAATCCCGGCCCTTGAGGATGTTGAACTTCTTGCCGATCTCCGCCAGTCCCTCGGGCGAGGGGGACTCGAAGCCGACAAAGACTCCCCGGCACCCGGCCTTTGCCGCCAGCTTCAGCAGCTCCTCGTCGTCGGCAAAGTTGATGGTGGCCTGGGCTATCCACTTCTTGCGCAGGTCGGCCTTCGCCATGGCGCGGAAGAGATCCTTGGCCCGGGCGATGTGGTCCGGGCTGATGCCGATGAGGTTGTCGTCGACGACCAGAACGTGCTTCTCTCGGATCGACTGGAATTCGCGCACCACGTCCGGTACGGGGCGCTGCCGGTAGTGCGCCCCGTTGAACGCCGTAACGCTGCAGAACGTGCAGTTCAGCGGACAGCCGCGCGTGGTCTGTATGGCTCCGAATGCGTACTCCCCGGACAGCAGATCGTGCCGGGCGGGCGGGATCTTATCCGGGTCGGCCAGCTTCCCGTCGTATCGGGGCTCCAGACGGCCGTTCCGCGCGTCCTCCAGGAGCCGCCCCCAGACGCCCTCGGCCTCCCCGGTGACCACTGCGTCGGCGTGGAGCGTCGCCTCTTCCAGGCACATGGTCGCGTGGATGCCGCCCATCACCACGGGCACGCCCAGCTTCCGGAAGTGGGCGGCCACCTCGTAGGCCCGCCCCGCCTGCGAAGTGAAAGCTGTAACACCCACCAGATCCGGTCGGGGCAGTTCGGCGTAATCCGGCGCGCCGAGATTCTCGTCGATGATGGTGACTTCCCACTCCGGCGGGGTCATGCCCGCCAGAAGCATGAGCCCCAGCGGTTTCCACACGCGGTAGCGGTTCCAGCGGCTCTCGCGGACGTGGACAATGCTTACCAGCGGGTTGGAGGGGTTGACCAGGTACAGCTTCATGGTCCGTGTCCACCTGCCGACGATGGTGCTGCCGGTGCCCTGCTCACACTACCACCACCTGATTCTTGCCGTTCCTCTTGGCCCTGTAGAGGGCGTGATCCGCCCTCTCCACGAGCGCGTGCGCGCAGGTCGTGTCCTGGCCGCAGGCGGCCACTCCGGCGCTTATCGCCAGCGAGCCGCCGGCGGCCCTTATGGCCGTAGCCCCCGCCCTGATGCGCTCCGCGATTTCGGCCGCCCCGCGCGCGTCGGTCAAAGGCAGGATGACTGCGAACTCTTCGCCGCCGTAGCGACAGCACACGTCCGAGTCCCTGGACGAGTTGCGGATGACGGCTGCCAGTTCCGTGAGCACCCGATCCCCTTCCTGGTGCCCGGCCTGATCGTTCACCGCCTTGAAGTCGTCGATGTCCAGCAGGATCAGCGACACGACCGTGCCGTGCCGGGCGTAGGTCTTCAACTGCACTTCGAGAATCTCGTGGCAGCTGGTGTGGTTGAAGAGCCCGGTCAAGCCGTCGCGCATCGAGCCCTCGACGATCCGGGCGATGTGCTCCTCGTTGATCAGCGTCGGTGACCGGACGTTGCCCCTGAGGTTCGCGAGGTAATCCAGTGCGGCAACGACTATCTGCACGTTTCTGTTCAGCGCCTTCGACATCTCGTACTTGTGCCGGATTATCTCTTCCCACATCTCCCCCGCGACTTCCGGAGGGAAGTACTGGTGAGTGATCGCGTACAAGACGTCTGAGAAGAACAGCTCTCCGCGATTCTCCCGGAAGTCGGAGAGCAGGGACTCCTCGGCCGCGGTCAGCGGCCGATCTCCCGCGAACGCCGATACCAGGCTCACGGACAGCGCGTCGTGCGCGAGGATCCCGCGCAGTCTGTCGGCATCGGTCTCGTCCCGCGATTGGGGGCTTCCCGCCGAGCTGTGCACTGCCGTCGTTCTCCCGTCTCTGTTCGCGGGTCCTGGATGCAGGGGACTCCCCGCCCCGCGGAGGCGTCCGTGCCGCCCCCCGCCGGCCAGGAGGGCCGAAGAACAGCGTCTGACAGCCGACATGCCGATTATGCTGCGGCCGGCCGGCCGGTCAAGTGGTCCGCGTCGGAGTCTCGGACTTCGGCAGGCAGCACGCACAGTGCGCGCGAATCGAGCCAAGGCACTTGCCGCAGTACCTGGCGGAAGTCATGATGTTCGTGTAGTCTCAGCCCACCCCGTCCGGAGAGAATCCGTGGTTACCCGCGCAAATCCCGAGAGGCGCAGGCTGTTCCGGATGATCATCCCCAAGTACCCCGCATTCAACATCTACAACCACGTCGCCAAGAAGACCACCGCGCTGGGCCCGATCTGAGTGGCGACGACCATAAGCAGGATGCCCGGCTGGGACGTGGAGGTCATCGACGAGGACTACTACCGCTTCCCCGGGTCCATCGACGATCAGGGCTCGCCCGATCACGCCGAGTTGCAGTCACGGCGCGCGGCCGATGCCGTGGGCCTCTACGGGGGGCTGTCCTGTACGGTGCCGCGGCTCAACCGCGTCCTGTTCGGAAGCTCCACCGATCCTGTCATGCAGCCCTCCGGTCTTCGCCTGACGGCTTCGCTCCGACACGCCGGCGGTAGGACTTCAATTATCCGCCCAGCCGTGTCCTGCACCGGACCGGTCCGCTCGCAGGCTGACTGTCCACGGCGGGGTCGATCAGTTCGTTGCCCAGACCCTGATGGTTTAGTCCTTCGTGATAGTGGGCGACGTACTCCGAGATAACAGTCGGCTGAATAATCGAACAGGACGGGGCAGGACCGGGGTTCACCTTGAACGGAGATCCAAGCTGGAGAGAATCGGGGACGAGGCACATGGGCAGGATGGTTCGGAAGCGCCGTCCGGGAGATGTCGACTCGGGCTTCGCCCGACCGGTGCGCTCCGCGTTGGAGATCGGCGATGAAACGCGTTCTGGTACTGGATGGCACCGCATCCCCGCATCACCTCACGCAAAGGGGTCTGAAACTGCTGGAGAAGCAGTGCGAAGTGATACACTTGAGTCGGGACGGTGAGCCTCCCGAGTCGGTCAGAGCCCGGGTTCAAGATCATCTCGCGAACGTGGACGCCGTGCTGCTCAGCCCCTGGAGCGGTTTCCCCTTTGCCCTGACACCCGAACACCTGGATCGAGCAAGGCAACTCAAGGTGATTGCCGGCAATTTCGACTACCAGTTCCCGAAATGGGTCAAGCTCCAGGACCTGCATGATCGGGACATATGCCTGGTGGATACATCCAGAAGCATGACACCTTCCGTGGCGGAATTCGCCTTTGCGATGACGCTGGCGATGCTTCGTGACATTCCGAACCTTGCCCAACGTATGCGCGAAGGCAAGTGGAGGCCGAAACTGGAGTGGAACGCAACCCGACAGGATCACTTCGTTCAGGGTGACTTGCGGGGAAAACGGGTCGGCCTGGCAGGCTTCGGCACGATCAACCGTTTCTATGCTCAGTTCTGCAGGCCTTTTGACTGCCGCATCGTGGCGTATGATCCCTATCTGCCGGATGAAGTGTTTTCCAGACACGGTGTAGAGAGAATGCAGAGCATGGAAGGCGTAGCCGCGGAGAGCGAGATCTTCTCCGTGGGGATTCCGCCGGCCCCTCATACGGAACGTGTTGTTTCCCGGGAGGTCATCATGGCGCTTCCCGCCGGCAGCCTCTTTGTGCTGGTAACGCGCATGTTTGTTGTCGAGCAGGATGCTTTGTGGGAACGGGTCCGCGACAATCAACTGAGGGTGGCCCTCGACGTTTTCATGCCGGAACCGCCTGAACCCGACGCGTGGTTCAGGACCCACCCGAACTGCCTGCTTACGCCGCACATGGCGGGCGGCCCGTTCTACTGTCACGAACGCTGCTTCTTCTCGGCGTGCGAAGACGCTCTGGCGGTTCTCAACGACGAAGCGCCGGAATACGCGGCTACGCAGAACGATGTTGATTGCTATGCGGGAGAACCAGCGCCCTTCTGATCAGGCAGACTGAGGCCGCGGGAACCCACGGCCTCGGAACCGGGATGCTTCCCCGGGACCTCGGAGCCCGCAGCCCGGCGCCGGGAGCGGTCCGCCACCGCGAGCGCCACCAGCAACAGGCCGGTGCCGTGGAGCGAGCGGGCAGGCACATCCATCTCGAAGTGATGGCGCGGAATCCTGCTATCGCCCGGCAGCGCCGGGTCCGAAGCAAACGATGCAGCCCCCTCGCGTTGACGCGATCAGGTGTCCGTTGGCGAAGGCCACGCCGTCACGCACGCACGACCCCTTCTGTTCTTTGGGCTTGAGGGTCTGGCGCTTCGCGAAGCTCCGCCTGTCGTAGATCGTGTACAGAGACCTCCCGCCGGCAACCACGTAATGATGCGCCGCGACGATGACGCTGCCTTTCGCAAGGTCTGCCACCTTCGATTTCTCCAGGCGACGTTCCCAGACGAGCGCGCTCCTGAAGCCGGCGAAGTCATAGATGCCCTTGTTGGTGCGGTACAGAAGCCCCTCGGGGTATTTGTCGGAGGCGTTCGTATCCAGAACCGGCGCCTCCCCCCACCCGGCGTCCAGGGACCTGTACCCCCAGAAGTTGCCGGTTGACTTGCCGAAGGAAGGCCCTTCCTTCGGATTGCGGAAATACGACTTGCCCTTTTCCCTCTTGAAGAGCGCGGGGTTGTCCTGGTGCAACTGGCGCCCGTTCTCCTGGAGATAGACCTTGTACGGCTGGCCCAACCCGGCCAGTTCGTTCACGCCTCCGGCAAAGACGTACTTCTTTCCCCCAAGAGCAACGGTCGTGCCGCCTGCCGTATTCGTCAGGCCGGGTCTCCACTGAAGATGGAAATTGGAGCGTTGCTGGCTGTCGCCTCGATAGGCAAACCACTTGATCTTCCCGGTCTTTCGATCGATGCCGCCGGGGGGGCGCAGACCCTGAGGTATGAAGAGCGTATCCCCGTTCGCCGCCAGAGTGCCCCAGGGCGTCATGCCAAATGGGGATGCCCCGGTCAGGGCCACTGTGTAGCCCTTCACCTTCTTCGTGGGCATGAACTCAACAGCTCGTCCCGCCTTGTCGTGGCCCCACACGATCTCGCCGGTCCGTGCCTTCAACGCATAGGTGAATACGCGATCACCGGTCGCCAGGCCTGCATAGAAGTAGGCGATCCCATCCTCGAGGACCACACCGCCGCTCACGGGCCAGACCGAGCGGGGCTTGCCGAGAAACAGCATGTACCTGTGGTGTGGCGCGCCTCTGAACCGCCAGATCAGTTTGCCGTTGTCCCCCCGCAAGCAGTACACATGCCCGTCCATCGACCCTACGTACACCCGACCCCGCCACCAGGTCGGTGAGCGCATGACGATGCCGCCGGTGGTGTACTTCCAGACCTGGGCCCCCGTGTCCATGTTCAAACAGTAGACGCTGTGATCCGATGAACCGACGTAGATCTTTCCGTGCGCGGCAATCGGAGGCGTCAACCGGCCACTGAGCCTGGAAACCCACTTGTTCTTCAATGGCAGCTTGATGTCGGCGGGTGTGATGCCGCTGTGAGCCGAGTCATGTCGGAACGCGGGCCACCCTTCGGGATCGGGAGCTTCCGGCAATTCGCGTCCCCAGGCTTCTCCCTTCTCGAGTTGTTCGGGGCCCACCGCGGCGCGGAAGGCCTCCCCCGGCATGGGAGCCAGGGCTACGGCCCGTTTGATGCTCAGATCGCAACCACACCCCGTAGGCGGGCAGAGCACGCGGCCGTTTCCCGCGATCACGCCGGTATCACAATCCGGACGACAGATGCCGTCGTAGTACGGAAAAGCCTCCGCGTCCGGATCCCCGAGGGCATCTACGTTGCCTATGACCAGGCCCTTGTAGTTCCCGAAGACGCAGTGCGTTGAGCCCGAAATACCATAGCAGCGCACATAACCCAGGATGGGGTGACTGGATGGCGTAATCATCTTGGGGTGCGCAGGATCGCAGAAGCTGCTTTTCTTCCCAAGGAACTTGCCGGTTGCCACATCTGTGGCTCCGAAAGACCCCACGTAGTACGCTTCGTCTTTCTTGAACTTGACGTGGCTGAGACCGCCGAAGAGGTAGTTCTTCCCCGCGATGAGGTTTCCGCGTACGCGCCGCCTTGCCGGCTGACCGTCTGAGCCGTTGTATGCCGTGCTGCCGGACATGATCCAGTTCTTGACCGGCCAGTACCGCAGGTTGCCGCGCCCGGCCTTCGGCACGTCCCAGACCTCGGCACCTTTCCGGAGATCATAGGCCCGCAGAGATTTGTCGCAGCAGGCCAGGAATACGCGCTGGCCGCCTATGACCATGGCGTTTGCGGGAGAGGCCGGTGTTCCCCTCCAGAGTACAGTCCGGTCCGCCGGATTCATGGCAACGAGTTCATGCGTGCTGAAGCCCTTGGGTTTCCTGCTCAACCCGGCAACGAGAATGCCTGAATCGCAAGCGAAATAGGTCCACCTCACCATCTCCTTGCTGACTTCGTTCGGCAATGCATGCCAGACAACCTCTCCGTTGAGCGCCGACAGACACTTCAATACCTTGCCGTCCACAAGGAAGACATGATCGCCCACCACGACCAGACCGTGCCCCTTGCTGCTCTCCAGCTTCCTGTCCCACAACAGGCTGCCGTTGTAGCCGCTGAATGCCTGGATGCGCTGCGGGCCCCTTTGATCCCGGAGGCCGCCCCAGCGTAATACGAACAGGCCCGATGACATAGCCTGGAGATTTCCCTTGCCGACACTCGTTGACGGCCCGCAGACGAAGGCGAGCGTGAAGGGGCACCTGGCAATGTCGTCATCAACCGCGACACGGTTGTGCGCGTTGCCGTTGATGTTTCCGGCGAAGCCCAGGCCCCGCGAGAATCGCACGGCGTGACTCCAGTCCCCCATGCCGGCGGGACGCGCCTTGACGAGCTTTATCCATGACCCGTTCGAATTGACGGATTCGGCGCTCACGCCCATGGTCTTCAGGCGCTTCGCCAGATCTTCGGACAGGAGCGAAGGCCCGCCGGAGGCGGCAGAACTGCCGATCATGGCTACGCCACCGGGAGCGAGGACGCGGCAGATTTCGCTCCAGGGCGCCTTGTCCAGACCCTTTCCGCTGAGATTGCCGCGTACGATCAGGTCGACGAAGTGGTCGGGAAAAGGAAGCACGCCCGAGCCGCCTTTCTCGACATGGATTCGCAGACCGTAGGTCCCGAAGCGGCGCAGGGCCTTGCGGGCTCTTCCGACGCGTTCGTCGCTCGACTCAAACGCGTGTACGTAGAGCGAGGTCTTCTGGACCAGTGCCTGGCTCAGCAGGCCCGAGCCGCATTCCAGGTCCACGCAGAACCCCTTGGGGCGCTCGAGGTGTTTGACGATATCCGCAGCCGCTTTGCTTTCGGGCTGTTCGTCGCCGACCACGGGTCTCTCCGCTTCCGGCCGGGACGGTTGCTGCGCGGCCGCAACAGAAGGCCCGCGGAAGATGGCCATCAGTGCCAGAACTGCGACCACACGCCTCGACGCGCGCGACATCTCCACGGCTTGCCTCCCCTGCTCCTGCAGGAACGCTGCCTGCGCTACTCCGGCTTCTGGTCTTTCCGCGCCTTCACGTCCTCAATCATCTGTTGCCAGTACCTGGCGAGGAAGGGCGGATTCTTCATACTGTCCAGTATGTAGGAACGATCAGCGCGGGAAAGATCCAGGACGGACGTGATCATCTCCTCCTGGCTGAATCCAGCCTCAGCCAGCGGTATACCGTTCGGCTCGCGCACGAATGATGAACCGCTGGAGGTCTGCTTGCCATCGGGCGACTCACCAATGGTGTTGGCGACGCAGTGGAAGATCTTCGAGTTCGGCCCAACAGGCTGCTGAGCGCGGCCGGAGGTGCGCTTCCAGCAGACGGCTTCGATCTCGTCCGAGCTGCAGGACGGCTGGAAGAGAATCTTCGCGCCGGCCATCGCGGGAATGCGATAGAGCTCGGGATGCCGTCCGTCACGGCAGATGACGAGCGTGCAGAGCACACCGTCGATCTCGAACAGCGAAAGCTTGTCGCCGCCACGGCAGTATTTCATCTCGTCCCGCCCGGCCATGTTCACCTTGGCGTACTCATGCACGATATCTCCTTTCGGATCGATAACGTGCGCCAGGTTCAGGAAGCGATCCGTCGTCTTCTGAATCGTTCCGGCAATGACCCAGATGTTGTTCTCACGCGCGGCCGCGCGCGTTTTCGCCAGTGCGTCCAGGACGGCCGCCTGGTCCAGCTCCAGGACGAACGGGAAGTAATAGCCTGTCAGGTTCGCCTCCGGAAAGAGGGCAACCCGACTCCCTGAGTCGGCGGCCGACCTGATGTAGTGCAGTGTCCGCTGGAGATTGAACTCCAGTGATCTGGCCCAGTGCATCTGGATGCACGAAACCTGAAGTGTGTCTGTCATTCTGAAGTTCCCTCCCTCATGAGACAGCCGGCCTGCCCCCGAGCCTCGTACACCCGCCTGGCCCGGGCCCGCACTTCCCCGGTGGCTTCAGCCCCTTCCCAGGGCCAGGACCGCGGTGCGTCGCGGCAGAATCGTAACCTCGCAGCTCAGGCGCGAGCCGCTGCGCCTCACGTTTCTGAGGCCCGCGTCCTTCAGCTCCTCGAGGGTCACCTTCCTGCGCCCGGCACCCAGCGCGGCGAGGTCGATGCTGAGATTCGACTTGCGCGCGGTCTTGCCGAGGTTGCGGACCGCGAAGTAGAGCCGGCCGGGCTTCCTGCCGAAGCGCTCGACCCACAGCCCCTTGGCGCGGGCG
>Ga0272442_10002361_pt1 | contig 27506 bp, 29 predicted proteins | sample SSMForm2O_FD_200262 | JGI IMG/M metagenome (GOLD analysis project Ga0272442, IMG submission 200262) | Marine sediment archaeal communities from Little Sippewissett salt marsh, Falmouth, MA, United States - SSM-Form-2O | ecosystem: Environmental > Aquatic > Marine > Wetlands > Sediment ... | reverse complement strand
GTATTATCTAGGCCCCAGGTTAGAATACAGGCTATTTCAATATTACTTCTCGCTGTTGCAAAAGCTTTTTTGATTGATGTTTGGGAATTAGAGACTATTTATAGAGTAATTTCATTTATCGTACTTGGAGTAATATTGTTGCTTGCTTCTTTTCTTTACTCTAAATATAGAGACGAGATCAAAAAGATAGTTGCTGATTAATAATCCTTTATTTTAGTTTCCAATAACTTTAAATATGTGTTTTTCATTTCAATAATATGCCTGATAAAAGGTTAATAGACTATATAACAAAAGAGGAACTAGAAGGATATACTCCTAAACAACTAAGAGATCATTTAGTTAAACAAGGATGGAAGCCATTAGATGTAGATGAAGCCTTGAAGGCAGTAGAGATGTCTAAAAAAGCAAAGAAACTAAAACCTGCTCCTAAACCAAATACAGTAGTTAAGCCAAAGCCTGCTGTTAAGTCTATTACTAAACCTATGACTAAGGAGATAAAAGCCCAGGGTTATACTAAATCAGTTATACCTAAATCTAAGTCTTCTGTAAATCCTGTTAAACCAAAACCTATTGCTAAGACAGTTGCAAAGCCTGTTGCTAAACAAACTAATGTGCTCCCTAAACCAAAGCCTGCTGCAAAACCTGTCATAGTTCAGGGTGGAATTAAAAAAAGAAATCCTTGGATTGTTTTATTGTTAAGTATTATAACATTCGGCATATATACTATATACTGGCTTGTATCAACAACATTGGAATTAAAGAATAGTACAAAATCAGCTCCAAATCCTAAGCTTTTATGGTTATTATTGATACCTTTTGTTAATATAATCATACTTATCATGTATTATTGGAAATATTCTAGTGCTATTAATGAACTAACTGGATTCAGCAAAGCAGGATTATTTGTATTATGGATTTTCTTAAGTCCTGTAGCAATTGTTCTATCTCAAATGGAATTAAATAAGAAAGTTATGTAAAATGAAATGGAATGCATTTGATCTAATATCTCTAACTTTTGATAAAACAAAACAAAGAGTTTTTCCTTTTAAGTTTAAGGAGTGGTTTAGACTGGGTATTATCTCTCTTTTAGCTGGGAATGGTAATACTAGTTTTAATAGTAGTTGGGGGGGAAATAGCGGGGGAGGAAATAGCGGGGGAGGATTAAATTTTGAAGATTTAAAACAGAAGATAAGAGAAGGAATAAACAAATATTGGGGAATAGGGGCTTTGATATTTGGTGTATTTTTTATTCTTGGTGCCATATGGAGTTATATACAAAGTGTTTTTCAATTTATACTTGTAGAAGCTGTAATAAATAAAGAAGCTAGGTTCACATTTAAAAAGAATAGTTCAAAAGGAGCTTCTTTATTCTTATTTAGATTTTTTATATCAATAATTACTCTTATTGTCATTGGAGGTTTAGTTGCACCTTATATTTATCATTTTATGAATGCTAATCCTATTATACAATCAGTTGGAATCCCATATATTATTTTTTCAATTATAGCTTTGATAGTTTATTTGATTATCCTGTTCATTTTATTTTTGTTTCTCTATGATCTTGTTGTTCCTTATATGTATGCTAAGGGTACTAATACAATATATAGTTTGAAGAAAATATGGGAGAATATAAGAAAGAATAAAACAGAAACATTTGTATATTGGATTGCCAGATTGGTTATGGGTGTTGCAGTAGGGATAATCGCAGGGGTCATAGGTCTTTTGCTTGGATTAATCTTTTTGGTTATTGGAGGAGTTATATTGGGGATAGGGGCTATGATTTATAGCTTGATAGGAGGGAATATTATCCTTATTATATTGGGAATTGTGATAATTTCTGTTTTAATCATTGTATTTATGTTAGCTCTAGCTACTATTGTAGCTCCTCTAACTGTATTTGTAAGACTTTTTGGATTATTTAATTTTGAGAAATTAACTGGAATTAAAATATTGAGAAATTAATGTGAAAGGAGGTATTATGAAATGATTTTTTTACAAGAACTTGCTGGGATGGGTGATCTTGGTGGAATGGGTCCTGAGGCTCTTATTGCTGCTTTTGCAGCTTATGCTGCTATAGCTTCAATTATAGGTTTAATTTTATGGATCTATATGTCTTTAGCATATATGGCTATAGGTAAGAAAGCAGGCTTAAGTATGCCTGGGTTAGCATGGATACCTGGAATTGGACCTTTAATAATAACTTTTCAAGCTGCAAAGATGCACTGGTGGCCATGGTTGCTTTTGATTGGTATGGTTATACCTTTTGTTAATGTAATAGCAAACATTGCGTTCACAGTATATGTGGTTATATGGAGCTGGAAGATGTTTGAAGCAATTAATAAACCAGGATGGTGGGCAATATTATTGCTTATACCTGTACTCAATCTAATTATGATTGGAATTGCTGCTTGGTCTAAGAATTAAATTTCTTTTTTTCTTATTTTTTTCTTTTTATTTTTTAGATATAAGAAAGAACTATAAAAAATTAAAAAATAAATCTTTTTTTAAAAAGAAGATTATCTATCTTCTCTTTTTTTAACTTCAAATTTGCATTCGTCATTTGAACATTTCCATTTTTCAAAGACATCTTCTTTGAATGAAAATGGTAACAAATATCCAGTTCCGCATTTAGGACACTTTGGTAATACACAATTATCTTCTGCCATTTTAATCACGCCTCCTTACATTTTTATTTTTATTTAGTAGTTTGGATTAATGTAGATATATAAAGGTTTGCAAATCTTTATATATTAATTTATTCTTTTTTATTTATGAATAAAAGAGGAATAGCACCATTAGTTTTGATTATTATTGGAGTTGTTGTTGTAGCTGCTTTGGTTGGAGGAATCTGGTATTTTGCTATTGATAAGGAGGATGGAGGAGATGTTGGAAGAGTTGATAATGGAAATGGGGAGGAGTATGCTCCTGATTATGGGTCTGAAGAATCAGCAGATGTAAAATTGTTATGCTCAGGAAGCAGACTATGTTCAAATAATGAATATACTACAACAGTTTATTGGGATCGTGAAGACAGGTGTAATAGAGTTAAGCTTGATGATGAGAGCAAGAGGAAACTTGAAAGTGCTATAAGGGAAAGAGGTTATGCTGGTTTTGATGAGATTAGTGATTTAACATGTTTAGAAAGATTATGGTTTAGCAACCTTAATCAATTAAAATTAGGTGATAAAGGATCATTAGATGGTTTATCTAGTCTAGTAAATTTAAAAGAATTAGGCTTGCTTCAGGGATCTATTAAGGATGTTTCTGCCTTGTCTAGTTTGACAAATCTTAAGTCTTTGGATTTAACTAAAAATATTGATGTCTCTGATTATTCTCCTATATCTAGTTTAACAAGCCTAAAAAAATTCCGTTCAGGTACAAGTTTTATTGATGATATTTCTTTTTTATCTGGTTTGACAAATCTAGAGGATTTGGATTTATATGATAATAAGATTGTTGATGTTTCTCCATTATCTGGATTAACAAATCTAAAGGAATTGGATTTGGGAGCAAATGATGAACTTACTGATGTTTCTTCTTTGTCTAGTTTAAAAAACTTAGAAGAATTATCCTTAAATCCGGGAAATGTTCCAAGTGATAATTGCAAGGTTCTACAAGCAGAATTACCTAATACAAATATAATCCACAAGGATTGTTAGATTAAAACAGCCTTAATTCTTCGGATTCCTGCTGCACTACTTTCTTCTTTTTTTATCTTGAATTTACCTAGCTCTTTTGTGTTTGAAACATGAGGGCCTGTACATATTTCTTTTGATATCTGTTTTTTTCCATCCATGATCGTGTAAACACTTACTACATCAGGATATTTTGCTCCAAATTCTGCTTGAGCTCCACTCTTTATAGCTTGTTTGAGAGGCATTTCCTCTTTTGTTACATCTAGTTTTTTCTTTATTATACTATTAATCCAGTCTTCAATCTTCTTTTTTTCATCTTCTGTAAGTTTTCTGTCAAAATTAAAATCAAATCTTAATCTTTCTGGATTTATATTTGAGCCTTTTTGAACAATATCTTTGCTTAAGATTTCTCTCAGAGCTTGATTAAGAAGATGAGTGGCTGTGTGAAGTGCTTTGGTTTTTTCAGATTGGTCTGCAAGTCCTGATTTGAATTTGCCTTCTGCTGCTGTTCTTGATAATTCCTGATGTTTTTTTAGTTCTTTTTGAAAACCCTTTGAATCGATTTTGATCTTGTTTTCTTTAGCTAATTCCTCAGTCATTTCAAGAGGAAATCCGTATGATTGGAAAAGAAGGAAAGCTTCTTTTGCTGATATCTCTTTATTTTCAGAAAATTTTTCAAATTCTTTTAATCCTTTTTCAAGAGTTTTCTGAAATCTTGTTTCTTCTTTTTTTAGTTCTTCTGTAATAAGATTTTTATTTAGATTGTAATCTGGATAAATGGGAAATACTGATTTTGCTATTTCTGCTGTCGCATCCATTTCAAGGATTTTTACACCTAGGTTTCTTAGTTCTCTTACTGCTCTTCTTATTAGTCTTCTTAATACATATCCTCTTTCAAGATTTGAAGGGAAGACATTATTGTTTATTATGAAACAAGAGGCTTTGATATGATCTGCAATTATCCTCATAGATCTTTCATTTCCTTTATAAGATTTTTTTGATATTTTTTCTATCTGCTTAATTATTGGTTGCCAGATAGATGTTAGATAGTTATCATCATATCCTTGTAGGATAGCCAGAGTTCTTTCTACACCCATTCCTGTATCTACATTTTTTTGTTTTAGTTCCTCAAAACCTGTTTTTGTTTTGTTATATTGCATAAAAACATCATTCCATATTTCAATATCTTTGATGAACATCTCTGTATCAGGACCACATGGACCAGTAGTTCCTGCAGGGCCCCACCAATTATCTTTTTTTCCTAGAAACCTAATTTTTTTGATTCCTAAAGACTTCCATATAGATGCTGCTTCTTGGTCTTTAGGAGCATCTTTATCTCCTTTAAAGCAGGTTACAGAAAGTTCTTTTTTAGGAATTTTTAATGCTTTTGTTAGAAATTCAAAACTAAGTTCTATTGCTTCTTTTTTAAAATAATCTCCCAAACTCCAATTGCCAAGCATTTCAAAAAAAGTATGATGGCAATTATCTCCTACTTCATCTATGTCTGTTGTCCTTATACATTTCTGGACATTGCAAAGTCTTTTGCCTAAAGGATGGGGTTGGCCTAATAGATAAGGAACAAGAGGATGCATGCCTGCTGTTGTGAATAAAACAGTTGGATCATTTAAAGGAACTAAACCCGAGTTAGGTATCTCCTTATGACCCTTACTTTGAAAAAAATCAATATATTTTTTAATTAGTTCTTGCCTGTTTTTCATATTTTAAGTAGAAGGAAAGTGTTTAAAAATTTAACCTAATCTGGCTAGTTTTTCTTTAATAGCTTTTAATTCTTCTTCTATGCTATCTTTCTTTTTAGTTTTCTTTGATTTTTTAGAAGATTTTTTTGGAAGTATCTCTTCCTCCTCCTCCATCATTTCTTCTTCTTCTTCTAAATCCTTTGGAATTTCAATATCTTTTGGAAACTCCATTTCTATTTTTGATATTGTTGTTCTTATAGTAGCCAATTCTTTTTTTATTTTGTTTCTTAATATAAGGTCTTTCTTTCTTAATGTTTTATAAGACTTCATATGCTTCATTATATTTAGTAAACTCATCTCAGAAAGAAGGACGTCTTTTTTTGAAGCAACTGCTTCATTATAACCTAATCTTACATGAACACTTCCCATTTGAAATTAATCTAAACCTATTTTATTGAAAAGAGAATCATCAATATTTCCTACTCTAGATTTAATAAGTCTTATCTCCTGATCCCATGCATCTAGTTCTTCATCTTCTTTTGTTTTGATTTCTCTTAATTTTTCTAATGATTCTTCCACATCCTTAAGTTTTTCTTTAATTTTTTTGAAATTTTCAACAGCTCCTTGAAATTTATCTATTTTTACAAAAATAGGTTCAGCTGATTTGGTTATAGAAGTAGGTTCAGACATCTCTACTGTTCTTTTTTCAATAGGCTCTACAGTAGTCGGTTTTGGACTAGGAAATTCAGGCAATTTAGTAGAATCAGATTCTTCAGGAAGAGGAGGTAATCCTGGTGAAGCAGGAAGAGGGGGCAATTCTTGCTTTTTTTCCTCTTTTTTTCTTTTAAATAATCCCATAAATCTAAATCTTGAAAATAGTATAAATAGCTATGCATAAATTATATAGTGGTAACATTCAAACCGAAAGGTATTTATTACCCCTCTATCCTAATTCTAAAAGATAAAATGCAGGTAAAGCTTCTTAAAAAGATAGTAGGGCATGTTGCAGGAGAAGAATCCATTAAAATTGTTGACTTATTATATGGTAAAAAAGATATAAATGAGTTTTTGATAGCTAAGAAACTAGGCTTAACTATAAATCAAACAAGGAATCTATTGTATCGGCTTTCTAATCTAGGGATATTAAGTTCAATAAGAAAAAAAGATAAGAGAAAAGGATGGTATATCTATTTTTGGACATTGGATATTCTTAAGTCTCTAGAGATCTTAGAGGAAAAGATAAGCTTAGAGATAGAGCAACTTGAGAACAAATTGAGAAATAAAAAGACAAAAAGGTTTTATTCATGTAAGATATGTGGGGTAGAGGTTAATGAAGAAACCGCTTTATTAACTAACTTTATATGCCCTGAATGTGGAGAGGTCTACGTGTTAACAGATACAACTAAGAATGTAGAGAGTATTTCAAAAGAGATAGATAAATTAAAAAGAGAGTTAACCTTTATTACTAGGGAAAGAGAAGAAGAACAAGGAAAACAAGAAAAGAAATTATCAAGAACCATAAAGAGAATAGAAAAGAAAAAGAAGGACGAAAGGAGAGCCAGGGCAGCTAAGAGAAAAAAAGAAAGAGAAAAAGAAAAAAGGAAACTTGAAAAAAAGAATGGAAAGAATAAAAAGAAAAAAGATAAGAAAAAACCAAAAAAGAAGGTAAAGAAGATATTAAAAAAGAAAAAGATAATTAAGAAGAAGTCTTCTAAGAAAAAATTTAAGAAAAAGAAAAAATGAATTATAGAATCTACACAAAAAGGCATCTAAAAAAAAATGCCTTTGCTTCTTGGTTAGAGAGATTAAGTATCACTAACTTATTGATAATAATTAATATCATAACTTTTATTTTTTTCATAATATTATTGGCTTTTAATATACCTATTAATTATATTGCTATTCAACCAGATGTTTTTATGAGTGGAAGGGCTGTGTGGACATTAATAACTAGTATGTTTATGCATGCTCCTGGTATGATGCCTCTTTTATCTTTTCATTTAATCATAAATATGTTTGTATTATTCCAGTTAGGAAATCTCTCAGAGAAAATAATAGGAAGAAAAAGATTTTTGTGGTTTTATCTTATATCTGGAATATTTGCTAGCCTGCTATTTGTATTTTTAGCTTATTTTTTTGGAAATAGTTATGTTGGAAGTAGAATATTTGGAAGTCCAGATATTCCTGCCTTAGGGGCTTCTGGGGCTATATTTGCTATTGCTGGTTTGTTGATGATATTAATTCCTAAGCTTAGGTTTATGATAATCTTCTTTCCATTTTTTTCATTACCTGCTTTTGTAATGATTCCTTTGGTATTATTTGTAGTATGGATTGCTTCTTCTAGTATTGCTATTGCAGCAGGAACACAGGCTGTTATGGGAAATGTAGCTCATTTTGGAGGATTCTTAGCAGGAGTTTTTTATGGCTTGTATTTGAGATATAAGTATCCAAGGAAAACTAAAGCTTTAAGTAGATACTTCACATAAAGGCCGTATGAAGAAAAAAAAGAGGAAACAAGGATTTTGGAAAAGTAATTATAAGAAAAGTTGGGATTATCTAAGAGATTGTAAGAATTCTTTTATAATAATTATTGGGATTTTTGTTGTATCAATGCTGGCAGGAGGATTGCTTCCTGTTCCAGAGATTATAGGTGTATGGATAAAAAAAACCATAACAGATTTGGTAAATGCAACTGAAGGATTGAATGTATATGGTTTGATTAGATTTATACTTTTTAATAATGGGGGTGTGAGTTTTTTTTCAATTATACTTGGATTCTTTTTTGGAGTAGTTCCTATTATCACAACAATAGCAAATGGTTATATGTTAGGAGTTGTATCAAAAGCAGTTATCATTCAGGAAGGATTTCTTGAATTATGGAGATTATTGCCTCATGGTATATTTGAACTGCCTGCTGTTATCATTAGTTTAGGTTTGGGATTGAAGTTTGGAATGTTTATTTTTCAGGATGATCCAGGAAAGGAGTTTGTTAATCGATTAGTTAGTGGTTTAAGGGTCTTTATTTTTGTTGTTCTTCCTCTTTTGATAATAGCAGCTATTATAGAATCTATATTAATACATTTTTTAGGTTAGAAGCTTTTAAAAACTATAATCTCTACATAATAAAAAGAAAAAGATGGATAGAAAAGCCTTGGTTTTTATTTTAATATTATTTTTAATAAACTTAGCTATAGCAGCTCATACTATTACTACATCTGTAGGAGGGACAAGTTATGATGTCAATGAAGATAGTAGTTTTTTATATAATATAAGTGTTGAAAATGCAGATAGTGTGGAGACAGCTAATATTACTCAGGTTGAAATGACCATTCCTAGTTCTTTTAGTTTTTTAGCAGGCAGTAATGGATCTGACACAACAAATAGTTTTTCGAGCACAAGCACTGTTTTAACATGGAGTAATGACCCTTTGGTTATGAACCTTACTACAAATTACTTCTGGTTTAATCTAACAGCTAGTACTCCTGGAGATTATAATATTACAGTTGTGACAACAAATAGTACTGGAATTTTTTCATCTAATATATCAGTAAGTGTTAATGATACTACAAATCCTTCCATAACTTTTATTGATCCAAGTAGTATGAATAGTTCTAAGCAAGATATGGTGCTTAATGTAACAGCTAGTGATAACGGAGATCTAGACACAATAATATTAAATCTTTATAATATAACAGAAGATGAGATAAATTCTTCAAGTTCATCAAGCTCTCCTTTGTATGCTAATTTTACACAAGGGTTAAGTGAGGGGACATATTATGTAAATGCCACAGCTAATGATACAAATGGGAATATCGTTGTTAGTGATACTATGAACATAACATTAGATAATACTGATCCTAGTATTTCTTTTTCATGTAGTCCTTCTACTGCTAATCTTGAACAAACTGTTACATGTACATGTACAGGTTCAGATAATCTTGATGCAGATCCTTCTGAGAGTTTCACAGAGAATCCAGATACAGATGCTTCAGGAACTTTTACGACAACATGCACTGTTACAGATGATGCTGGGAATTCAGTTTCTTCTGATTTTGAATATAGGGTTAGGTCTGATCCTTCAGGATCAAGTAGCTCAAGTACTACTGATTCAGGTGATTGGGATGCAACTTTTGTTGTTAGTGATGAACAATTCATAGAGGGATATTCTAAGTCTTTAGAAGAAAAAGAGAGACTCAAGGTCAGGGTGGATGGAGAGGAACATTATGTCGGGATTATTGATTGGGATGAAGATAAGGTAGTAATAAATGTTTCTTCTATACCTCAACAAGCAGAATTTAATGTTGGAGATTCTAAGAGATTTGAGGTAAGTAATGATTCTTATTATGATATTCTAGTTACATTAGTAGAAATAGATGCAGATAATGAAGAAGCAAAAATAAATGTAAGGAGTATACATGAAGAGTTTGAAGATAGATCTCAAACTACTATTGCAAATGGAGTAGAGGATACAGGAGATGCAGCAGGAAGTAATGGAGAGACTGGAGAATTGGATGATGAGATAAATAGAGGTAACAAGTCGTGGATTGTATGGCTGATTACAGTAATAATATTAATAGCTATTGTTATTGTTTCATTTGTTCTTTATAATAAGTATAAATCACATCGATATTATCATAGGGGTTATTAGAAGAATTTATTTAATCTAGTCTGTTTTCCATATTCTTTTAACAATTTGGATTGGTTTGTGTAATTTGTAATTGGTTGTTTTATTCTTCCTTGTATGTCTTCTATGGCTTCTTTAATTGTGCTGAATTTTTTTTCTGGATTTTTAAAGGCTTGCCTTGAAGCTTCTCTTAATATGCCTACTCCTAATGGTGTATTGTATGATGGAAGAATCTCTCTTATTACCAGACATGAGCATTGTCTTTTTATTTTTTCAAGATATTCTGTTAACGCCAGTCTGTTTGCATAATAAGCACCAGTGACACTAAATGCATATTTTTTTCTTGGAAAAAAACTTTCATAATCTGTCCATCCGTAGGAAAACCCTGGTTTTCCTAAAAGGTCACCTTTCCTGAAACTTCTTTCCATGACTTCAAAAGACCATTTATCTGGAAGTAATAGGAATTCATAGTGATTGCCTAAGTATTCAGATGTAAATACAGTTATATCTTGTATCTCTTGGAAGTATCTTATTTTTTTTAGTTTTTCTTTGCTTATAGAAGAATCCACAGCTGTTATGCTCCAACGAGTAGGCACTAGTTTTCTCATTGTTCTTCTTCCAAGCAGACCTGCAGAAAGTATCTTGATTATATGTGAGATTTTGGCATGTTTTTGTAATTCCAATATACCTGTTACTGCTTTAAGATCTGTATCCCCTGATATGTAATCTACCTTGGGTTTGATCTTTGGATTTTCTTGTAATCTTACTTTCTCTATAGGGGCTGCATTTGTTATTAATGGGATATTTGAATCTCTTTCTTGATTTGTAAAGATAGGTTTTTTTAATTTGAACTCTGTTGAGATTGACTTATGTGTTAAAGCTACTTCCTGCATTGTTCCTAAGAATCTTGTTGTTTTTTTAATATAGTTTTTAGTTCTACCATAAATTAATTTGTCTCTTAAAGATACTATCTCCTTGATTGTTAATTTGTTCTTATGCCATTCTTCAGGAGAAGCTAAAGAAGAAGTATTTCCATATTCAGTAGGGGATAATATGCCTATATTGACATTTGGATAATTATACCTGCCAACAAATACTTCAGGAGGAGAGCTTCCTGAGAATTCTTTTATAGATATTCTTTTTGGAAGTAAGAAAGTATGTTCTTTGCAATTAGGTTTACCACATATTTTACAATATACCATAATCTAATTAGAATTACTTGCTTTTTATTATTGATTATCTTGTAGGAATATTATTCTCTCAAGCCACTAGCCAGGACAACCTAATGGTCTTCCTTGCAGCAACCTTTCCTTAGATATAGGAACTTACTCACGTAAGTCGCTTATTCCTAGCATAAGGAATAATAAGCCAATCATGATTACAAACCAGATTAGGCCACCTTTAAAGAATTCCCATGCTGCTGTTCCAAAGTTCCAGAAACTTCCCCATCCTAATGAGAAAGACCAAACTAAGATACTGCCAACAATCAGGATCAATCCTACTAAGATCTCTAGCCATTTATTCATGTTACCTTTTATAGTAAATGGGTGTTTAAAAGATTTTCTGCAGTGTAAAACTAAATAAAAATTTATATAGTTTTGATGCCTTTGGTTATTATGAAAGAAGAGAGTAAAACAAAAGAGAATATCATTATAGAGGCTAAAGAAGAGAAAACAGAAAAGAAATTGAGTTTTTTAGATGTTTTAAGTAGATTAGCTCCTGGAAAATCATTAAGAATTGCCATAGATGATATATTGCATGGAAGAGCAGGAGCATTGATTGTTTTTGATTCTCCTCAGTTGAAAGGTATGTTAGAAGGAGGATTTAGAGTTAATTGTAAATTTTCACCTCAAAAACTGGCAGAGCTAGCTAAAATGGATGGGGCTATAGTATTGTCTTCTGATTCTAAGAGAATATTATCTGCAAATAATCTTCTTGTCCCAGATACAAGGATACCTACTAATGAGACAGGAACAAGGCATAAGGCAGCAGAGAGAACAGCTAAGCAGACATCTACTCCAGTTATTGCTGTTTCAGAAAGAAGAAGGAAAGTGAGTCTTTTTTATGAGGATAAGAAATATGTTCTGCAGGATTCAGAATCCTTATTGAGAAGAGCAACAGAGACACTACATATATTAGAAAAGCAGAGAGAGATATGTGATGATATCATTACTAATCTAAATGTTTTAGAGATAACTAATTTAGTTAGTGTTGGAGATGTTTGTTCTGTATTGCAAAGAATAGAGATAGTCACTAAGATGATGAATAGTATGAGGCGGTATTTGATAGAGCTTGGAAGAGAAGGTTTTATTATTAAGATGAGAGTTAGAGAGTTATTTAAGGGAATAGAAGCAGAAGAGCAAGCAATATTGAGTGACTATGTTTCAAGACCGAGTACTACAAAAAGATTTTTATCAGATATTAGTTATGATGGATTATTGAATACAGAGGCATTAGCCAGAACCATATTTGGATTGAGTTTAGATGATAATATACATACAAAAGGTTATAGGATACTTGGAAAATTGAATTTAACAGAAAGGGAGATAAGGGCTTTAATCAATCGTTTTGAGAATCTTGGAAATATTATAAATGCTCAAGATGGGGAATTAGCAAACATTTTAAAACAAAAAACAAGTAGTTTTAAGAAGGAGTTTGAAGGTTTAAAAGAACAAATAATGGTTGGAAAGAAATTGTAATATGATTACAGAAAAACAGATTAATGAAATTAGAGATCATTTGAAGCAGGCAAAAAATCCATTATTCTTTTTTGATAATGATATTGATGGATTAGCTAGTTTTTTGTTATTGCAGAGATATGTTGGAGCTGGCAAAGGGGTTGCGATAAAGAGTTATCCTGGATTAAGCAGAGCTTATTTTAGGAAAGTAGAGGAATTACATCCAGATTATATATTTGTATTAGATAAACCAAGTGTTGATGAAGATTTTCTAGAGGAAGTAGAAAAAGCTGGTATTCCTCTTGTATGGATTGATCATCATGATATTGGAAAACCCAATATTAAGAATTATTATAATACTTTTCATGAATCAGGCAAAACAGAACCTACTTCTTATTTGTGTTATCAGGTAACAAAGAAAAAAGAAGATATATGGATAGCTATTATTGGGTGTATAGGAGATTGTTATATTCCTGATTTTTTGAGTGAGTTTAAGAAAGAGAATCCTGATTTAGTTGATTATGATTATAAATGGGCTTTTGATGTTCTTTATAATACTAAGATAGGCAAGGTAGCAAGAGTCCTTGGATTTGGATTGCTGGATAGAACAAGTAATGTTGTAAGTATGTTAAGATATCTTGTTAAGGTAAAAAATGCTTATGATGTTTTAGAGGAAAATCATAATACAAGGTCTTATTTAAATAGATATAACCAGATAAATGAAAAATATAAGAAGATTATAGAAAAAGCAGAGAGATTTGTAGATAAGAAGAACAAGTTGTTATTTTTTACATATGGAGGGGATTTGAGTATAAGTCAGGATGTGAGTAATGAACTTATTTATAGGCATCCAGATTTGGTAGTGGTTGTGGGTTATATAAAAGGGAATTATGCTAATTTTTCATTGAGGGGAAATGTGGAGATTAAGGAAATAACTTTGAATGCTATTAAGAATATAGAAGGAGCAACAGGGGGAGGACATACTTATGCTACAGGAGCAAAGATGACTGCAGAGCAAGTAGATAAGTTTAAAGAGAATATTTTGAAAGAACTGGGTTAGTAAGATTTACTAAAGTACATCACCATCTTAGCCTTTTTGCCACATTGGATGCATTTTGCTTTTGGTTTGAGTTTTTTGTTGAATGGAGAGCAGTTTGAACTTGCTCCTCTGGTTTTATCTTTTATCCAGTCTTCACATTCTTTTTCTCCGCAGAAGTTTGTCTGGACAAGTTTCTTTTGTTTTATTGCTTTTTCAAAATCATTCCAGTTTTCAGCTGTTACTGTGTTTTCATCTAAGAATTTTCTAGCTTTGTCATATAAGGATTTTTGAATGTCTTCAAGAATTTTTGGAATCTGCTTTTTTAGGTCTTTAATTTTAATATCCTGTTTTTCATTATTATCTCTTCTAACTAATATTACTTTATTTTCTTTTAAGTCTTTAGGACCTAGCTCTAATCTTAAAGGTATTCCTTTTAATTCCCATTCATTGAATTTGTATCCAGGTGTTTGATCTGAATCATCTAATATAGGGTTAAATTCTTGTAATTCTTTTTTTAGTTCTTGTGCTTTTTTTTCTACATCTTTTGATTTACCTATTAGAATAGGGATAATTACAAGTTTGTTTTCAGCTACTCTTGGAGGAAGTACTAAACCTTTATCATCTGAATGAGTCATAATCATGGCACCTATAAGTCTTGTTGATAAGCCCCATGAGTTTTGCCATGGAAGATGGTCTTTTTTGTCTTTTCCTAGAAATTTTATATTAAATGATTTTGCAAATCCTTGTCCTAGTTCATGAGAAGTACCACATTGAAGTGCTTTTCCATCTGGCATAAAACCTTCAATAGAATATGTTGCTATTGCTCCTGCAAATTTTTCTTTTTCTGATTTTTTTCCAACTATTGTAGGAATTGCTAAAAGATCTTTGCAAAGTTTTTCATAAAGTTTTATGTAGTTAATAGTATCTTTTTTACATTCTTCTTGTGTTTCATAGACACAATGGCCTTCTTGCCATAGGAATTCTCTAGATCTTAGAAATAATCTTGTTGCCTTTGTTTCCCATCTGACAACATTTGCCCATTGGTTGATTTTTAATGGGAGGTCCTTATAAGATCTTATCCATTGTCCATATGAATGATACATAATTGTTTCAGATGTAGGTCTTATTGCTATTTTCTCTCCTGGTCCTGATACCTCTTTATCTACCCAAGCTACTTCTGGAGAAAAACCTTCTGCATGTTCTGCTTCTTTTTTAAAAAATGATTCTGGAATGAATATTGGAAAATAAGCATTCCTTGTTTTTGTTGCTTTTACAATGTTCTCATTAAAATAATCTTGAATAGCCTGCCAAATAGCATATCCATTAGGTCTAATTACCATTGTTCCTTTTACAGGACCAAAATCTGCTATTTCTGCTTTTAAACAAACTTGTTCATACCATTCAGACATATCTTCTGATTTTTTTGCAGAAAGTCCTTTTGCTTTATCTAAGCCTTTTTTTTCACCTTGTTTTGCCATATTATTAGATATTTTTTATGTATATAAATGTTTTAGTTAAATGCTAAAAGATAAATCTTTAATTTTTCAATTAATTCTTTATGATAGCCATTTAGGCATTCTTCTATAAAACTTTTTGTTAATCCATTCATATCAATTAAAAAGGCTTCTTGGGCTATTTTTTCTAATGTTGTTAAAGTAGAATTATATTTTCGTTTTAATTCATGATATCTTCCTTGTTCTCTTATGTCTTCTAGATAATCATAAACAGCTAAAGAAAAGTTTCTTTCGAATTTATTAGAATTATGAGCTGAGCTATTAATTTGTTTTTTATAGTGTATTAGGATAACAACCACGCCTTGATAGGCCGGTCTTTCCGCTCATATTTGCCATATTATTAAAAGCATATTACTATTTTTAAATTTATGGGCTTAGAAGTCCTCAAGAATCAAGGATTCTTGGGAACTTCAACTTTTGCAAGTTGAAGTGAGTGCCTCCTTCTATGTTATGGGCTTAGAAGGAGTCGAACCCCCATCTACAGGACCGAACCCTGTTGTTCTATCCATTGAACTATAAGCCCATAGATATAGTAGGAAATAAGGGCTTAAAAATATGTTTATTAGTTAGTTTTTTAAAGAATTAATTGTTAAGTATATTATGAAAAGAGGGAAGAAAGGATTAGGAACTCTTGTAATTTTATTATTAATTATAATTATCTTGCTTTTAGTTGGAGGGGGATTTTATGCTTATAATCAAGGATTTATTGGAGGAAATAGGCAAGGTGCTGAGGAAAATAGTGGAAGTCAAGAAGATGTTGTTTTGCAAGGAGTTAATGCTAAGGGGGTTTATTATAGGATATGCCCTAATGAGGGAAGTTTTGTAGGATGCTATGATTCAGAGAGTTATCAGGAATGTGTAGATACAAAAGCAAGTATAGAGACTGGTCTAGGAAGGGCTTATATGGGAAGTACAAAGATGTATCTGGATTATAAAAATAATAAAGATGAAGAAGTTAGATTAAGCTTTAGAGTACTATATGGTGTAGGATATTCTAAGGAAAAAAAGGTATCTTCAAGAAAATTTGATGCAAATGAACAAAGAAGAATAGATCTATATCATGAGTATGGATGTGTAGAAAAAGCTAAGGTAGAGATATATAATGAAGATGAGGAGGTAATAGGAACAACTGAGATAGTTGCTTCTGATGTTGAGTAAGATGGATGGAGAAGAACCAACAATACCAAGTCCAGAGCCTAGTAGTTTTCCTGAACCTTCTAGTTTTTCTTCTAGTCCTAGTCCATCAATTTCTGCTGCAGCTTCTGGTATTAATATGAAATTAATAATTATTATTGCAGCAGTAGTGGGGGTGTTGATTGTTGGAGGGATTGTTGGGTTTATTATTTTTAGAGGTAGAGGAGGAGGGTTTGAAGGATTTGGAGAAGGGTTAGGTAAATTAGATGTAGAAATGGTTGCTTGTGTAGATGAGAATGAGATTAGACTTGAATGTGAGTTACAAGAGAAATGTTTAACAAAATATGCTTATTATTATCATGATATGGAGATTTGTGATTATATAGATGGAGATGAAATAAAGGCAGAGTGTTTAAAGGCAGAGGAAGAAGACCCCTCAAGCATATATGTGCCTTTTCTTGAAAAAGATGAGATTCCTGATTTAATAGAAATAAAAAATAATCCTGATATGGGTGATTTAGATAAATTAAGACTTCTTACTATGAATGTTCCTTTTCTTATTAGTTTAGATTATGAGGTTGGAAAATATAAACAACAATATAGTGAAAAACAAGATTTGAAAGATGCAGTAACTATGAGTACTGTTGCAAGAAATATTAGAAGGGATCCAACATTAGATCAAGAAGATTGCGAGATTGTTGAGAATGAAGAGGCAAGGGAATGGTGTTATCTTCTGATTAGAGATTCTTTATCTTCAAGTTTTTGTGATAGTCTTACAGAGATAAAAGGGGATTGTTATTTATTTTTAGCTTTTCAAGAGAAAGATAAGTCTTTGTGTAGTAAGGCAGATTCTTTTTATGGAATAGATTGTGAAGATTTAGTTACTACTAAAATTGCTGTTGATACAAGAAATGCTCAAGAATGTCTAAATATTGATTATAGATCTGAAGAAGGATCCTTATTTAATTATGAGATGAAATATTCTACTTATGCTTCATGTATTTTACAGGTCATATATTTAACAGAGGACACTGGTGATTGTGATTATTTAGAGCCAGAGAGTAGTTCTTTATCTGGAATATTAGGGCCTATTCCTGGATTTTTTAAAGAAGGTTGTCAGGAAATGATATGGAAGAATAGTTTTCAACCAATGGAGGATGATTTAACATCAATTGGCTCTGTAGATAGTTCCTCTTGTGAAGGTCTAGGGGATTATGAGAGAAAAGAATGTCTAGTCAATTTAGCTGTAGATTCAGGTGATGCTTCTTTATGTGAACAACTTCATGGAGAGTATGATGATATGTTTGGTTATCCAGAGGAAACATATAGCTGTTATTTAAAAGCATATGATGCTACAGGAGATCTTGCTTTTGTGAAAACTGCTGAGACTGCTACTATTCATTATACTTTAACAGGAAATGAAGAATGCGAAAGGTTAGTAAATTCTAATGAGATTGCTGTTTGTTATGCTGCAATTGGAATTCTTTCTGACAATATGAATTATTGCGATAAAGCTTTAAATGAAGTTGGAGATTATGATGTAAATATTGGCATGGACACTTCTTATATGATAGACAATTGTTATTTGTTTACAACAGGATTTAATAATATTGCTGCTTGTTCAAGACTTGTTGAGAATAAAGATGTTTTAAGTGCTTATTCTGATTGGATAGCACCTACTCAAAATTGTTTTACTATGCTTGCTATAGTAGGAAATAAGCCAGAAGCGTGCATGGCTATAACACAAGGATTTGCTGAAGAAGCAAAAGAGACAATTTCTGAAACTAGTAATGTTGATTTTTCAGGGGCTGCTTGTAATAATGATTTATATGCAGTCAAAAAAAGAAGGTATGCTGGAGAAGATTATTTTGCTTTAGATTCAGAGAGTAGAGAAAAATTAGAAAATTTAGTGGATGTTGAAGGAGATACTGCACTAGAGGGAATAAAAGATCTAACATGTATAGAGTGGTTAGATCTATCTCTTATAGATGTAAATGATATCTCTTCTTTGGCTAATTTAGTTAATCTTAAAATTCTTGATATAGGTTATACTGAAGTTTCAGATATAAGCATTGTAAGTAATTTTAGGGAATTAGAAGAATTAGTTGCTTATCATGCTAATATTGATGATATAGATGCTTTGGCTGGATTACCTAAACTTAAGGAGGTATTTATAGGAGGTAATCCAATTAATGATTTTTCTGCTTTAGGAAATATTCCTAATCTTCATTATTTGGATGTTAGTGATGTGGGAGACTTTGATTTAGAGATAATAAAGGATAATGATATAACAAACTTATGGATTGACGAAACTCAAGTAGAAAACAAACAACCTTTATCTGGAATGCAAAATATGGAAGAATTAAAAATGAGTTATTTTTCTTCAGAAGAAATGCAGCTATTAAAACAGCTTCCTAAGCTTGAAGATTTAGGGATAATAAATAATCTTGAGGATTATAGTGTTCTGAATGAATTGAATCTAAAGAAATTATGGTTAGGTGAATGCGATAATATTGATAAGCAAACTATTGAGTCATTAACTAGTTTAGAAGATTTATCATTAGCAAAAACACAAATAGATGGTTTAGATTTTTCAAAATTTGTTAATTTAAAAGAATTATATATTTCAGGAGATATGGATCTCTCTTATGATCTCTCTGGATTGGATAATCTTCCTAATTTAGAGGATGTTTATATTTCTGCAGATTCTTTAGTTGATGAATGTGAGGAATTTGAAGAAGCAAATCCAGATGTAGAATCTATTGATTGTCCTTTTAGGTTTGAATAATAGCATAAGCAACACACAACGCTATAACTATAGCAGAAATAATATTTTTCCATTTTAATTTTTCTTTGAGAAAAATTACAGCAAAGATATATATGAAGACATGAGCTAAGATGAATAATAGAGTTGTGAAGATAATGCCTATGCCTTCTGCCATATATCCATAATAGACTAGTATCCTATAGACAACCCATATAGCTCCTATCATAAATAAGTATATCCATGATTTTTTATCTATTGATGTTGGTTTTGATCTGAAGATAAATAAAACAGCTAGAAAGACAAGAGCAGATCTTACTAAGTAGAATGAAATTGGGTTATAGAATGGAAGAATTTTTCTAGATATCACTAATTCCAATGCAAAGAAAAAACTTCCTGCTAATGCAGAGAGCATGAACTTGTTTAGAGATAGATGGTGCTTTTTAACATGGCTAATTATTAGTGCCAAGGCTGCTATCAGAGCAGGAATTATTATTGATAAGGGTTTTGTTCGTTCTGAAGAATATAATATAAAAGCTAGTAGAATAACAAATAGAGGCTGGAATAATCTTAATGGTTCTAGATTTGTTATTTTCTCCCATTTGACAGCATAGAATATGAAGATATTTGCTGCTATTGATGAAAAAACAACTAAAGCAAGTATAAATAGATTAAAAGGAGAGAGGGCAGCAGAATCCATGTGCCAGAAAAAGTAAATAAAAATAAGCATTATTAGGATAATTGCAAAAAAGTGCCATACTATAAAATCCTTATAATGTATCTTTCTCTTTTTGAGAACTTTTTTTTCAAGAGTTGTTCCAGAAGCTTCTAATAAAGCACCTGCTCCTGCAAAAGGAATTATACCTACCATATCTTAAGACACCTAACGGTTTCTTGAGATGACATCTTCCCTAGAGATAGATGTCATTTCATGATGATTTAATTCTTTCATTATCTTAGACACTCTTTTTAATGATAAGAAATATTGATATTTAAAGTTTAGTAAAAAAATAATTTTGCAAGGAACCCCCTATAAGTGATTTTTTTATACTTGGGATCATAACAAGATTCAATGAAATAGGCTTAGTTATTCGTCATCAAATTCAAGGAAATCTATGAAGTCGTCTTCCATCTTGATAATTGTAAGAATATTTTATATATAAATAGAAGTAGTATTTTTTAGACAACTTTTTAGAAAACTACTTTATTGACTTCTCAAGGAGTTTTTTGGCTGTCAAATAATCAGCTCTTTTCTCGCTTAGCTTCATTACTTGTCCTATAAGAAAGTTAAGTGTTTTTTGATTACCTGCTTTGTAATCAGATACTGCTTTTTGATTGTTTTTTATTACTTTATCTACAATATCTTGTATCTCTTTGCTATCAGATATTGTCTCAAATTTGTCTGCTTTTACAGGCATAGATTTTTCTTTCCATGATCTTAATATGTCTTTTGCTTTGAGTTCTGTTATTTTTTTTCTTTCTATTAGTTTTAATAAGTCTATAAAATGATCTGGATTTATATTTACATCTGCTAGAGTTTTCTTGTTGTAGTTAAGCATGCCCATTAATTCTACTGTAACCCATGGAACAGCTAGTTTTATAGGTATTTCCTTAGCTACTTCTTCAAATAGTTCTACTATTTCTAGATTTTGAGTTAATACATCTGCATCATATTTTGATATTTTGTGTCTCTTGATTATTTTTTCAAGTTTTTGCATAGGAGATTCAGGCAGATTTTTAGTTATATCCTGTACTTCTGATTTTGTTATTTTGATTACTGGAAGATCTGGATCTTTGATAAATCTATAATCTGCTTGAGATTCCTTTTCTCTCATTTTTATAGTATCTTTGCCTGTCCATCTTCTTGTCTCTTTGGATTTTGCAGGTTCTTTTTTCTGTCTTTCTGATTCATATTCAATTGCTTTGACTATTTCTTGAATAGAATTAATATTTTTCATCTCTATTCTCTCTCCACCTAATGAGACATTAACATCTGCTTTGATACCTGCATTTGCGTCTAAGGCTTTTATATAACTAAGAGTAAGAAGCAGTTGTTTTAACCATATTTCAACTTGTTCTGATGATTTAAAATCAGGTTCTGTTACTATCTCTACTAAAGGAGCTCCTGATCTATTATAATCAATAGTTCCTGTTTCTGGATTCCAAGCAGCAGGATCTTCTTCTAAATGTACTTCTCTTATCCCTATGTCTAAAAATTTTCCTTTTTCTCCTACATGTATGGCATAACTTCCAGATATTGTATTTTGATAACCTTTTGGCAGGTCTGGCCATGAGTAATGTTTTCTCCACCATATTAAGAGTTTTGGATCCATATTGATTTTACAATTAAGCATTAAGGCTATCTGGATAAGTTTTTTTATTGCTTCTGCATTAGGAAGCATTGGTTTGCTGCCTGGTTGTCCTGTGCATATTGGGCATATGTTTGTATTTGGTTTGACTTCTTTTAATTTATGAGTATTTTTACAGCTACAAAATAATTTTTCTTTTGTTGTTAGATAGCCATGTATTTCCAGACCTATTTTTAGTGCCATATAGTCTATAGAAAATAAATGTTTTTAAATTATGTTGTTTCTACTAAATCTTCTTGAAGTGATTCAGCTAGTGTTCTTAGTTCATCTAGATGAGTTTCTAAGTATCTTCTTGCAAATTTTGGAGTATGCCCATGATTACAATCAGAGCAATCCCATACTTCTCCTTTATACATAATTCCTTTTTTACTATTAATCTTGCATCCACCTCCATCTCTATCTGTTAAATAATTTGGACAAGCACATGTTAGGCAGCTTAGGTCTTTAATTTCTGGATGGCATGATCTGAGTTCATGACCATCATACCATATGCAATAGGGTTGATTTTCAAATTTTTTGTTTCTATATTTTTTAGACATTACTCTGAAAGTTGTTCTCTCAATTATCAGATCTATATTATCTCTTGTAAGGCCTATTCCTTCTGATTTTAGATGATGAATTATTCTTCTCCAATGTAGTTTTTCCCAGTCTTGAAGCACCTCTTTAGGAATCATTAGATAAAATGTTAACTAATACTATATATTGTTTTTTATAATTGAGGATATACTCTATATTGTAGGGAGAACTATTCAATAGATTTTTATATGCTTTGATGTTAGATAGTTCATGGTAAAAAAAGATCCTCAACCAGGAGATAGGGTAGTTGTTAGTAAGAAATTAAAAGGAAGAGAAGAAGGAATTCTTTTAGAGAGTCATGAACCTGGTGTTTTGCTTTTAAAATTAGATACTGGATATAATATAGGTATTAAGAAAGAGGATATTAAAGGAATAAGGGTTAAGGAAAAAGCAGAAGAAAAGAAAGAAGAAGAAAAAATCAAGTCTGTTAAAGGTAAGCCTAGGATAGATATTATTATGACAGGAGGAACTATTGCTAGTTCTTTAGATCCAAAAACAGGAGGAGTCAAATGGCTTACAAGTCCTGAGAAATTATTTGAGTTTTATCCTGAGATTTTTGAAATAGCTGACATTAAAATTAAGAATCCTTTTATGAAATCTTCTGAAAACATGAATGCTGGAGATTGGCAGAGGATAGCTAAAGAAGCTGTTAAAAGTTTAAATGATAGCACATGTGCAGGAGTGATTGTTACACATGGTACTGATTTTTTGCATTATACTGCTTCTGCATTGAGCTTTATGATTAAAGATTTGAATAAACCTGTTGTACTTACTTATTCTCAAAGATCTATAGATAGGGGGAGTAGTGATGCAGAGTTAAATCTTTATTGTGCAGCTAAAGTTGCTTTGAGTAATATTGGAGAAGTGGTATTAGTTGGTCATGGAAGCAGTAATGATGATTTTTGTTATGTTTTGCAGGGAAATAAATGCAGGAAGATGCATACTTCAAGAAGAGATACATTCAAGGCAATAAATACAAGTCCTATTGCTAAAGTTTCTAAGGAAGGAATAGAGGTATTAAGAGATCATTGGAAAAGAAAGAAAAGAAAAGTATATCTTGATGCTAATTTTGAAGAGAAAGTTGCTTTGATAAAGTTTTATCCTGGTCAGGATCCAAGTATTATTGATTATTATTTAAAGAAGAAATATAAAGGATTAGTAATAGAGATGTCTGGATTAGGGCATGTTTTGACAGAAGGAAACAATAATTGGATAGGTGTTATTAAAAAAGCTGTTGAAAAAGGAATGATAATTTGTGCTGCTCCTCAGACTATTTATGGAAGTTTGAATCCAATGGTATACTCCCCTGGAAGACAATTAGTAAAAGTAGGGGTTATTTATCTTAAAGACATGTTGCCTGAGACAGCTTTAGTTAAACTTGGATATGTATTAGGAAAGACAAAGAAAAAAGAAGAAATTAAAAAGTTATTATTACAAAATATTGCTAAAGAGTTCAATGACAGGCTTGGAGATAATTTTTGTTAATTATCTTTTCTGTCATAAAAAGCCAGTACTTTTCCTTTTTCTTTTAATATTAAAGTTGGTTGGATGTCTTTTGCCCAATATGGAAGTCCATGTGTAATGTTCTCATAATGAGTAGCTCCTGATGTTATGTCTTCTTCAGTATTCATAACTAACTCTACTACTTCTTCTGCTCTTTGCCATGCTCTAGGTTCTAATGATTCTGCTCTCCATACCTTGCCTTGTTGATTACCTTTTTTCATACATCTATATTCTCCTGATAATAAAACTTTTTTTAATGTTGAACCATATCTTTTAGGATATCTTAATCTGTTTTCTGCTGTATTTGCAATAGCTATTTGGGCTGTTCTTGATTGTCCTCTCATCTCACCCCAGACCATTCTTTGCCATAGATCTTTTTCTTCGTCTGTGTATGGATCCTCTGTTTTAGCTCTTGCTTGTTTTTCGTCTTCAAATCTTTCTATATCTTCTTCTAATAACTGTATTTCCTGTCTTTCAGCTCTTATTTGTTCTTGTCTTTTTCTTTTTGCTTCTTGCTGCTGCTCATAAGCTTTCCATCTAGCTTCATCTCTTTTAGTATCTATGAACATAGCTAATAGAGTAGGAACTAATATGGCATAAGTTGCACCTACAGTATTCCATTGTCTTCTTGTTACTTTATTCTTCATTTTTTTACTTCTTTTTGAAGTATTTTAATGATTAATGATATTTTTAAAGGTTTTTAAGGTTTTCTGTTGTTGTATCTAAAGAGTAGTATCAATAGGAAGGTTTTTAAAGGATTTTTCATTGTTATTTTTAGTTATTAGAGAGAATTATGCAAGATGGATAAAAAGATATTTGTAACAGAAATGGAAACAGATGAATGTGGAAGGATATGGTGTGGTGGAAAGACCTTTACAGGAATAAAGATTCTTTATCCTGTTGTAGCAAAAGAACTAGAGAATCTGCAAGATAGAGTTGCTTATATCCTAGAGCCTAGAGTAGAGATGGATGAAGGTTCTGCTTGTGATTTTGGAAGCTTGTTATATAGGATATGTCAATCTGATGCTAATTGTGTTGGGGTTGTCAGGCCTGGGTTTTTAGAACAAGGTCTTAAAGGATATTCAGAAATAGATAAATTACATGAGTTTGTAGAAGAAAGATGAAAAAGAAAATATTTGTAACAGTTGAGAATTTTGGAGCTTTAACTAGAATAGGACCAAATGAGGAGCCTTATTCTGCTATTCAAGTAAGAACCCCTATTGAGGCAAGAGATATTCAATTAGAATCAGGAACAGCATATATAGTGGAGCCTGAATCAGAAATGAATAATAGTTCTGCAAGAGATTTTGGAAATTTATTATATAGAATATGTGAATCTGAAGAGAAATGCGTAGGGGTTGTCAGACCAAAATTTTTAGATGAGTTAGATAAAAATAGATATGATGGTCTTGATAAATTAAGGGATTTTGTTTATGAGGATTAAAATATGAAAAGGGTTATTCAGTTTGAGGATTCTAGAAGATATAGGAAAATGCTAAAAGAATGTTTAGAATGTTTTGAAGTAGATGTAGTGTCTTTTGAGGATTTTGAAAGTTTTAGAAGACAGGGTTATCCAAGAGCAGATTTATATGTTAGTGATAGACATTTTCCTGAGAAAGCAAATGAATCTCCAAATGATGTCTCTTGGAAACATATAATCCAGACTTTAGGTGAAATATATCCAGAGATACCTGTTTTGATCTTATCTAGCTGTCCTCCTAGAAATGTGTATAATTATAGGAATGTTAAAGGGGTCTTTGCAAAACCAGATGTAGAGAAAGATGATAGTTATTTTAAACAAAAAGTAGAGGATTGTCTAGGAGAATAAAATGAGTTTAGAAAGAATTTTTTCAGATGAGAATATACTTGCATATTCACAAGCATGTATCGACTTATGCGAGAGACTGCCTGTTGTAAGGTCGACAAAGCATGATTTTGATACATTAGTTATTCCTAGTAGAGGTGCTGTTCCTTTTTTCTTAGGATTAGTTCACGCTTCAGATAAATTAAGAGTATTTGGATATGATTTTGAAAAGTTTTATAGGGAAATGGGGGTAGATGATATGCTTGCTCCGCTATTACCTAATGATACCAAGGTCAGTAAAAAGGTTAATGGAAAAGAAGTTAGAGTATTATTAGCCCCTTTTACAGCTGATTTAAATATTCCTAAATTTGATAGAGAAGCAGATAATGATGAGTACACTGCAGATACAAGAAGATATTGGGCAAATGTTATGGCTTCTTTTTTTAAAGAATCTAAGGATAGGATAGAGGATCCTTATTTTAAGACATTTACAGAGACTATATTAAAGGATATAGAACATAGAAAGAGAGTAGCAGAACAATATATGATATTTCCGAGTATAGGAAAATTTGCAATGATAGATACTGTTATTTCAGGAAGGGCTTCTAATGACATTTTAAGGTCTTTTGATGATTTGGCTAAAACACATAACAATCCTAATCTGAAGCCATTTGGATTTTTAGTTGTTGATGAGAATGGGACTAAACTAGAGAAGAAAAAATTTAGACCTTATCTTAGGACTAAGGAAGCAAGAGGGCAAGTAGAGATGTTTACTATTCCTAGAATTGTTTCAGAAGATGAGGGGGCTGCTTTAGAAGGTGTTGTAGCTTCTATATACCCTTCTGTTATGTGTGCTTCTAGAGATTTGGTTCTTGATGGCAAACCATTTTTTGTAGGTGCAGGAAGTTGGCATATTTTACCAAAAAATCCTTATATGGATGCTTTTAGGAGTTTTATGAATCTCATATATGCTGGAATTGATTTGAAGCTTCAGAGAGATTATGATATTGGAAGAGGGGATGAAGAAAGCAGATATGCAAAAAGAAGACAAGAATTTGGAGAGACTTTAGAATCTATGAGGGATCTTCTTAGTTATAATGCTGCGGTTACATCTAGAGATTTAAAGATAGGATATAAACCTGTTGATGATTATTCTACTGGAAGTTTTGTAATGCACTTGCCTTTTAATAGAGAATCAACAAATGCTATTATCAATAATATATGCAGTGCTACAGGTGCTATAAGAGCAAACTTAACTCCATCAAATCAACAATAGTTTTGATAAGTATCTCACTTTTCTTAGAAAGAAAAGCCAGATGTGCCAAAAGAACTAAAATAGGTAAACAAATAAAAAGCCATTTTTCTTGATTTGTTTATGCCAAAAGAGAAGAAAACAGTTATTAAAGCTGGGTTGGAGATACATCAACAATTAGATACAGGCAAGTTATTTTGTAGATGCCCTTCTATTCTTAGAAGAGATGAACCTGATTGGGTGGTTAATAGGAGATTACATGCAGTAGCAGGAGAGACTGGAGAGATAGATATTGCTGCTAAGCATGAGATAGAGAAAGGTAAGAGTTTTGTTTATCAAGGTTATAGGGATAGTTGTTGTTTGATTGAATATGATGAACAACCTCCAGTTGAGATAGATATTAATGCATTAAGGATAAGTATTCAGATTGCTTTGTTATTAAATTGTAAAATAATTCCAATAACACAAGTCATGAGGAAGACAGTAATAGATGGAAGTAATACCTCAGGATTTCAGAGAACTGTTCTTATTGCTAGGAATGGTTGGATAAAAACAAGCAAAGGCAAGGTAAGAATAGATACTGTGATGTTAGAAGAAGATGCAGCTAGGATAGTAGAGAGGAAGGAAAAGGAGGTTGTTTTTAGATTAGATAGATTAGGGATTCCCTTAGTTGAGATAGCTACTGCTCCTGATCTTAAAAGCGCTGAGCAAATCAAAGAAGCTGCTTTGAAAATTGGGGAGATATTAAGAAGTTGTAAGGTAAAGAGAGGATTAGGAACAATTAGACAGGATTTGAATATTTCTACAGAGAATCATCCAAGAGTAGAGATCAAAGGATTTCAGGATCCTAAAATGATGATTGAAGTAGTAGAGAAAGAGGTAGAGAGGCAGGTAAAAGAAGGAAAGAAGGGAAGAAA